>OCZV010000552.1_pt1 | contig 13637 bp, 16 predicted proteins | sample 1539051 | NCBI WGS metagenome assembly OCZV01 (sample SAMEA3113581, study PRJEB22503) | soil metagenome
ACGGCCTCAAGGCGCTCGGGGTCGGCAAGGGGACGCCGGTCGGGATCTACATGGGGATGGGACCGGGCCTCCCGGTCGCGATGCTCGCGTGCGCACGCATCGGCGCGCCGTTCACGGTGGTGTTCGGGGGCTTCTCCGCCGAGGCGCTCGCCGACCGCCTGAACGACATGCGCTGCGAGGTTCTCCTCACGCAGGACGAGAGCTACCGGCGCGGGTCGATCGTGCCGCTGAAGCGGAACGCCGACGAGGCGCTCGAGTCCGCGCCGGGCGTGCGGAAGGTCGTCGTCGGCCAGCGCACTCGCGGCGACGTCTCCATGACCGAGGGCCGCGACCTCACGTGGAACGAGCTGATCGAGGGGCAGGCGGCGGATCCGGCGTCTTGCCCGCCGGAGCCCATGGACTCCGAGGACCTGCTCTACCTCCTGTATACGAGCGGGACGACGGCGAAGCCGAAGGGGATCGCACACACGACTGGCGGCTACCTCGTCGGAGCGGCGAGCACCCACCACTACGTCTTCGACCTGAAGCGCGACACCGACGTCTACTGGTGTGCGGCGGACATCGGCTGGGTGACCGGGCACAGCTACATCGTCTTCGGCCCACTCTGCAACGGCGCGACGAGCGTGCTGTACGAGGGCACCCCCGACTTCCCGGACAAGGATCGCTGGTGGGACATCGTCCAGCGCTACGGCGTCACGATCCTCTACACGGCGCCGACGGCGATCCGCGCGCACATGAAGTGGGGCCCCGAGTACGCGGCGCGGCACGATCTCTCCTCGCTTCGGCTGCTCGGCACGGTCGGCGAGCCGATCAACCCCGAGGCCTGGATCTGGTATCGCGAGCACATCGGCGGCAACCGCACGCCCGTCGTCGACACGTGGTGGCAGACCGAGACCGGGATGATCATGATCACGCCGCTACCCGGCGTGACGACGGTGAAGCCGGGCTCCGCCACGAAGCCCTTCCCCGGAGTGGACGCGGCAGTCGTCGACGACAACGGCAACGAGGTCGGCCCGGGCGGCGGCGGCTACCTCGTGCTGCGACGGCCCTGGCCCGCGATGACGCGCGGGATCTTCGGCGACGACGCACGCTTCCGCGCGACGTACTGGGAGCGCTTCCCGGGGATGTACTTCGCCGGCGACGGCGCTCGCGTCGACGAGGACGGCGACTTCTGGCTCCTCGGGCGTGTGGACGACGTCATGAACGTCTCCGGACACCGCATCTCGACGATCGAGGTCGAGTCGGCTCTCGTCGACCATCCGAGCGTCGCCGAAGCCGCGGTGTGCGGGCGCACCGACCCGCTTACCGGCCAGGCCATCGTCGCCTTCGTGACGCTCAAGGGTGGCGAGGAGCCGTCGGTCGAGAAGCTGGAGGTCCTCCGGAACCACGTCGCGCAGAAGATCGGGCCGATCGCGAAGCCGGCGAACGTCGTGTTCACGCCGGAGCTCCCGAAGACGCGGTCGGGGAAGATCATGCGCCGGCTGCTCCGCGACGTCGCCGAGGACCGCCCTCTCGGGGACACGACGACGCTCGCCGATCCGGCGGTCGTGGCCGAGATCGCCGAGCGCGCGGTCGCTCAGCCGTCCGAGGACTAGATGAGGGCGCCGTAGCGGGGTAGCCCCGCTACCCCGCCGCGACCGCCCGCCGAAACGCCGCGAGCGCGCGGGCGACGTCCTCGTCGCTCGTGCGCCAGTTCGACACCGAGATGCGGATCGCCGCACCGCCGTCCCAGGTCGTCCCGCTCATCCACGCCTCGCCGCTTCCCTGCACCGCGGCAAGCACCGCGCTCGTCGTCGCGTCGTCGCCGAAGCGGAAAAGGACCTGGTTCAGGACGATCTCGTTGAGGATCTCGCAGCCTGGAAGCCGCGCGAGCTCCTCCGCGAAGGTGCGGGCGTGCCGGCAGCACCGATCGACGAGCTCGGCGACGCCCGAGCGGCCGAGCGAGCGCAGTGCCGCGTAGACGGCGAAGCCGCGCGCCCGCCGGGAGAACTCGGGCGTCCAGTCCATCGCGTCGCGCGTCGCCTTCTCGTCGACGACGAGGTACTCGGCGACCAGGCGCATCGCCGCGCGGTGCGCGTCAGGATGCGCGACGAAGGCGAGGCCGCAGTCGTACGGCACGTTGAGCCATTTGTGCGCGTCCGTCGCCCACGAGTCGGCGCGTTCGACACCGGCCGCGAGAGGCCGGAGAGCAGGCGAGGCGGAGGCCCAGAGGCCGAACGCGCCGTCGAGGTGCAGCCAGGCGTCCGCCTCGGCGCAGAGGTCGGCGATCTGGGGAAGCGGGTCGACTGCTCCCGTGTTCACCTCGCCGACCTGCGCGCAGACGATCGCGGGACCCTCCACGGCGCGCAACGCCTCTGCGAGCGCGTCGAGGCGGATGCGCCCTTGGTCGTCGGCGTCCACTCGGATCGCCGCCTCGCTCCCGAGCCCGAGCAGCCGGAGCGCGCGGTCGATCGTGACGTGCCGCTTCCCGCCGAGGAGGACATGGATGGCAGGCCCGCCTGCGAGTCCATTCCGCTCCACGTCCCAGCCGACGCGCTCGAGGACTGCGTGTCGCGCGGCGGCGAGGGCGGTGACGTGAGCCATCTGGCAGCCGGTGACGAACGAGAACGACGCGGATGGGGGGATCCCGAGCAGCTCCTTGAGCCACTCCCCCGCGACCTCCTCCACCACGGCGGCCGAGGGCCCTCCGACGACGAGGCCGGCGTTCTGGTCCCAGACAGACGTGAGCCAGTCCGCGGCGAGCGAGGCCGGAACCGCACCGCCGATGACGAAGCCGAAGTAGCGACCGCTCGGGATTCCGACGACGCCTGGCTCGGCGGCGCGGGCGAGCTCGTCGATCACGGTGCGAGGGTCGACCGGCTCGGCCTGCAGAGGGCCGCCGAGCGAGGCGCGCAGCTGCTCCACGGTCGCCGGCGGCCATACGGGATGCGCGTCGAGGGACTCGAGGAAGTCCGCGGCCAGCTCGGCGGTGCGCTGCAGCAGCTCGCGCTCGCTCATGCGGCGTACCTACGCGCTTTGCAGGAGCTTCTCGAAACGGTCGGCGTCGTCGAACGGGCCGACCAGCGCCAGGTACAGGCGCTTCTCCTCGAAGAGGTCGCGCGCGACGCGCTGGACGTCCTCGACCGTGACCTCGTCGAGCCTCTGGAGGAGATCGTCCGGCTCCTCGATCTCGCCCTCGAGCACCTCGCGCCTGAGTCCGTACTGGATCGTCCCCTGCGGGCTCTCGAGCCGCAGCACGAACCGTCCCTTCGCATAGCCGCGCGCCTTCTCGAGCTCGTCGGCGGGCACTGGCTCGTCGGCGATCTTGCGGAGCTCGGCGAGGATCGTCGTGATCGCCTCGTCGATCCGGGAGACGTCGACGCCGGCGCCGGCATAGAACGTGCCGGTGTCGGTGTACGAGCCGTTCGCCGCGTGAACGTAGTAGGCGAGCCCGCGCCTCTCGCGGACCTCCGTGAAGAAGCGCGAGGACATCCCGCCGCCGAGCACGACCGCGAGGAGCTGCAGCGCGTAGCGATCCGGGTGGCCGAGCGGATAGCCGCGGACGCCCAGGATCAGATGCGCCTGCTCGGAGGCCTTGGTGTGCAGGTAGACGGGCGAGCCGTCGGGCGGCAGCACGACGGGCGCGGCCGAGCCGGTCTCCCGGGGCTCGACTCCGCCGAGGAGCTCCTCGAGACGCTCGTGCAGGTCGTCTCCGACGCGTCCCCCGACGCCCACCACGATGCGCTCCGGCCGGTACCAGGAGTCGAGGTACGACCTGAACGTGTCGCGGGTCGCGCCCTCGATCGTCTCCTTCGTGCCCAGGATGTCCCAGCCGAGCGGCTGGTCGGCGAACAGGAGCCTGTCGTAGATGCTTCCGACGTAGCGCTGCGGGGTGTCCAGGTACACGTTCATCTCCTCGAGGATCACGCCCTTCTCCTTCTCGATCTCCTCGGAGTCGAAGCGCGAGTTGAGGAGCATGTCGGTGAGGACGTCGAACGCGATGTCGCGCGTCTCGGCGCCCGTGCGCACGTAGTAGCCGGTCAGCTCCTTCCCCGTGAAGGCGTTGAACTCGCCCCCGATCGCGTCGATCTCCGCCGAGATCGTGCGCGCGGTCGGCCGGCGCTCGGTGCCCTTGAAGAACATGTGCTCCGAGAAGTGGGCGATGCCCTTCGCCTCCGCCGTCTCGTACCGCGAGCCCGCGGCGAGCATGACGAAGCAGGACACGGACCCGACGTGCGGCATCGGCGCGGTCACGACGCGAACGCCGTTCGCGAGCGTCGACTTCTCGAAGACGGCCATGCGCTCGATGGTATAGACAGCCTTCGTGCCCGGACAGCTGACCCGAGCGGCCATCGCCGCGCAGCCCGACTGGCTGAGACAGGTGCCGGAGCGGGTCGGCGGGAAGCGGCTTCCTGACGGCGCGCGCGTGCTCTTCACCGGCTGCGGGACGTCGTACCACGCCGCGCTGGCCAGCGGAGCTCCGGCCGCCCAGGCGCTCGAGCTCGTCCTCGGGACCGCACCGGCCGCCGACGTCCTTGTGGCTCTGAGCCACGAGGGTGGAACGCGGCTCACGACGGAGGCCGTCGAGGCCTTCGACGGCGAGACCTGGCTCGTCACCGGTGCGGCCGACAGCCCGCTCGCCCAGATCGTCGACCACGTCGTCGTCGCGGCCCCGGAGGTCGAGGAGAGCTACTGCCACACGGCGAGCTACACGACCGCGATCGCCGCCTGCCGGGCGCTGCTCGGGGAGGACGTGAGCGGCCTCGCCGAGGCGGTCGGGCGCGAGCTGGCGGCGGCGCCGTTTCCCGTCAGCGACCACGACCGCTTCCTCGTGGCCGGTGCCGGCCGTGACGCCTGCACGGTGCAGGAGGCGGTGCTCAAGCTGCGCGAGGGTGTCCACGTGGCGGCGGAGGCGCACCACACCGAACAGCTGCTGCACGGACATCTCGCGGCCGTCGACTCCGCTGTGCGCTGCTTCGTTCTCGAGGGCGAGGGTCGCGCGGCCGAGCGCGCACGTGAGGCTGTCGCCGCGCTCGAGGAGCTCCGGTGCGACGCCGCCCTAGTCCCGACCTCGCACCCGGTCGTGGACATCGTCCGCTTCCAGCGCCTGACGGCCGACCTCGCAGGAGCGCGCGGCATCGATCCGGACCGGATCCGCCTGGACGAGGACCCCTGGGCCAGGGCCCGGAAGGCGTACGCCTAACGGTCTTCGAGCCGGTAGACGAAGCGGAGTGCCTGCCAGCGCTCGTCGATCGACGCGGACTTGTTGTCGACGAGCCCGTTTCCGAGGCCGATCGCCTGCACCGCCTCGAACGAGAGATCGCCCTCGATCTTCGCAGCCTTCTTCGGCCACGCGACCCAAAGCCCGTCGGCCGGGTCGAGGGTCGCCTTCAGGGCCGGGAAGCGTCGCGCGAGATCGTCGCGTCTCGTCGTGAAGAACACCACGACCCCCGCCCCAGGCTTCGCGCCGAGCTTCTGCGACAGGGGCGTGGCCGAGTAGTCCTTCTCAGGCAAGCTCGAGCAGCGCGGCGAGGAGGCGGTCGACCTCCCGCTCGGTGTTGTAGTGGACGATCCCGGCTCGCACCGCGCCGTCCTCGAGCCCCAGGTAGCGCATCGTCTCGAGGGCGTAGTAGTTCCCGTGCCAGACGGCGAGCTCCCGGTCTGCGAGGAGGAGCGCGACGTCTTGCGGCGAGCGCCCTGGAACGTTGAAGCAGAAGGTCGGTACCCGACCTTCCATCGTCCGCAGCCCATACAGGTCGATCCCCTCCGGGAGCCCGTCGAGAAAGCGCTCGCCGAGGGCGCGCTCGTGCGCGACGATCGCGTCCCAGCCGAGCGATTCGACGTAGTCGACGGCCGCGACGAAACCCGCGAGCAGCTCGTGCGGGAGCGTGCCGAGCTCGTAACGGTGGCCGACCGGCTCGTTCGCGGCCGGGCGCACCTTGTACGGCCGCCACGACTCGATCAGCTCGCGCTTCCCGAACGCGAGCCCGAGGTGCGGCCCGAAGAACTTGTACGGCGAGCAGGTGAGGACGTCAAGGTCCCAGGCGGCCACGTCGATCGGGCCGTGCGGCGCATAGTGCACGGCGTCGGCCCACGCGAGCGCGCCCGCCTCGTGGGCGAGCTCGACGATCCGGCTCACGTCGGGCGCCGTCCCGACCGAGTTGGCGGCGACGGGGAACGCGACGACGCGCGTCCTCTCGGACAGCAGGCCCGCGAGATCGTCGTAGTCCACCTCGAGGTCGGCGGTGAGGCGGGCGACGCGGACGACGATGCCGAGGTCGTGCGCGATCTCGAGCCATGGCGCAACGTTCCCGTCGTGGTCGAGCGCGGTGACGACGACCTCGTCACCCTCGCGCAGGGTGCGCCCGAAGGCGCGCGTGAGGAGGAAGTTCAGTGCCGTCATGCTCGGGCCGAAGGTGACCTCCTCGGTGGTGCAGCCGAGGAACGAGGCGGCACGCTCGCGCGAGCGCGCGACGAGCTCGTCGGTTCGACGGCTCGTCTCGTACGGTGCGCCGACGTTCGCGTTCGTCGTCCGTAGGTAGTCCGCGATCGTGTCGATTACCTCGTCCGGGCACTGCGTTCCGCCGGGCCCGTCGAAGAATGCGAGCGGTCGATCGAGGGCCGAGAAGCGCGCCCGGACGGCGGCGACGTCGAGCGTGGCGGTGCTCATCTCACGTCCTCGCCGTTGACCTGCCAGCGGTAGCGCGGTCTCGCCGTGAGCGAGTTGCCGACGAAGCAGCCGCGCTCGGTCTTCTCGAGCATGGTTGCGAGCGCCTCAGCGTCGAGCGCCGGAGCGAGCTCGACCTCGAAGCTCGCCTCGACGTCGACGAACGCGTAGCGTCCGTCCTCCTCGCGCTTCTCCACGGTGCCGTGCGCCCGCCCCTGCGCCGTCACGTCGACCTGCGCCCGGCGGGCCGAGTAGCCGAGGCTCGCGAGCGTGCACCGCACCAGCCCGGCGAGGACGAAGTGCTCCGCCCACCACTCCTCGTCCTTCACGATCGCCGGCCCGCCGAGACCGCTCGTTGCCGTCCCGTTCCGGTCGACCGCGACGTCGAACTCGTAGACCCTTCCCGTCGTCGCCATCCCGCGCCGCAGCCTATCCCGTCCGGCTCGTGCCCTAGGGTTGAGGCCGATGGAGGAGCGGCTGCGGACGCTCAGCGAGGCCGAGTGCTACGCGCGCTGCTACGGGTGGCGCTGGGAGGACGACTCGGTCAAGGTGCTCCCCTCCAGCTTCCGACGGGAGCAGCAGCCCCGCGACGAGCTCGCCGAGCGCGGCGAGCGCCTCCGCCGGCTCTTCGAGTTGCGCATCGACGCGCGCGAGCCCGAAGCGGCGTAACTCCGTTCGCAGGCAGGATCAGCGGCGTGCCCCTTCGCGCCGTCGTCTTCGACCTCTGGGACACGATCGTCGACTTCGTCCCGGACGAAGGCGACGCGCTGCATCGCCGCATGGCCGAACGGCTGGGCGTGCCGTACGAGCGCTTTCAGGAAGTCTGGTATGCGGAGGACCTCATGCGCAGCCGCAACGTCGGCCCGCTCGCACCCTGCTTCGGCAGGGCGTGCACAACTCTCGGCGTCGAGGCTGACGTGGACGAGCTCGTGCGCTGGCGCCGCGACTTCACGCGACGAGCCCTGGTCCCGCGCGAGGGGTTGCTCGAGACGCTGGCCGAGCTTCGCGCGCGCGGGCTGCGCGTCTGCCTGATCTCGAACTGCACCGAGGAGGTCGCCGACGTCTGGCCGGAGACCAGCTTCGCCGGCCTCTTCGACGCCGCCGTGTTCTCCGCGACCGCCGGCCTCGCCAAGCCGGAGCCGGCGATCTACCGGCTTGCGGCGGCCGAGCTCGGCGTCGACCCGTCGGAGTGCCTGTTCGTCGGAGACGGCGCGAACGACGAGCTCCGCGGCGCCCGCGACGTCGGCATGACGCCGGTTCTCATCCACCGCGACGGCCAGGAGCCGTACTGGGAGAACCTGCGCGATTGGGACGGCCACCGCATCACCTCGCTCCCGCAGGTCCTCGAGCTCGTTCCGTGACGCTGCCGTTCGAGAGTGAGGTGCCCGAGTACCTCGGGCCGGAGTCTCGGGTCGTCTTCTGCGGCATCAACCCCGGTCACTGGAGCGCGCGGGCGAAGGCGCCGTTCGCGAATCCGCGGAACGACTTCTGGCGGCTCCTGCATGCGGCCGGGTTCACGCCGCGCGTGCTCGCGCCACAAGAGGCACGGGAGCTCGTCCGGTTCGGGCTCGGCCTCACCAACGCGGCGGGGCGGACGACGCGCGGCGCGGGCGCTCTGCGAAAGGCCGACTTCGCCGGTGCTGCCGAGCGGCTGGAGCGAATCGCGGAGACGATCCGGCCGGTCGTGATCGCCTTCGTGGGCAAGGCCGCGTACACCGGGACGTTCGGCGGACGTGCGGAGCACGGGCTCCAGGAGCGAAGGCTCGGCGACACCCCGCTCTTCGTGCTGCCGTCGACCTCGCCGGCGAACGCGGCGGTGCCTTGGGAGGAGCGGCTCCGCTGGTTTCGCGAGCTTCGGGAGTTCGTGGGATGACCGAGCTGCGGCTTCGGCAGGCCGCGCGCGCGATCGTTCTCGACCCCGACGATCGCATCCTGCTCGTCGGGTTCGAATGGCGCGGCACGATGCTCTGGGAGACGCCGGGCGGCGGCGTGGACGAGGGCGAGACTCTCGAGCAAGCCGCCCGCCGCGAGCTGTTCGAGGAGACCGGCCTCGAGGCCTTCGAGCTGGGGCCGATCGTGTGGACCCGCACCCACGTCGAGCCGTTCGGCGAAGGGCGCTGGGACGGCCAGAGCGAGTCCTTCTACCTGGTGCGAACGAGCGCCTTCGAGCCTGTGCCCGGGCTCAGCCCGGCGGCGCTCCGCGCCGAGGGGATGGTCGCAGTCCGCTGGTGGGAGCTCGACGAGCTGGAGGCGACGGACGCGATCATCGTCCCCCGTCGCCTCCCTGCGCTCGTCCGCGAGCTCCTCCTTCACGGACCACCCGCGGGGCCGCTCGACGTCGGCGGCTAGCCGACGCGCTTCTCGTAGATGCCGAGGATGTAGCCCCAGCCTCCGTCGTAGCTGTCCCGCTTGGCCTCCGCGTCGGCGATCGCCTCCCAGCCGCGATGCTCGAGCTCGACCCGCGTGCGCTCGCCCTCCGCCACGAACTTGACCTCGACCTCCGTCGGGGCGATCTCGCGCTCGAGGATGTTCCAGGCGAGCACGAGCCGCGAGGGTGGATCCCACGTGATGACGGTGGCCCAGTGGCCCTTCGCGCCGTCGGGGCCGAGCTCGTAGACCTCGCCGCCTTCTTTCCCCTCGAAGACGATCTCCTTGACGGCCGAACCGCGGATCGAGTGCGAGTCGACCGGCCACCAGCTCATGGCGTCGGCCGTGAAGATCCGGAAGGCCTCCTCGACCAAGCAGTCGACCGTGACGGTCTTGCGGACGGCTTCGATGACGAGCGATTCGCTCACGACGTCTCTCCTTTCCTCTCGGCCGCCGCCTTGAAGCGGGCGAGGGCCTCGTCCCAGAATGCTTCGACCCAGACGCGGAGCTCGGCGACCCCGTTGCCGTTGACGGCGTACAGGTTTCTCGTGCCCTCCCGCCGGTGCATGACGAGCCCGGCCGTCTCCAGCACGCGGAGGTGCTGCGAGACCGCCGGCCTGCTCACCGGCAGCTCGGCTGCCAACTCGCCCACCGAGCGCGATCCGTTGCGCAGGAGCTCGAACACGTGCCGCCGGGTCGGGTCGCCGAGGGCGTCCAGAGGATGTCCGTTAGCAGGCACTTACCGTAAGTTACTACTTACGGTAGAGGATGTCAACCGCGCCAGCGATTCGTGATCGGCGTCCGCCGGTCGCGGCCGAACGCCTTCGGGCGCAGCTTCACGCCCGGCGGCGCCTGGCGGCGCTTGTACTCGGCACGGTCGACCAGCGCGATCACCTGCTCGACGACGTCGTGGTCGAACTCCTCGAGCAGCTCCTCCCGCGCGCGGTCGAGCTCGACGTACGCCTCGAGCACGGGATCGAGGATCTCGTACGGCGGGATCGAGTCCTCGTCCCGCTGATCCGCCCGGAGCTCCGCGCTCGGTGCGCGCTCGATCGTCGTCGCCGGGACGAGCTCGCGGCCGGCGCGCTCGTTGAGGTGGCGGGCCAGGCGGAACACGTCGGTCTTGAACACGTCCTTCAGGAGCGCGAACCCGCCCACCATGTCGCCGTAGAGCGTCGAGTAGCCGACCGCGAGCTCCGACTTGTTCCCGGTCGAGACGACGAGCCAGCCGAACGAGTTGGAGAGGCCCATCAACAGCACGCCCCGTACGCGCGCCTGCAGGTTCTCTGCCGCGAGACCTTCGAGCCCTGCGAGTATCTCGTGGAACGCCTCGACCGCGTCTTGGATCGGGAGCTCACGGAAGTCGACGCCCAGGTTCTCGGCGAGTCGCGCGGCATCCGTCCGCGTGCCCTCGGACGAGAACTCGGACGGCATCGAGACGCAGTGGACGCGATCGGCGCCCAACGCGTCAACACAGAGCGCGGCGGTCACCGCCGAGTCGATTCCGCCCGAGATGCCGACGACGACCTCCGAGAAGCCGTTCTTCCCGACGTAGTCGTGCAGGCCGAGGACGAGACCGGTGCGCATCTGCTCGAGCTCGGGCGCGAACGGGACGACGGGAGCGGCGGCCGGATTCGGCTGCTCCGGTGGCGCGGCGAGCTCGACGACCTCCACCGGCGGCACCGTCTCGCGCGAGCGATCCAGCTCGCGCCGGCGCACGTCGCGAAGCCGCCGCCCGACGGCGAGCTCGGGCTCGACGTCGACGACGAGCAGGTACTCCTCGAAGCCGGGGGCGCGCGCGACGACGTCGCCGGCGTCGTCGAGGACGACCGAGTGCCCGTCGAAGACGAGCTCGTCCTGCCCACCGACCAGGTTGCAGAACGCCACGTACGAGCTCGTGTCGCGGGCGCGAGTGACGAGCATCTCCTCGCGGTCTTCCGCCTTCCCGACGTGGAACGGCGACGCCGAGAGGTTGACGAGGAGCTGCGCCCCGGCGAGTGCGAGGTCGGTCGCCGGCGGCCCCGGCTGCCAGACGTCCTCGCAGATCGTCAGCCCGGCGTACGCCTCGCCCAGGCGGAGCAGGACGAGGTCGCGCCCCTCGGCGAAGTAGCGGTGCTCGTCGAAGACGCCGTAGTTCGGGAGGAAGTGCTTGCGGTAGATCGCCCGGATGGCGCCGTCGGCGCAGACCGCGCACGCGTTCGCCAGGTCGCGGTCGAGCCACGGCGTTCCGATGAGTGCGACGATGCCGGCGGTCTCACGCGCGACCTCCTCGATCGCGCCGCGCGCCGCCCGCAGGAAGCCGGGGCGCAGAAGGAGGTCCTCGGGCGGGTACCCGCTGATCGCGAGCTCCGGGAAAACGACGACGTCCGCTCCCGCGTCTCGTGAGTCGGCGATCGCACGAGAGATCCTCTCGCGGTTGCCGTCGAGCTCCCCGACCACGACGTTGAGCTGCGCCAGAGCAAGCCTCAAGGTTTTTGCCTCACAGTCGTAAACTTATCCTACGCGGGTGTCCCACCTGGTCCTTCCACGGCGCTTTCGCGGTCCGCTCACGTCCGCGAACGGCGGCTATGCGGCCGGTCGCCTCGCCGCCTACGTCGACGCAGACGCGGTGGAGGTCACGCTGCGGGTGGCGCCGCCGCTCGACTGCGCGCTCGACGTCCGCCGGGAGGGGGACGCCGCCGCCCTCCTCGACGGCGACGTTGTCGTCGCCGACGCCCGCCCCGCGGCGCTCGACGTGGATCCGCCGTCGCCCGTGTCGTTCGAGGAGGCGCAGGACGCTGCCACGAGGCACGTGCGCCTGGTCGAGGCCGCCTTCAGCGAGTGCTTCACGTGCGGCATCCGGGACGAGCACGACGGGCTCGAGATCTACGCCGGAGCGGTGGCGGGACGCGAGCCCCTCCACGCGGCGCCCTGGGTGGTAGGCGAGTCCGCGCCGCCCGAGGTCGTCTGGGCGGCGATCGACTGCCCCGGCGCGTACGCCGTCGGAGCGGCCGGGCGGGGAGAGGTCGTCCTGGGCCGGATGACCGCACGCGTCGCCCGCGTGCCGGACGTGGGCGAGCGCTGCGTCGTCGTCGCCTGGCCCCTCGGCGAGGAGGGCCGGAAGGCCTACGCCGGCACGGCGCTGTTCGCAGAGGACGGCGACCTCCTCGCGAGCGCCCGCCAGACCTGGATCGCGCCGAAGCCGAAACCCGACGCGTAGGGGCGAGGATCCCTCGCTTACGAGCGAGGAGTCAGCGCCACGAGCGTCCCGCCGTCGTCGTCGTACGCGGGGAAGAAGTCCGCCGTGACCTCCTTCGCGAGGCCGGCGCTCGTCCGGATCGCGAGGCTCTGGCCGAGCTTGCGCACGCCCCACTCGCGCACGATCTCGAGCGGCGCGGCGTCGGAGAGGCCGAGCGCCTCGACGACCTCGCGCCCCATGAGGTCGCCGTCGCTGTATCCGGTCAGCTCGAAGACGCCACGTCCCACCGCCAGCACCCGCCCCTCGCGATCACAGACGACGAACCCGGTCTCCGGCGACGGGTAGTAGTCCTCGAGCAGCTCGAAGAGGAAGCCGAACCCGCAGCTCCGGCACTGCGCCGCCTGCGTCGAGAAGCCCTCGCGCCCGTCGAGGTCGACCGAGCGGCGGCGGCAGTTCGGGCAGATGAAGAACGGCATCGCGGCAGAGTAGGGACAAGCCGCGTTCTGCCGACGTTAAGAGCTAAGTCAGCGCCGTAGGCGGATCGCGTTCAGGTCGTTCGCGACGATCTCGTCCGCGCGTCCGATCAGCTCCTCGATGTCGTCGTGCTCCGCGTGGAGGTACCGCCCGGCGAGCGCGTCGGCGCGGCCGGAGGCGAGCACGCGGACGAGCTGTGGCGCGAGCTCTGGCGGCGTCCACGGCGCGTCGTCCCCGAAGCGGTCGGTCATCTCCGTGCGGACGAGGCCGGGACTGAAGAAGAAGACGGGAATACGGCCGTCGAGCTCCCCCGCGAGCGTCTCGCCGTATCGGCAGACGGCCGCCTTGCTCGCAGGGTACGCCGTGTGCCGCTGCCCGGGCAGATACGCCGCTCCGCTGCCGGTGATGACGATGCGTCCGCGACCGCGCTCGAGCATGCCGGGGATGACCGCACGGCAGGTCAGGTGCACGCCGAGAAGGTTGACCTCGAAGACGTCCCACCACTCCTCGACCGGCACCTCCCAGGTCGCGCCGTCCTGGTTCCCGATGCCTGCGTTCGCGATCAGGAGGTCGATGGGCCCGAGCTCGGTCTCGACCCTCCGGGTCCACGACTCGACGTCTTCCTGCCGGGATACGTCCCCGACGAGCGCCAGCCCGCCGATCTCCTCCGCGACGGTCTCCACCTGCTCCGCGGTGCGGGCGGCGACGGCGACGCGCATCCCCGCCTCGGCGAGCTCGCGTGCGATCGACGCTCCGATGCCGCGCCCGGCACCGGTTACGAGCGCGACGCCCTCGAGCCGGTCGAGGTGAGGCCGCTGCGACCCGGCCGCGAAGCGGCCGGCTTCAGGGGTGTTAGCGCGAACGGAATCCGCGTTCTCGCGGATTCCGTTCTTGCGCACCGGAGACGGCTCAGAGGGCACGGGCGATCTCCTCCAGCGACTCGGGGTTCTCGAGCGTCGACAGGTCGCCTGC
>OCZV010000553.1_pt1 | contig 13601 bp, 14 predicted proteins | sample 1539051 | NCBI WGS metagenome assembly OCZV01 (sample SAMEA3113581, study PRJEB22503) | soil metagenome
GCGCATCGGGGCGCTCGCCGCCGAGCTGCGATCCGCGGTGGGCGGCGACCAGGCGGGGGCGCGGTTGCGGGACGAGCTGGCGGCCGACGGCGTGCGCGTGGTCGACCTCGGCCTGGACGGCCCGACGCCCGTGAAGCTGCGGTTGCGGGCAGGCGGTCAGTCGCTGGTGCGCGTCGACCAGGGATGTTCGCCGGTGTGGGCACCGGGGGCCTGGATCCCCGAGGCCACGGCGGCCGTCGAGGGGGCGGAGGCGGTGCTGGTGTCGGACTACGGCCGGGGCCTCGCGGCCCTCGCGGCTTTCCGGGCCGTGCTGGACGCACTGCTCACCGAGACCGGCCGGCGGGTGCCCGTGGTGTGGGACCCGCATCGGCTGGGGCCGGAGCCGCCCGCCGGGCTCGACGTGCTCGTTCCCAACCTGGACGAGGCGCGACGCCTGGCGGGCGAGGACGCGGGTATGGAGGGTCGCCGTGCAGATGCCTCCACGCAGGAGGACCACCGACCGTTGGCAGACCTCGTCGCCGGGCGGTTCGGGTGCCCAGTGGCGCTGACGCTCGGGGAGCGCGGGGCGGTGCTGGCACACCCCGGGCGGGACGCCGAGGTCGTTCCCGTGGACCCGGTGGCGGGCGACGCCTGCGGCGCCGGCGATCGCTTCGCCGCCACGGTGGCGGTCGATCGGGCACGGGGCGTCGACCTGTTCGACACGATGCGTCACGCGGTGGCGGCGGCCCGGGACCAGGTCGCGGGCACCTGGAGCGCACCGGCGTCACCGCGACCAGCGGCTCCCGGTTCGGCTCGGGCGGGTGCCGTCCACGATCCACTGGAGTGGGCGGCATCGCTGCGGGCGGCCGGCGGCCGAGTGGTGGCGGCCGGTGGCTGCTTCGACGTGCTGCACGCCGGCCATGTCCGCCTGCTCGAGGCGGCGCGCCGCCTGGGCGACGGCTTGGTGGTGTGCCTCAACGGCGACCTTTCGGTGCGCCGGCTCAAGGGGCGGCACCGTCCTGTCAACCCCGTCGAGGACCGCTCGGCCGTGCTGGCGGGCCTGGGCTGCGTGGATGCCGTGATGGTGTTCGACGAGGACACCCCCTGCGAGGTGCTGCGCCGGCTGAGGCCCGACGTCTTCGTCAAGGGGTCCGACTACGCCGGGGACGACCTGCCCGAGCGCGCCGTGCTCGCCGAGTGGGGCGGCGAGCTGGTGTTGCTGCCGGTGACCGACGGGCGCTCGACCACCCGCATCCTCCAGGCCGCGGCGGCCGCAGGCTGATGGCGACCGTTCTCGGCGTGAACGCCGTCTTCCACGACCCGGCTGCGGCGCTGGTGATCGACGGCGAGACCGTGGCCGCCGCCGAGGAGGAGCGCTTCAGCCGCCGCAAGCACGGCAAGGAGCCGGTGCCGTTCTCCACCTGGGAGCTGCCGGTCGACTCAATGCGGTGGTGCCTGGCCCAGGCCGGGCTCGAACCGGCCGACGCGGACGCGGTGGGGTACTCCTACGACCCCGACCTCGCGCCCGTCCTCGACGAGGGCGACATCACGCAGGACGGCTGGGAGGGCCTGCGCACCCTCTACGCCCATCGGGCGCCCCGATTCCTGGCCACGGCGCTGCCCGGCCTGGCGGCCGAGCGGGTCTCGTTCGTCCCCCACCACGTGGCCCACGCCGCGTCGGCGTGCATGGCCGGGCCGGAGCCGTCGTCGGCCGTACTGGTCCTCGACGGTCGCGGCGAGGCGGCATCGCACCTGGGTGGCCGCTGGCGTGAGGGCCGGCTCGACGTGCTGGCCGCGCAGCGACTCCCGCACTCGCTCGGCCTGCTCTACGAAGAGGTGACCGCCCACCTCGGGTTCCGGCGGTCCTCGGACGAGTACAAGGTCATGGCCCTGGCGGCCTACGGCGACCCCGGCCGGTTCGGGCCGGTGTTCCACGAGCACGTGCGGGCCACCGGCGACGGCGGGTTCGAGGTGCGCCCCGTGGACCTGGCAACCCTGGCGCCGCCCCGGTCGGCCGGCGAGGGCTGGACCGACGTCCACGCCGACCTCGCCGCCGGTGTCCAGGCTCGCCTGGAGGAGGTCGTCCTCGACCTCGCCCGCTGGCTGCACGACGCCACCGGGGAGCGCACGCTGACGATGGCCGGCGGCGTGGCGCTCAACTGCGTGGCCAACGGCCGGCTGGCCGCCGAGGGCCCGTTCGATGGGGTGTGGGTGCAGCCGGCGGCCGGCGACGCCGGAACGGCGCTGGGGGCCGCACTGGCGGTGGCCACCCACCTGGGCGACCGGTGCGCGCCGTTCGAGACAGTGGCCCTGGGCCGGGGCTGGAGCGAGAACGAGGTGGAGGCGACCCTCAAGACCGCCGAGCAGCCCTACGAGCGGCCGGAGGGCGCAGCAGAGCTGGCCGAGACGGTGGCCGAGGCCTTGGCGGCGGGCGCGGTCGTCGGCTGGTTCGAGGGCCGCAGCGAGTACGGGCCCCGGGCGCTGGGGCACCGCAGCCTGCTGTGCGATCCCCGCCGGCCCGAGAACCTGGCCAGGATGAACGCCATCAAGGGCCGGGAGGAGTTCCGCCCGGTGGCCCCGATGGTGTCGGCGGACCGAGCGCCGGAGATCTTCGAGGGCGTGCATCCCAGCCCGTACATGCTGTTCGTCCACCGGGTGCGGCCGGAATGGGTCGACCGCATCCCGGCGGCCGTCCACGTCGACGGCACCGCCCGGATCCAGACCGTCGACGCCGACGACGAGCCGCTGTTGGCGGCGATGCTGGCGGCCTTCGAGCGGCGCACCGGCGTGCCCGTGGTCATCAACACCAGCTTCAACACGGCCGGCCGTCCCATGGTGGATTCGCCGCGGGACGCACTGGAGTGCTTCGGCTCGGGTCCGATCGACCTGCTGGTCTTGTACCCCTTCGTGCTGCGCCGGGCACGGCGCTAAGCCCATGGATTGCCGCCCGAAGGCGGTGCCGCTCGTGCTGGTCGAACGTGCGCTCGAGCAGTTCGACCAGACGGTGGCGCCATACGTCCCGGACCTCTCGGTACAGCCGGTCGCCCGCCGGGGGCGCCACGCGCTCGACCAGACCGAGCAACGCGCTCAGCGTTGCCAACTGGTGGGCGACCTCCGTGTACCGGGCGGTGACGAGGGGCAGTCGCTCGGCCTTGGCGACGGGGTAGTCGCTGTCCGCCACGAGGTCCTGAGGCTCGCACCCGAACACGCCGGCCAACAGGGTGACCGTCCGTTCGCTGGGCACCGTGAGCCCGGACTCGACGTGCGACAACGCCACGCGGGAGACCGCGATGCGCTCGGCCAGTTGCGCTTGGGTCCAGCCCAGCTCGGCACGCAGCTTGGCGACGCGGCGACCGAGGGATTCCTGTCCGATGCCAAGTGGCTTAGCAGACACCGGGACGCGTCGCCGGTACAAGTGCAGAATGCGTGCGCTCATCACCGGTGTCACCGGACAGGACGGCTCGTACCTCGCAGAGTTGTTGCTCGACCACGAGTACGAGGTGGTCGGCGTCGTGCGGCGCAGCTCGACCGTGAGCTTCGAGCGCATCGCCCACATCCAAGATCGGCTCACGCTGGTGCCCGGCGACCTGCTCGACCAGGGCTCGCTGGTTTCGATCATCGCCGAGCACCGGCCCACCGAGGTCTACAACCTCGCAGCACAGAGCTTCGTCATGACGAGCTTCTCGCAGCCGGTGCTCACCGGCGACGTCACGGCCCTCGGTGCGGTGCGACTGCTGGAGTCGATCCGCCAGGTCGATCCCGACATCCGCTTCTACCAGGCGAGCTCGTCGGAGATGTTCGGCAAGGTGGCCGAGGTGCCGCAGAACGAGCGCACGCCCTTCCATCCCCGCTCGCCCTATGGCGTCGCCAAGGTCTACGCCCACTGGATCACGGTCAACTACCGCGAGAGCTACGACATGTTCGCCACGTCGGGGATCCTGTTCAACCACGGCTCCCCCCGCCGCGGGCTCGAGTTCGTGGAACGCAAGGTGAGCCATGGCGTCGCCCGCATCAAGCTCGGCCTCGAGAGTGAGCTACGCCTGGGCAACCTCGATGCCCGCCGCGACTGGGGCAGCGCCGCCGACTATGTGGATGCGATGTGGCGCATGCTCCAGCTCGACGAACCGGGCGACTTCGTGGTGGCGAGCGGCGAGACGCATTCGATCCGGGAGCTGTGCGAGGTGGCGTTCGGCCACGTCGGCCTCGACTGGCGGGAGCACGTCGTGCAGGACAAGCGCTTCTACCGACCTGCGGAGGTCGATCTCCTGATCGGCGACCCCAAACGTGCGCAAGCCGCGCTGGACTGGCGCCCGCGCACCGGCTTCGAGGACCTGGTGTGCAGCATGGTCGACTCCGACCTGGCGCAGCTTCAGCGCACGGGTGTTTGACCGCCGGGCAAGTAGCCCTTGCTCGTTACCGCGTCACCGACTGACAGCGTCTTTCAGCACTTCTGAAGCCGCAGCCACACCGGCGGCGACTCGCCCCACGCACACCTGGGTACGCACCAACTGCCAAGGAGGTGCCCATGAGCGCAGGAGCCTGGATGATGGTGCTGGCCACGGCGCTGGCCATCGGCGCGCTGGGGCTGCTGATCTTCGCCACCGTCAAGAGCATTCTCAACGAGCGCACCAAGGGCCGCTCGATCTGGCGGGAGTTCGGGCTGGGCCTCTCGCTGATGATCCTGTTCTTCTCCACTTGGATCGCCCACGGCATCAGCGAGTGGCAGACCTACACCGACGAGCAGCGTGAGCACGGCCAGTCCGTCGAGGCCGGCGACTTCTTCACCGCATTCGCGCAGTCGACGCTGGAGAACTGGCAGTCCGAGTTCCTCCAGCTGTTCTCGTTCGTGGTGTTGGCGGCCCTGTTCATCCACAAGGGCAGCGCCGAGTCCAAGGACACCGACGAGAAGCTCGAGGCCTCCCTTCGGCGTATCGAGGAGAAGCTCGGCACGCTGCCTGATGGCGCACCCAAGGCCAAGGAGGAGCGCTGGCAGCTCCCCGAGACCCCGCTCCAAGTGTGAGGACCGAGAAGCGGGAGGTGTGGATGGTGGACCCCGACCAGAGCGGCGAGGACTTCGACGACGAGTTGCTGGCCGACGAGTTCCCACCCGATGAGCCCCTGGCGGTCGAGGACGAGGGCATCACCGGGGTCGAGCAGCTCGGCGGCGAATCCGTGGCCGAGCGCGATGAGCGCACCGAGCCAGAGGTCTGGGAACGCCAGGCCGGCGACACTGGCGCCGACGCCGGGACCGAGCTCAACGCCGACGACGCCGGCGTGCCCGACACCGAGAAGGACCTGGTGGGCGAGCGCGCCGACAGCGACGCCGACGACGACCAGGGTCCGCTGGCCCCCGACGACGACTTCAGCGGCGACGAGACCACCCGCGACGTCGCCACCGAGCGGGTGTCGCCGCCGGCCGAGGACGCCGCCGTCCACGTCGACGACGAGGCGCCCGGCGCGAACCCGTGACTGCGGGCGTTCCGGTTGCAGCTATGCGGTCACATGCCGCATGGCTACAACCAGTTTGAGGATTCTGTCTGCAAAGGTGGGGCATGCTCGACGCCGCCGTCGTGGGATCGGGACCCAACGGGCTCACCGCCGCGGTGACGCTGGCGCGGGCCGGCCTTTCCGTGCGGGTCTTCGAGGCCGCCGACCGGATCGGTGGCGGCACCCGCACCGAAGAGCTCACCCTGCCGGGGTTCCGGCACGACGTGTGCTCGGCCGTGCACCCGCTCGGCGTCGGGTCGCCGGCGCTGGGCGCACTGCCGCTGGCCGACCACGGGCTCGAGTGGGTCCATCCCGAGCTGGCGCTCGCCCACCCCCTGCTCGACGGATCGGCGGCGGTCCTGGCCCGATCGGTCGACGAGACAGCCGCCTCGCTCGGTCGCGACGGCCGGGCGTGGCGATCCCTCGTGCAACCGTTCCTCGGCCGCTGGCCCGAACTGGCGGCGGAGATCCTCCAGCCGCTGACCATGGGCGTGCCCCGGCACCCGGTGCTGCTGGCCCGCTTCGGCCTGCGGGCGGTGTGGCCGGTCCGGCTGGCGACCCGGGCCTTCCGGGAGGACCGGGCCCGCCTGCTACTGGCGGGCATCGCGGGTCACGCCATCGCGCCGTTGGGCGCGCCGCTCACGACCTCCGCGGGCCTGATGCTGGCGGTGGCGGCGCACGAGGTGGGCTGGCCGGTGGCCCGGGGCGGGTCGCAGGCCATCGCCGACGCCCTGGCCTCGTATCTCAGGGCAATGGGCGGCGAGGTCGAGACCGGAACGCCCGTGACGGCGCTCGATCAGTTGCCGCCGGCCCGCGCCTACCTGCTCGACGTCATGCCCCGTGACCTCGCCACCATTGCCGGCGACCGGCTGCCGGGGCGCTACCGCGAGAGGCTCGGCCGCTACCGCCACGGTCCGGCCGTGTTCAAGGTCGACTACGCATTGGCCGACGCCGTCCCCTGGAAGGCCGACGAGTGCCGCCGGGCGGCCACCGTCCACCTGGGTGCCTCCCTCGGTGAGATCGGCGGGGCGCTGGCGGCAGCCACCGCCGGCCGACCCCCGGCGCCACCGTTCCTGATCGTGGCGCAGCCGACGATCGTCGACCCCTCCCGCGCGCCCGCCGGCCGGCACGTGCTCTGGGCCTACGGGCACGTGCCCCGGGGCTGGCGGGGCGACCTCAGCGGCGCCATCGAGGACCAGATCGAGCGGTTCGCGCCCGGCTTCCGCGACCTGGTCCTGGCCCGCTCGGCCTGGGGCCCGCCCCAGCTCGAGGCGCACAACCGCAGCATGGTCGACGGCGACATCGCGGGCGGCGTGTTCCGGGGCCGCCAGGTGCTGTTCCGCCCCGTGATCGCCCGGGTGCCCTACGCCACCCCCGATCCCTCGATCTTCCTGTGCTCGGCGGCAACGCCCCCGGGGCCGGGCGTGCACGGCATGGGCGGCTACCACGCCGCCCGGGTAGCGCTTCGTCGGGTGTTCCACACGCAGATCTGAACGTCGCATGGACTGGCTCGCGGCACCGGACTACTACCTGGCCCGGCTGGTCATCCAGCGTGGCCTGGGCGTCATCTACCTGATCGCCTTCGCTGTCGCCATCAACCAGTTCCGGCCGCTGCTGGGCGAGCGCGGCCTGCTCCCGGTGCCCCGCTACGTGCGGCTGGCGGGATGGTCGCGGGCCCCCAGCCTGTTCACGCTCCACTACAGCGACCGCTTCCTGGCAGTGGTGGCCTGGACGGGCGCGGGGCTGGCGGCGCTGGTTACGGCAGGCATCCCGGAGCAGGGACCGACGGGCGTCTCGATGCTGGTGTGGTTCGCGCTCTGGGCGCTCTACCTGTCGATCGTCAACGTCGGCCAGACGTTCTACGGCTTCGGATGGGAGTCCTTGCTGCTGGAGGCCGGGTTCCTGGCCATGTTCCTCGGGCCCGCCGACGTGGCCCCGCCCACGCCGGTGATCATCCTGCTGCGGTGGTTGCTGTTCCGGGTCGAGTTCGGCGCCGGCCTCATCAAGCTGCGCGGCGACCGCTGCTGGCGGCGCCTGACCTGCCTCGACTACCACCACGAGACCCAGCCGATGCCCAACCCGCTCAGCTGGTGGTTCCACCACCTGCCCGCACCGCTGCACCGGGTGGAGGTGGCCGCCAACCACGTGACCCAGCTGGGGGCGCCGTTCCTGCTGTTCACGCCGCAGCCGTACGCCTCGGTCGCGGGCGGGATCATGATCGCCACCCAGGCCTGGCTGGTGCTCAGCGGCAACTTCTCCTGGCTGAACGTGCTGACCATGGCGCTGGCCTTCAGCGCGCTGGACGACGGGACGCTGGAGGCGCTCCTGCCCGCGTCCCCTCCTGACCTGCTGCCCGACCCGGCGGCCTGGTTCGCCGGGCTCGCCGTCGCCCTGGCCGTCGTGATCGCAGTCCTCAGCTGGTGGCCGGTGCGCAACATGGCATCGTCGCAGCAGGCCATGAACCTCAGCTTCAACCGGCTCCACCTGGTCAACACGTACGGCGCCTTTGGGACCGTCAGCCGGGAGCGGTTCGAGGTGGTGATCGAGGGCACGGACGACCCGGCGGTCACCCCGGCCACTGCGTGGCGGGCCTACGAGTTCAAAGGCAAGCCCGGGGATCCCCGCCGCCGGCCGCCACAGGTGGCGCCCTATCACCTGCGGTTGGACTGGCTGATGTGGTTCGCGGCGCTGTCGCCCAGCTACGCCGAGCCGTGGCTGCCCCGACTCGCTGCCAAGCTGGTCGAAGGCGACCGCGCGACGCTGCGGCTGCTGCGCCGCGGGGGCAACCCGTTCCCCGACGATCCGCCGAGATTCGTGCGGGCCCGGCTGTTCCGCTACCGCTTCACCACCCGGGCCGAGCGCCGCCGGGACGGCGCCTGGTGGGTGCGAACCGACGCCGGCCTCTACATGTACCCGGTCGGCCGGGCGCCCACCGCCGAGCGGCCCGGGCGGGTTGCCGGGGGTACGACGGGGTAGCCGGTGGACATGAAGCGTGTGCTGGTCGCAGTGGACGAGACCGAGGCGTCACGCCGGGCGGCGGAGTTCGTCGACCGGTTCTTCGCCGGGATGGACGTGTCGATCACCGCCGTGAACGTTGCCCGCCAGCCGGTCGAGTGGCTGCCCGCGACGCCGTACGGCGGCGTCTTCGCGTGGCCCTGGCCCTACCGAGCCGGCGCCGACGCCGCGGGCGCCGAGGAGGAACTGGCCCAGGAGGCGGTGCGGCGGGCCGAGGTCCGCGGCGAGGCGATCGCCGCCGCCCAGGCGCCAGCGGGGGCCGAGATCGAGGTCGTGTTCGGCGAGGCGGTCGACGCCATCTCGGCTGCCGCCGAGGACGAGAACGCCGACCTGATCGTCGTCGGCTCCAACGACAAGGGCTTCCTGCAGCGGCTGTTCGGCGGCTCGGTCTCCGAGCGGCTGGCCCGGGAGGCGCCGCGGCCGGTGCTCGTCGTCCGCTGATCACGCCGCGGGTCCCGGGCCGTCGGGACTCGTCGTGCGACGCCGAGGGGGAATAAGGTGCCCGGCGGGGGGCTGAATGTCATGGGGAGGCAGCATGGCGTCGCGCAATCGTCCGACCGCGCAAGCACGGTCCGCGCGCCCGGTGCGGGCAGGCGGAGGTGCGGTGGAGGGCCCACCGGAGGGCAGCGAGGCGCTGCTTCCCGAGCTGGTGGCGCACCTCCGGAAGAGCCGCGCCCAGCTGCGCGAGGAATGGGCCCGGCGCATCACCGACGCCGGCCTGCTCACGGCCATGGGGCCGGAGGAGATCTTCTCCGAGGCGACCTCGGTGTACGACAACTACGTAGAGGCCCTGGAGACCGGCAGCGTCGAGACGCTCGAGAACTACGCCCGCAGCCTGTCCGAGCGCATCATCCCCCGGGGGGTCCAGACCGACGAGGTGCTGGGCATCGTGCTGCTGCTGCGTGACGTGCTGGCCCGGTCGCTGTTCGAGAAGTACCAGGGCGACTTCGACCTGCTGAACCGCGTGTTCGACGCCTACGAGCCGGCGGCCAACCGCATCGCCAACACGGTGGGCGTGAGCTTCGTCCAGGAGCGCGAACGCATCATCCGCCAGCAGCAGGAGGCGATCCGCGAGCTGTCGACGCCCGTGCTGCAGGTGCGCGAGCGCCTGGTGATCCTGCCGATCATCGGCGCCCTCGACAGCCAGCGGGCCCGCCAGCTCACCGAGCAACTGTTGCGGGCCATACGGACCAACCGGGCCAAGGTGGTGGTGATCGACATCACCGGCGTGCCCGAGATCGACTCCACGGTGGCCAACCACATCGTGCAGACGGTCGACGCCTCTCGCCTCATGGGCGCGAGCGTCATCATCACCGGTCTGTCGGCGGAGATCGCGCTGACGCTGGTGACCATCGGCGTGGACCTGTCGAAGGTCAACGCCGTGGGGGACCTCCAGGGCGGCATCGAAGCGGCCGAACGTCAGCTCGGCTACGAGGTGACACGGACCGAACCGCTCGAACCGGTCGTCGAGCTCCGCTAGCCGCGATGGCCGTCCCGATCCTCAGGCAGGGCGAGTACCTCATCGCCACGGTGCAGTCGGCGATGACCGACACCGACGCGCTGCGGCTGCGGGACGACCTGGTGCGCCAGGTGGGCGAGTACCGGGCCCGCGGCATCATCGTCGATCTCACCGCCCTCGACCTGATGGACTCGTTCGCGGCCCGGTCGCTGCGCACGATCGCCCACATGACGCGCCTGCGGGGCGCCGACACGGTCGTGGTGGGCGTGCAACCCGAGGTGGCGTTCGCGATGGTGCAGCTCGGCCTCACGTTCGAGGACGTCTGCACCGCGCTCGATCTCGAGGAGGGCCTGCGCTTCCTCGACTCCCGGACGAGGCAGGACTGACGTGCCGCGGGCGGGGCCGCTTCGGGTCTCCATCGCCGCGGACGTGGACATCGTCACCGCCCGCCAGGAGGGGCGCAACCTGGCCGAGCAGATGGGTTGCAGCCCCACGGACTCGACGCTGGTCGCCACCGCCATCTCCGAGATCGCCCGCAACATCATGAACCACGCGGGGCGGGGCGAGATCGCCATCAGCGCCGTGTCCATCGACGGACGAACCGCCATCGAGGTAGTGGCCACCGACGCGGGCCCCGGCATTTCCGACATCGAGCGCGCCATGCAGGACGGCTACTCGACCGGGCCCGGGCTCGGCCTCGGCCTGCCGGGCGCCAGCCGGCTGATGGACCACTTCGAGGTTCGATCGGAGGTCGGCGTGGGTACCACCGTCGTCATGCGCAAGTTGTGCCCGCCGTGAACGAGCGCGTGACGCGGGTCGGCTGCGTGGACTGGGCGGTGGCGGGGAGCCCGTTCCCGGGGGAGGACACGTCGGGTGACCTGGGCGCCTGCATACCGGTGGGCGATGGCGCGCTGCTCGTGACGATCGATGGCCTGGGCCACGGGGCCGAGGCGGCCAAGGCCGCCGCCATCGCCCGCGACACGGTCGCGGCCCACGCCAGCGAGCCGCTCCCGAGCCTGCTGCGCCTGTGCCACGTCGCGCTCGCCCGCACCCGGGGCGCCGCCATCAGCCTGGTACGGGTGCAGTGCGGCGCCGGCATGCTCCAGTGGGTGGGCGTGGGGAACGTCGAGAGCCACCTCATGCGCCGCCGGGAAGGGCTGCTCAGCAGGGTCGTGGCCAGCGCCGTCCTGTTCGGGGGCGCCGTCGGCTACCGGTTGCCGCCGGTGCGGGCATCGACGGTCGAGCTACAGCCCGACGACCTGGTGGTCATGGCGACGGACGGCATCGACGGCCGCTTCACGGAGGCGGTGGCGACCGGCCAACCGGTCGACCGCATCGCCGCCGGCATCCTCGACGCCCACCGACACGCCCGCGACGACGCCCTGGTGGCCGTCGCCCGCGTCCGCGAGTGAGATGGAAGCGATGACGATGCTTCCTCGGGGGCTGCGCCCCCGGACCCCGTCGCCGCCCGGCTCCCTGGCTTGTCGACCCAACTATCCGCCCGACTCGCAACGACGAGGCGAGCGGGCTCTAGTTGGGTCGATCGCGCGGTCGGCCGGTCCGGAGCTGCGCTCATGACCGCCGATCGGCGACGGCTGCCGGCCGAGTACCGGGCGGCGCTCCGCCGTTACCTCGAGGCGCGTGACGAGGCGGGCCGTAGCCGGGCCTACGAGCTGGGCCATTCGGCGCTGGAGGCCGATGTCGGCCTGCTCGAGCTGGCGACCATCCACGGGGCCGCCCTCGTCGAGGTGCTGGACGACGAGTGCTCCCGCGAGGCGGTGGCGGCCTCGATGGAGTTCTTCGTCGAGAGCCTGTCGACCTTCGACATGGCCCAGCGCGGGTTCTGGGAGGCCCAGGCCAGGGCTGCCCGCGAGCATGCGATCTCGGTGGCCCTGCAGCGCAGCCTGCTGCCGGCGGCGCTGCCCTCCTTCGACCGCCTCGACGTGGCGGTGCGCTACCTGCCTGCGGGGATCGGCAGCGAGGTGGGCGGCGACTGGTACGACGTGATCGAGCTGGCCGACGACCGGGTGGGACTGGTGGTGGGCGACGTCATGGGCCACGGCGTGCGCCAAGCGTCGGTGATGGGACAGCTGAGGCTCGCGACCCGTGCCTACGCGATGGAGGGCCGCCCGCTGGACGAGGTCGTGTGGCAGGTCGACGAGCTGCTACAGAAGCTCGGCGATTTCAGCACGGCCACACTGGTGCTGGCCGCGGTCGACCTGGACGCCTCGACCCTGGAGCTCGTGAACGCCGGCCATCCGCCCCCCGTCCTCATCGATCCGACCGGCACTGCGGACCTGGTGACCGACGGCCACGGCCGGCTGCTGGGCGTGGCCCATCCCGAGAGCCGGCCGGTGTACGGGCCGGTGCCGTTCGCCGACGGCTCCAGCCTGCTGCTCTACACCGACGGCCTGTTGGAGCGGCACGAGCGAGCCGGTAACGATGCCCTGACGGTGCTGCGCAAGACGATCGAGGGGTTCGCCGGCAGCCCGGAGGAGCTCTGCGACCGCGTGACCGACACCCTGACCGACAACTCGCCGGGCGACGACATCTGCCTGCTCGCCACCCGCCTCGGGCAGCGGACTCACCTCGGTTAGGACTCGGTCGGCTCGTCGGCCAGCAGGTCGGAGAGCCCGGTGATCTCGATGAGCCGCTCCACCGTGCCCGAGGCGTCGGTGACCCCGAAGGTCGCGCCGGCCACCTCGGCGGCGGCTCGGGCGATGAGCACCGCTCGCAGCCCCGCCGAATCGGCGAAGCTGAGGCCGCCGGCGTCGACCTCGACCCGGGTCACCTTCTGCTCGAGCAGGCCGGTGACGGCCGTCGTCAGCGCATCGGCCGTGTGAAGGTCGAGCTCGCCGACCACGGAGACGATCCCGCGCCCGCCGTCGCGATAGGTGGATATGGAGAAGACCTCGTCCAGATCGTCCGCTGCGGTCATCTGCGCCTCCCCGGGCCGGTACCGCGGCAACCTTATCCCCGGGCCGGCCCATGTAAACGGTGACAGCATCGGCCGCATCGACTCTGCCGCGACGGGGAACGAGTTGGGCATGGCCGATGTGATCGTCGCGGTGCTGGCCGTAGTGTTGTTGGCGCTCACCGTCGCTGTCCTGCGGCGCCAGGGCTCGCCAGGGCGGCTGTCCGAGGAGGACCATGGTGACGGCGCCCGGCCCCGCACGGTGGTGGACCGGCCGGCGGGCCCGGACGCAGAGCCGATGCTGGCGAACCCGTCACGGGTGCGGCCGCACGCCGACCACACCCGCCAGACACCACCGGAGGTGCCCGTGGCCGAGCAGACACCGATCCCCGACGACGAGCGGCCGGTCGTGGACGTCGAACCGGTCGGTCCCGGCGACGAACCCGTGCCCGACGACGAGCGGCCCGTGCCCGACAGCGGCGCCGATGCTGTGCCGGGCGTCGCTCCCCTGCCCGATGACGAACGGCCCGTGCCGGACGACGAGGACGTCGACATACGGTGACGGCGGCGTTCGACGTGGTCATCCCGACCGTGGGGCGTGGCACGCTCGGGCCCCTGGTCGAGACCCTGGTGCGCTCGCTGCCGGCGAGTGCCCAGCTGATCGTCGTCGACGACCGCCCCGCCGGTGCCGGGGGCGCGGTGCTGGACGTCCGGGATCCCCGGGTCCGGCTCGTGCGCAGTGGCGGG
>OCZV010000554.1_pt1 | contig 13599 bp, 15 predicted proteins | sample 1539051 | NCBI WGS metagenome assembly OCZV01 (sample SAMEA3113581, study PRJEB22503) | soil metagenome
TTTTCTGCGCATTTCTCTAAACAAATCTTTTTTGTCGGCACGGATGATTTCATCAACACCATCAGTCCGATTCCTATATTTGTTCGGTCTCCTGTACCAAGAAGGATCACCAGGCTTGTATTCGCCATTTACCCTTCCAATGATGTAGTCAATTAACCGAACTATGTGGGATAGGCCCGCGTGGATATTGGTATTATGAACCGATCCGCGCCACCTTCTAGTAAAAGTCTGAGAACACATGGTACATACATAGTTGGGATTTGGCACAACTAAACTATGCATAATGGGTATTTAATTGTGTCGCAAGGTGCAACACGGTGTCATTATATACTAGAACATTGTGCTGCGTCCTATCGTAATAAGGGATTGAATGGCGGAGCTGAGTCTCCAACTACGTCAACATATTTTTCTCAAGTACATTTACAACTTGATCGAATCGGTTCACGATAGCGTCAGTCAAATTCTTAGTCACCTTTTCAGTATTAATGTAAGGGTCGCTTATTGCCGCCTTTTGATTTCTAATTGTTTCTATATCAAAGTAAGTCACAACGCCATCTTCTCCTTGCATCAATCCATTATGATCAATAAGTACAGGAGATATCTGGTATAATTCTACCAAGAGATCATTTAACTCAGCATATAGTTGGTTTTTCTTTATTCGCATTTGTTCAAATTCAGGGAACTCCTTTTCTAATTCTTGTACCTTTCCTTCCAATCCGTGCACCAATTCCCGATCTTCAAATAGTTTCGTAAACAACTCTTCAAATTCCAACTCACTGTAGCCTATTTTCTGTAATTCCTGGCGCACCATTGAATTACCTTTGTTTGCTATTGATGAATAGAAGTCTGCGGCCGATTCAGCAATTTGAGTCAATTCCCTCTGGATTTCGATAACCCGTTTATCCACCCTGTAATACGGAAGGGCATGAAATTGTATTCCAAAATATCCATAAAGTTGGTACTTTCCAACGCGTTGACCGATTTGAAAGTATATACGACGCAGATCTTCAGTATTCGATCTTGATATCTTGCTACTCGTCCATCCATCAAGAGATCCAATTATCCTTTCGTAAGATGCAATAATTCTCGGTATTTCAAAGGTAGAAGATCGCGAAATACTGCCGTCCCCAAGCATAACCGGTAGTTCAATAGTCCCAAGGCAAAGTTTTGCGCCCTCAATATATGCATCCTTGATACGCTCGAAGGCGGAATTTACTCTCTCAGTGAAATAATCATCACCCTTAATGGGGACTCTCATATCTTCCTTTGTATCTCGTAAGATAACTATATTTTTATTTTGGGGAAAAGACCATAATCGTACTTTTCCCACTATTTAGGTAATTCGATTATCTTTTATTTCTTGGTTTCACGGTTCACCCTCCTAAGTTCTGGGGCGGGATGAAGAATATCAAGAATCCTGCCACATTGTGCGTGGACTAATGCATAGATCAATATGAAAATTTCTACCCAAGATCAGTGTGTTGATCCTCTATAGCATACTCTAGGATACAGTTTCAATATGAATTCATTAGAAGTAACACTACTATAATTCATACCGAGTGCTTTAATAGAATGGTGTTGGCATTGTCGTATGACTGGATATAGCACAAAGATTGTCGCTGCCATGATTTTCTCAGCAACATTGACAATCACCGCTTATGCTTTGCAGAGTCCTGTGCAGACGACAGGACAAGTAGAGAACGAAGAGCCTAAAATCCCACAAGCGACTTGCAATTATGCTGGTCAGGAATACTCTCTTACACCACATATATTTAATGATGGAGAAAAGTCGAGTAGAATTGATTTTCCTGATCTACCAGATGATCACGTGCCAAAAATGATTGTAAAAGAGGGCGGGGAACTAACCATGGAGTTTGACGGTGAGAATCCTACAGAAGTTCAGGCCCTTCTTGTAGATTACGACGCTGACATAACTGAAACTTACCCGCTTGAAAAAGTGGATGAGAACACGTTTGAGGCAAAAGAAACAGGTATAAAGACACTGGAAGTAATTGCAACATTCCCAGATGGCCAGCACATATCATATACGACACTAATTGATGTACAGAACGGAGCTTAAAGACACCAAAACTCCCATTTTTTGAGAACGTCTGATCACGAGAAGCAATTGATTTTCGTTATACAGGCTGCTATATGAAGATAAATCACTTTTGATTTTTAACATTTTAAAGGCTGAATTACATTTATTTTCTGCTGTTACATATTGCGTACTTCGTCAGAATTCAAAGATCTCTCTGGAGAAATTTGGTTTACTTTGTGTTTTTTACTTCTACTTATTTATATAGCAGCGCTATCCAGAGTTACAAATCTATAATCACTGTTTCTTGACACAATATTAAAATGATCATTGTAATAGAGATATGGTAGGTCACTGTAAGTGTGCTTATCCATGATTTCATGGACTGAATCAAAATACTCATTTCTCTTCCTTCCTTTCATTCTCAAGACCTCATGAGATAGAACATGAGAAATATTTGCGCAATTGGAATCAGCGAAGAACTTGATACGCTCCCTTTCTGAAGGAACAGGTATGTGGTGTGGTCTTTTCCACTGAACCATTCCAAAATTTTCTGATGAATATGCTTCAGTGGGACAATCGGTCCACAGCGGCTTAAAATAAGCCAAGTAAAAATGATATATCGATTTTCCTCGTTCTTTGTGATCCCTTTGAAGGTATCCAATGGACATTCTGTCAAATAACCTTCCAGGGACCACAGGAAGTATATCAGCCTCGACGTTAAAGTCCAAATCGAAAAAGTATTTGATCCACCAATGATAGAATCTGGAGAGGGAAGAGACATAATCCCAATCTTCACTTTGTCTCTTTCGCCATTCCTGTTCTTTGGCTACATAGATGAAGAACAGCCTATTACTTTTCTGCATACTTACGGCATTACCGAGAATGGCATCCATATGTATCTGTTTTGTTGTTTCCTAAGCTCTTTGCCATAAACTAAGGCTAATGTGCAGAAACGACATCCACAATTATTCAATAATAAACTCGCTTGTTGAAATAATAAAATGATAAATCATGAAATGAAGAGTTAATGGAGATCTATATGTTGTTTGTTTACCAAATAAGTCTATGAAAACTAAGAGGTTGTCTTCTAAACCGTTTAATAGAAGACAGGTGAAAACTAGTGATAGAAGGAAGAATATAAAATCAAAGCCAATTCCCAAAGGGAGCGGAGATATGAGCAGCAATTCTCGTTCCAGGAGCAGGATACTGAGAAAAAATAAAGGTCCGAAAAAGAGTCCAAAGAAAAGAGTGGCAAATAGACAGTCTAAGGCTATAACTATCAGGAGATCAAGTGGAAGGAGACAAAAGTTCAGTACGGAACGCATGGCTCAGACTGTCAGTAGATCCGGAGTGCCGTTTATTATGGCACGAGATATCTCTAAAAGGATTGCAAAGAGAGTAAAAAATCCGCCGTTAGTATCAGCAAAGCAACGCAGACATAAGACGCCTGAAATGCGAAGGAAAATCCCACGACGAAATAAAATTATTCCTGCGGGGAAAGTCAAACAGATGGTTGCAGAAGAACTGATTGGTAGAAACCGACCTGATATAGCAAATTCTTACTCTGGCAATCCTCCAGAAAATACTACCAAAGATATCTATGATAGTACAGTCGGCAAACAACAGGGCATTAACAAATCTTCTGTGGATACTCAGCATTCAAGAAAGAATGAAGTAATACATGATCGGAGCAAAAGAGGAGGAGGCATAATGACTTGATCCTTGTCTTCATTTATCCAAGTTGACGACCCATATTTTAGAAATACATGGTTGACACCTATCTTAGGATGCTTCCCTTATATTCTGCTTTTAAGGAACTTATTTATAGAAAGTATTGAAGAGCAACGTATATGACTAGTAACAAAAAGGTAGTCAAATTTCATGGTACCAAGGTAGCAAACGTAACTGTTCTCTATTTAACCAAATCACACTCAAAACCAGATAAAGAGGTTTTAGAAGAGTTCGACGCTAAAATGAACCCCGAAAGATGCGAAACTTTGAACATTCAGATAGTCTCAGACTATGTAACCATAACTTTTTACAAAAAGGAAAGCAGTAATTCGATTATACGCAGAGAATTAATTCCTACTCATTCAGTCCAGCATATTTGGGTGAAAGACTTATTATTGTCAGAGCAAAGTGGAGGACAGAAGAAAGATATGGGTTCAGGTATAGCGGCTTCTGAATTGCGAAAGGAGGATGGGGAGCTGGAACAAATTTCTTTAGCCCCAGATCAAATAGTGGAAGAGAAGGAAAAGAAGCATATGCGGTCTTCACAAAGTTGATTGCAAAATGATTACACGATGCTATCGGCAGAAACTGCCTCCTTTAAGATTTAACTGCAGATTGCACTTTGTATCCTAACTAACATACTGCAGCTCTATAAAGTAGTATAAAATTATGGCATAGGATATTTGTGAAAGGTCCACATGGTAATAGTTGATCAACCTAGTTGAAACACTGGGAAGTAAGGAAACAGTGAAAAGCGAAAGAAGCGAAAATAAGTTCAAACCATCCCACCATACGTTGTTAAGTATAGTTGTGACAGGCATTGCTGTCTATTGATACTCTATTACTAACCTTACTCTGTATTTGTATTCAATAACAATGACTAATGCATATTGAGATATAAGCAAAAAAATGAGGGGTGTTATTGTACTGTGACTGTACCTACCAGGAATGGATGCAGTGTACAGAAGTAAACATAATCTCCAGGTTGTGAAGGCATCGTTACTGGTTTACTCTGTTGATTTGCCCCGACAATTCCAGTATCAAATTTGCCATCTGGGGTTGCAGTATCAGGATTTCCAGAAGTTGCTGTATGAAGAGCGTTATCTTGGTTATCCCACGTCACTGAAGCACCAGGAGATACAGTGATTTGGTCTGGTTCGTAGCCTTGACCACCAGTGGCTGACGAAGAGCCAAGTGGCATAACAACGGTATTCTGCCCACCATCGCCGGCTGTGCCTGTAACATTACTGGTAGCAGTAGCATTGCTAGCATTAGTTCCCTGTGCTAATATTGCTGAAGGTCCTATTCCAACAAACAATATTGCCAAAAGGGCAAAGGTCACGCCGATATTTAGGAGAGCCGTTCCATAATGTCTTGATACCATTAAAAAATAGAGGTCAACATGTGATATAATCATTAACAATGAAAGAATTGAGTCTAAACAACTCGAATGAGCATCGGTCTAACAAATGAAAAAAGTGGGTCAATATTATAGCTTTCACGGTTAGTCAATTTTTTTCCATAGTGTTACGAACAAAATGGGTCACTGCTTGGTGAGACAGTTATTAGCTGCCATACTAGGTTGGGCATGATGTAAGATTATAATTCTTACACCTTTGGAATAATATATTGAAAAGTAGCACAGCAGGCATTATAAATACCACAATAATTAATTATTACCCCTTTTATATCATTAATAATGTCAGAAGAGGAAAATATAGACGACTACTTGTCAAGCAGAGAACGCGAGCACACAGAAGATCAAAATCAGCCTAGCGCAGAATCATCAGTTGCCGGGGGGGTATATAAGGCAGTTGTGGAAGGTGAAGAGACAGCCGAAGGACATGAACCTGTCTCTACACTCGATGAACTACAACCCCCGCCACAACCCCAGCAACAGCCAAAACAACAGGGCAAAAGGGCTTCTATTAGGAGGATCCAAAAGTCTATAGCTGATGTTTCAAAACAAGTGGAGAAGCAAACAGCACAAATCAACAGGGTAAATCAAGTTGTTCAAACATTGCAGAAGCAAACTAAATCCGGTCAGAGACAATCTGATGTACTTAATCAAATAAAGTCACAAGTGAATCAAATACAAAGACAGGTGACCCAGGTTCAAAAAGTGGTGCAAAAGAAGTCTCCTGCACCATTAGTACGAAAATCTGCTAAGAAAAAGGCTCCTAAGAAAAAGAAAAAGTAATTTCTCATCCCCTCATTTTCTTGTTTGCCATTACGGAAGACTGCAGGCCTGGGCAAGATTTTAGATATTCAACAAGAATACTTGATAAGCTAAGGTTATGGTACTGTAAGCTAATTATCCCCATTGAACATCTTATTTTCCCGTTACCTTTCAATAGGAACGGACGACATAGCGATGTATATCACATGTGTGTGGATCTTAAACTTTTCAATATTGCATAACCACGACTACGTGATTAAAGCGTAAGGACTGGACAATGTCGAATATATTCTGAAACTTATTCCATGACATTTGTCTTTTCATCAGCGTGGGAATCAGAAAAATGCCTGTCAGCCTCATCTTTTGAGAGAAATTCTTTTGCACAAACAGTACACCTAAATGTACCTCCATCATACTCCGACATAATCTAAGGACAGGAACAAGGAGTATTTATTGGTAGAGTCTAGGGGGATCTTGAACCCTGAGGCCGATCTTAATTTATCATGCTATATCTAAATATTAAACAGTATTCCCAGCGTCATTTGCTTTATCTGCTTCTTGCCACATTCTCCCACCTCCTTGTAATAAACCTGATGAGTTTCTGTCGAACCATGCAAGGTGTAAAAATAACATATGTACAAACACACACTAAATGGAAGGCAACAATCATAATCACAAATCGTAATACCTCATATTTGTCTGCTCTGTATAGTAGATGATGAAGTGTATTTCCCGCCTTGAAATCGCTGTTGAATTAGGAGAAATAGATACAATACGCATATTGGTAGCCAATATATTCAAATCATAGAGTACACCATAAGAACTGTGTATAATGATTCATAAGGCAGGGACATTAATGTTGATAGTTAGGACAAATTGTCCGCGGGGGGATTAACCTATAACTTTGTCTAACTTGAGACCTTATTTTGGACAGATCACAATGCGAGTTCAATACTGTGCTTACCTAATAGGTAGAGGACTAATTCACCGAGACAATTAAGCAGGAAGGAGGTGTAAATTAAATTCAAGCAAATAAAGGAAAGGCATGATTCAGGCAGCGATGAATTTATACAAGAAAATCCATCCTTCCTAACTGATAGTTTTGGCAGAATTGCAAGAAAGCTGCGGATATCACTAACGGACAGGTGTAATATGCGATGCATTTACTGTATGCCACAGGGCAACGTACGATGGTTTAAGGAGGAGGATCTTTTAGATTTTGACGAGATTGTTAGACTAGTTTCCATCCTTACCGACCTAGGAATAGAGAAAATACGGTTAACAGGTGGGGAACCTCTTCTGAGGCCAAATTTGGAAGACCTTATATCTTCACTGAATATGATACGGGCCATAAAATCTATTAGCATGACATCCAATGGTCTGTTGCTTGTTGACAAGGCCAGACAACTAAAAGAGGTAGGGCTAGAAAGCGTAAATATTAGCCTCGATTCCTTTAGGGCCACGAGATTTGAGGCACTCACTGGCACAAATGGACTGAAGAAAGTAATGGACAGCATTGATGTGGCAGAGAGGTTGGGCTTAAAAGTAAAAATAAATACGGTCATAATAAGAGGTTGGAATGAAGACGAGATCAAAGATTTTGCCGAATTTGCAAGAAAAACTGGACATATGGTTCGGTTTATAGAATTCATGCCGCTAGATGGAAGTGGAATATGGCGGCCGGACTTGGTCTTCGCTAAAAAAGAAATGATTGAGATAATAGAAAAAAAGGTAGGTCGAATCTTCCCTCTATACACCGCCCTTAGTCAAGATAAAGGGAACATTATGCATGGGGCAGATCCGGCGACACCGTACGCTTTTGCTGATGGCAAAGGAACAATAGGATTTATTCCTTCTGTTACTGAACCTTTCTGTAGCAGCTGCGATAGAATGAGGTTGACGTCTGATGGGAAATTATTAACATGTCTATTTGAGAAGCCGGGGTATGACCTACGAAGCTTGCTCCGCAATGGGCAACCTGAGCATGAAATCAAGAGGTATTTGATAGAAAACGTGAGGAAAAAACCACCGGGCATAATTGAGCTTATACGGAAAAGTAACCTGAGACCCTCGCTTGGCTTAATGCATACAATAGGTGGTTAATGGTATATCATGATAAGTAATGAAGAACTATCCACAAAGCCAATCAAAATAAAGTTATTTGCATCGGCAAGAGAGATAGTAGCTGGACAGAGCGAAATAGTATTACGGTCTAAGCAAAATACAATAAAATCTACCGATCTTCGAGAGAGGATTTTGCAAGCTTACCCCGAGCTTAACCAAATTCCCTTTGTGTTGGCTATAAATTACAAGATAATGAAGTATAATCCATCCACCGATTTGAGGGGTGATAAAACTAGGGAGATATCTACCACAATGATAACAGGAGACGACGAGATAGCGCTTCTGCCACCGATTAGCGGAGGCTAGCGGAGTAAATGTTTTGTTAAATGATACATATAACTAAAGAACCAATAAATATTTCTCAAATGATAGTAGATTGCGAAGATAGTTCTTCCGGTGCTACTGTTCTGTTTACTGGCTCTGTGCGAAATCACAATAAGGGAGAAAGGGTTTCGGGAATTTATTATGAAGCATATGAAAAAATGGCAAGAAAAACATTAGAAGAAATTGAAATGGAAGTTCAAAAGAATTGGAATATAAGAAAATTCATTGCCATACATAGAATCGGTATCCTTAGAGTAAATGAAATTAGTGTAGCAATTGCCGTGACAACAGTCCATCGCCATGATGCCTTTGAAGCATGTAAATATGCGATTGATAACATAAAAATTCGGACGCCTATATGGAAGAAGGAATTCTTTGAATCAGGAAATTCTATTTGGATTGAAGGAATAGTGCCAACCCCAAGAGATGAATTTACAGTATGGAAGGAATGCCCGTAATGGAAAATAATTTAGATGGGATGTTTGATGTTTCTGACAAATACGACACATTACGCGTGGCAATTGCTCAGGCAATAATTAGGATAACCCCTACTACAACAAAACTGATTAAGGAAGGTAAAACACCTAAGGGTAACATTTTTGATGCAGCGAGAATTGCTGCTACCTTGGCAGCAAAAAAAGCATCTGATCTGATACCATATTGCCATACCATTCCTATAGATGATGTAAAAACTCTTTTTTCTTTTAACGAAAATGCCAACTCAATTGAGATTAGGTCCCAGGTAAAAACCGTATGGAAGACCGGAGTTGAAATGGAGGCTTTAACAGCTGTTTCAGTTGCATCCCTGACAATCTATGATATGTTAAAACCGATTGATAAATCATTGTCAATTGAATCAATAAAAGTGGTAGAAAAACAGGGTGGCTCCAAGAACCTCCACGGCGATGCTCGAGGAAAGTATACAGCAGCAGTACTTGTTAGCAGCGATTCCAGAGGATACAAGGAAGATAAATCAGGGAAAGTTATAGTGAGCAAGCTTAAGGAAAGTGGATTTAGAATCATAGAATACAAGCTAGTCGCTGATGACCCCAAGTTAATCGAATCGAGTTTAAGGAGGTTTTGTGATGAACTGAGAGTTAATCTCGTTTTGACTACCGGTGGAACTGGTATCGGTCCTCGTGACAATACCCCGGAGGCGACAAAAAAAATTATTCAAAAGGAGTTGGCTGGGGTAGGAGAGACGCTTAGGCATTTTGGCCAAAGAAGAGTGCCTTCATCGATGCTTTCTAGAGGGGTAGCAGGAGTCAGGGAGCAGACAGTGGTAGTTAACCTTCCCGGGAGCGCGAGAGGGGTTTCTCAATCTTTGAATTCTATACTTCCTGGATTGATACATGCATTTGATATGTTAGAAGGGAAAAGGCACTAAAAAGTTAGTCACGCGAGCTAAAATATTCACTCGCAAACCTCTCCCTTCCAGTTCTCAATGTCACGCTTCAGAAAATATTGACCAACATCATTAAATCATTAAACTATCGGTTATGGAGATTAAGAGAGAGAAGAATTGATCCTCTTTCCTCATTATTGAGTCTCTTCTTTTCTGAGAGTAACTTAATCCAAATATGGGATGCCTTATCCCGCGAGCGTTTTTGCATCAGCTTGAGTCTTTATATTGTCATCATAACGCTCTTCAAGGAGGAAAGTGATATCTTTTTACCAGTGATTACTTTTTGTGCTATAACAATAAATTAGGACATTAGGTAGTGTAACTATGTCTGCCGTCCCAATATCGTCTATGTTAAAGGTTAATGACAACACAAAAAGTAACAACATTATCATCCTGGACAAAAACAAGACAGCAGCCGACGCAGTTAGTTTAATGAAAGAGAATTCCGTTCGTTGTGTCCTCGTTTCGAATAAAGATAACAATGAGATTATCGGATTGGTCTCAAAGACAGATATACTATATAGAGTCGTATCATTGCATAAGAATCCTGCTAAAATTATGTTAAAGGACATAATGTCTGCGCCGATCATTTCTATACCATTGGAAATGTCGATTTCTGATACTCTATCAGTGATGGAGAAACATGATATCAGGCAAGTAGTAGTTAGCTCAGGTTCAACTAATGTCTATGGCATTATAGATAGAGAAGAAATTATAACCAAGATGGAAAAAGCAGTTGTGCAAATGGAAAATGCTTCCAAAGAAGACTCAACAACTCCCTTATGTATCATGAATCCTCTTGCATCATTGCACATACAGGAAAAAGGTTCCTCGCTAGTATGTCCTCACTGCAAGACAGAGTATGCCAAAAAAGAATCGTTGTCAAGACATGTGATGGAAACTCACTCCGGCACCGGCACTTCGGGCTAATAGATATGAAATGAATAAGCTTTGGGCTAACAATACTCGTGAGTCAAGATGATAACAATGCAACTATGTGATCAAGGGTTTGCTATTTGATCATTAATATACGATAGTCCTGGCAACAAATTAACTTTGACTTTACTTCCAGCTTTGATTAGTGTGGTCCTTTCATTAACCAAGACGTAGCCATTGGACATTGTCAAGGTTGTTAAGGATTCAGTCTCTCCAGCAATAGTATCAGCCTCATATTCGCCGTACTTATTTGTCCTAAGTCGAACGTACATTATCTTCATGAAATTCGGGAATTTCTTGCGAGCATTCCATTCTTTGACCATTCTGGCATCTACCTTCAAAGGTTTTGCGCTGATGTGCCCAGATAATAGCTTAATTAGAGGATAAGCAAAAACAATAAATGCATTCATAGCTCCTTGTATGGGTCCTGGCATCATAATTATTGGCTTACGCTTGATGACGGCCACTCCAGTTACCCTCCCACGATCTAGCTTAACACCATGAAAAAATATTGTTGGTTTACCCATAGAGTTAATCGCCGTTTCAACTAGGTCATAGGTTCCGATAGAAGAACCTCCCAATGTTATGATCAAATCCATAGATTGAGCAATGGCACCATCTATACTGCTTCGTATTTTTGGAATCTCATCAGGAATTATGCCCATTTTAAATGACAATCCTCCCAATTCTTCGACCAATTTTGATATTATGCCACTATGAGTGTCCAAAACCTTTCCTGCTTTTGCATATCTTGCTTCACTCGTAAGTTCACTGCCGGTAGATAATATAGCTACGCGCGGTCTTTTAAACACCTTGACCTTATTAACATGTAATAGCTGTAATAGACCTATATCCTGTGGCCTCAAAATTCTACCTCTCTTCATCACTTTCTGGCCCTTCCTAATGTCGCGACCTCGAGGATACACAAAAGATCCTGCTGGAAGGGATCTCATAACATAAATCCTACTTTCCTTGTCGTCTGCGTAGGCTTCTTCAAATGGTACAACACTATCTGCTCCACGAGGCAGAAATCCGCCGGTCATTATCCGTAATGCCTGTTGTTTTCGCAGAAAACTTCGGGGGGGAGGACTTGAGCTAGGCTTGATCTGACCTTCTACCAGCCTTAGAACAGCAGGTGTTTGATTTGATGCTTGAGTTATGTCTCGGGCGTTTATTGCATAACCATCCATATGAGAACTGTTGAATGCCGGGATGTCGGATGTGGAGGTGACAACTTCAGCTAAAACCCGAGCATAGGAATGGCGTACACCGATCGTCTCATAATGAAGCATCCCATTAGATAAGATGAATCGTTCAATAAGATCATTGGCTTTTTTTACAGAGATATATGACAGATTTGAACCCTTTGTCATTTCAAACTTTATTAAAGTTGCAAGCATCCTATAAACTAGAACAAGTCAGATAGTCCAGCAGTTGTGCTGAGCAGTGTTCCTTTACTTAGTTTACTTCCCAATAAAATCAAGCATATCAAACATATCCTTTTGGTGCCGTGACACTGTTAACTAAAAGACGATTACCTTTGTATAATAAAATAGAATTTATTCAACTTAATTGTACTATAAATAGCACACTTACGCATATTAAAATGACATAATATTATTGCGACTACCCCCAACGTCCCAGACCCAGACAGAGATATTACTTCAAGGAAAGGGATATGATAGTTTTATTAATGCCATCAAATCACCCAAAACAAAAATTGCTTATGCTCAATCACTCAGAAGATATCTAAACCATAGAAAACTAACTGATGTTGATAATTTACTGCTGGATCAAAATCCCAGAGTTATCGAATCCCAAATAGTAGATTATGTTATGACTCTTAGAAGTGAAGGCATAGCATTTTCTACTATTCAATTTCTTATTGCTCCCATTTTGACATTTTATTCTCTAAATGATATTGTCCTAAATAAAAGGAAGGTCTCAAGATATTTTGGTGAATACAGAAAGAGAGTAAAAGATAGAGCATATACTTCTGAGGAAATATGGAAGGCATTACAGACTGCGGACCAACGTATGAAAGTGATAATCTTAATGCTCACGTCTACCGGGCAGCGGATTGGTTCTTTGAGTGATATAACCCTAGGAAATCTTACCAAAATTGAGGAATTTGGCATATATCGAGTTACAGTTTACGAGGGAACCAATAATGAATATCGCTGTTATACGACTAGAGAATGTGCGTCTGCTGTCTCGGATTACTTAGCGTATAGACAAAGAAGTTCTGAAAAATTATATTTTAATGAGCAAAATGGGAAATGGGAACCTGCTAATGCACCACTTATCAGAGAACAATTTGACTCTACTGATGTCCTGCAGGCACGACGCCCGCAGCAAATGAACACTAATGCTATCCGAAGATCACTAGGATATCATCTAGTAAAGTGTGGTATAAGAACAGTTGAGCACCCGCAAGAACCTAACTCTGTGAAGAGAGTACGGAAGGATGTAGCTATTGGTAATGGATTTCGTAAGTATGCTATTTCTTGTTTTGTCAGAGCTAAAGTAAATCATGAAGTTCGTCAGATGCTAGTCGATCATAAAGGTGGATATCTTGATGAATCCTACCTTCGTTTGGAGGAGGGCGAGATACTTTCAGAGTATATGAAGGCAGAACCTTATCTTACCTTGGACCCAAGTATACGATTATCCCAGGAGAACCAGATCTTAAAAATTGAAGTGTCTGCGATAGATGGAATTAAAGCCAGGTTGACAGAGATGGAAAAGCAGATGGGTTTGGAATAATAAATTATTCTAACTTTCTAATTCGAGCATATTTCTTGCCTTTCTCTTGATATTCTTCCCAATCGACGACGTCCCCTAATCTCAGGTCAAGGT
>OCZV010000555.1_pt1 | contig 13590 bp, 20 predicted proteins | sample 1539051 | NCBI WGS metagenome assembly OCZV01 (sample SAMEA3113581, study PRJEB22503) | soil metagenome
GCGGTCCTGCGGGGTCGCCGTGCTCCTCGTACCAGATGGGGACGCCGTCGATCTCCTCGTAGGGCATGCTGTTTCGACGGTAGACGCCGGGCAGACTCATCGGCCGTGCGTACGATGCGTCACGCTCTCGCACGCTGGCGGACAGTCGGGGGCTGGAGACGGCTTGTGGTCGCGAGTCGCTTGCGCGAGCGCGGCCGAGGCCTCCGCGCCGGACTGCTTGCGCGCGCCGCTGCCGACATCGTCCACGCGCTCGTGTCGCCCGAGCTGTACCGGCTCCTCGTGGTCGATCGGGGCTGGTCGCAGGTCCGCTACGAGACGTGGCTCGTCAACACACTCTGATTGCTCAGCTGACTGGTGTCACCCTGGCACCCGAGACCCTCTAGTCACCGACCGATGGAGAGGAGAACCTTCTATGGAGAAGGCACCCAAGCCAAGTTCGACCAGGAAGCCGCCGGTGCCATTCGATGACCACTCCGACATCGATGATTGGATGCGGCGGGTGATGCCGGACTTGCATCCCATCGTCAAGCGGCTCGACGAATCGATTCGCGAGACGATCCCGGGCCTTCACTACGCGGTCAAGTGGAAGAAGGCGTACTACGGGTTGCCCGAACTCGGTTGGATCATCGAGATGGTCGCCTACGACGTGTCCGTGAATGTCGTCTTCTTCGGCGGCGCCGACTTCGACCAGCCGCCGCCGCTCGGTACCACCGATCGGACCCGCTACGTCAAGGTGACGAACCTGGAAGAAGCGCAGGCGCCGGATATGCACAAGTGGATCGAGCAAGCCGGACGCAACCCGGGTTGGAACTGAGGGTCACCGAGCTCTCAACGCGCAGGTGCTGCGCCCCCGCGAACCGTTAGAGCGATCTGGCGGCTTGGCCGATTGACGGCGCACCGTCCTGGGCTTCTCCGGAGCGCGGCTCATTGTCACGGCGAACGGTGGCAAAGGGCGGACGGTGGACGCCTCAGCGAAGGAAGCGACGCAGCGCCGTCGCGGTCTCTTCCGGGCGTTCCTCCGCGAGGAAGTGACCGCAGTCCATGCCATGTCCGGTCACGTCGGGCGCGCGTGACCGCCAGATACCGGCCACGTCGTAGTCCGAGCCCAGTCCACGCTCACTCCACAGCACCAGCACCGGGCACCGCAACGGGACATCGCAGTCGGCGACGTCGTGTTCGAGGTCGATGGTGGCGCCGGCTCGGTAGTCCTCACAGGTCGCGTGGATCGTGGCGGGGTCGAAGCACCGCTCGTACTCGGTGAGGACTTCGTCGGGGAATGCCTCCGGCGTTGCGCTCCACTCATCCAGGGTCCATCGCAGGTAGAAGCCGGGGTCACGACCGATGAGACGCTCGGGTAGATCGAACGGCTGGACGAGGAAGAAGTAGCGCCACACGCTCATTGCTCGCCGCTGGTCGATGGTTGCGTAGATCTCGGCGGTCGGGACGATGTCGAGGATGGCCAGCTGGGTAACCGTTTCGGGATGATCCAGCGTCATCCGCAACGCCACCCGGGCGCCGCGGTCATGGCCGGCAACGGCGAAGCGGTCGAAGCCGAGCGTTCGCATCACCTCGACTTGGTCGTGTGCCATGGCGCGCTTGGAGTAGCCGATGTGGTCGTCGCCGCCGGGCGGTGTGTCGCTGTCGCCGTAGCCGCGCAGGTCCGGGCAGACGACGGTGTGCTCCTGGGCCAGGATCGGCGCGATGTGGCGCCACATGCCGTGGGTCTCGGGGTAGCCGTGCAGCAGCAGCACCGGCGGGCCGCTTCCTGCGTGGGCCACGTTGATGCCGGCGCCGGCGATCTCCAAGTGGTCCTTGGTCAAGCCCCGGACGAGCGTCATGCCGGTGAGGTTCAGGCGACCAGTTGGTCGGGATGCGCGTCCTCGGTGATGTGCGGGAGCAGGCCGTGCTCGAGGTATGCCTTGAGCGAGCACAGCAAGAAGGTGAAGCCCTCCGTTGAATCGGTGACCCGCTCGACGAGCGTGTCGGCGTCGCCGCTGAACCCGCGCTCGGTGATCTCGACGTAGGTCACATCCGGGCCCCGAGGATCGAACCGGAACTCGACCCGCGTCGGCGTGTGCCCGGGTCATAGCCGCTCCAGCTGAAGGTGATGCTGCGGTGCTCGTCGACCTGGTCGACAGTCACCTCGGACGAGGCGCCGTACATCTCCCAGTCCCAGTGCAACTTCGCCCCGGGCACCATCTTCCCGGTGCTCTTCGTGTACCAGAACTTGGTGGTGTGTTCCGGGTCGCGGAGCGCCGAACGTCCGCTCCGGCGATGCACGCATGAGCAGCCCGACCTTCACCGACGGGGTCTTCGTCAGCGTCAGGGTTGACATCGTTCCTCCGTTCGTTCGTTTCGCCTCGCCGTCATTCGCGGCGTGCGGCGAGCTCACCGCGGAGCTCGTCCGTGAGCTGACGCACTGCCTCGTCGGGATTGAGGTCGTCGGACCCTGGAGGCACCATCCCGACCGCAGCGCGTAGCAGCGCGACACCGGGTGCGAGGAAGCGGGTGTCTCGAACCTTGGAGACGTAGGACGCCGTCTGGTGGTCGGCGAAGATCGCTTCGAGGTGCGCGGCGATCGCCTCGCGGCCATCCACGGTGCTGCCGTCGAAGCCGACGAGGTGGCCGTCGGGCGCGAACCGGCGTGCATAGGTGGCGGCGTCACGCTGGTTCCAGGCTGTGAGCAACTCGGAATACAGCGAAGTGATGTCGGTTGCGCTCATGGTCTGCGGCATCGGGTCGGCCTCCTGTCGGACTGGGCCGCGCGGTGTGCCGCGCGGTCTCACGCCTTGGCGGTCTTGCCTCCCTTGAACAGCTGTCGCCAGCCGCGGGCCTCGATCTCGACGTCGAACTTGCGGGCCGCGGCGCGGATCCGCTTCCACGCCCGGTCCCTGTCTGCATCGGTCACGCCTTCGACCTGATCGAACCGCGCGACCGCGTTGCGGACGTGCTTGGCGTCGGTCAGCGTCTCCTTGCGTTGATCGGGGAACGCGAAGCTGCTGTCGGGCAGCCGGTTCTGCTCGGCAGTGCTCAGCCCGCTGGTTCGGCGGGGCACGCGCTTGCCGTGCGCTCGCGCGCTCTGGACTTGTCGGGCCTTGGCGATGTTGCGGCGGGCCGCTTGCTTCTGCTTGCGTCGATGATGAAGGACGCGTCCTGGGAGATCCTCGACGTCGAGATCGACGACGACGTCGAGGTGCAGCAGCTGGCCGACGACGTCGCGGTCCTCGCCTACAAGGTGCACGAGAACCTGACCGTCGACAGTGTGCTGGTGTCGCTCGACGCTGCCGACGCGTCGACCTGGGTACGACGCGACGGCGGCTACGTGTGCGCGCTGCACACCGAGTCGATCGCCGGCGACCCCTTCGGCCGGGACCGGGTCGCCGCCTGAAGCGGTCGCGCGCGTGGCCAAGTACGAGGTCAACCGCCGTGGAGTCGCCAAGGCCCGCGCCCTGATCGACGCCCGTCAGTACCGGGTGCGTAGCCGGTGGGCCGACGTCCAGCCCGGCGCCGCCGACCCAGAACGCCTTCCTCGAAGCGCACGACTGCGACGAGTACGGGTCCTGGCACCTGGGGCTCACCATCGGGGCCCCGCACGAGACGAAGGCGCGCTATGCGTTCGTGTTCGGTGACTTTCGCGGCATCGCATGGGGCTCATCGCTTGCAACTACCGGGCCGCCGAGTGGGAGCACACCGACATCCAGGTCGCCGCGCACAAGCTGCTCCTGCATCTCGACCGTTCACGCAGGTGAACCGCGCCGCGTACATCCGGAGCAGCGGCCTCCAGACATGATGCCTTGAAGAATCTGCTTGCCTAACGTGGTGGGCGTGGGTGATGTCTTCAAGGCACTGGCTGATCCCACACGCCGGGCGCTCCTCGACGAGCTGACCGAACGCGACGGACAGACCCTGTTCGAGCTCTGCTCCCGTCTGACGACGAAGCACGGCCTTGGATCGACCCGGCAAGCGATCTCCCAGCATCTCGACCTGCTCGAGGCGGCCGGTCTCGTCACGACACGACGCGACGGCCGCTACAAGTTCCACTACCTCCACACCGCGCCACTGCAGCAGATCGTCGAGCGCTGGCCGGTCTCGGACACGAAAGGGTGAACGATGAGGATCAACGTGACGAGCGTTCTGGTGGACGATCAGACCAAGGCGCTGCGCTTCTACACCGAGGTGCTGGGCTTCGTGAAGAAGCGAGACGTCCCCGTCGGGCAGTACTCGTGGCTGACCGTCGTCTCCCCTGACGACGCCGACGGCACCGAGCTCCTGCTCGAACCCGACCAACACCCCGCGGCGCAGTCCTACAAGCGCGCCCTCGTTGAGGACGGCATTCCGCTCACGTCCTTTGCCGTGGACGACGTCGAAGCCGAGTACAAGCGACTGAGCGACTTGGGCGTGCGGTTCACGCAGCCGCCGACCGACGTGGGACCCGTCACGACCGCGGTCCTCGACGACACCTGCGGCAACCTCATCCAGATCTCGACTCCGGCCCCGCCACCGTGAGGAAGCGCTGGGAGAGTCCAGCGCCGGGAAGAGGCGTTCGGCTCACCATGGAGGTCGAGGCGGCTCGTCGAACCGCGCCTTCAAGCCCGATGACCCGAAGAAGCACCGGCCATGTCACGCACCCGCGTCCAGAACTTCTCCATCTCGCTCGACGGTTTCGGCACCGGTGAGGGCCAGAGCTCCGACGCACCGTTCGGTCACGCCGGCGAACGGATGCACGAGTGGATGTTCGCCACGCGGTGGTGGAACGAGCGAGTCGGTCAGCCCGGGGGCAGCGGCGGCATCGACGACACCTTCGCGCGGCTGTTCGCTGCTGGGATCGGCGCGGAGATCATGGGCTCCGGGAAGTTCGGCCCGCCCGGATGGCATGAGGACCCGGAGTGGAAGGGGTGGTGGGGCCCCAACCCGCCCTTCCACACACCGACGTTCATCCTCACCCATCACCCGCGCCCGTCGATCGAGATGGAGGGCGGCACGACGTTCCACTTCATCGACGCGTCGCCTGCCGACGCGCTCGAGGCGGCCCGCAAGGCTGCCGACGGCCAGGACGTACGCCTCGGCGGGGGTCCCACCACGATTCGCGAGTTCGTTGCTGCCGGGCTCGTCGACCACATGCACATCGTCGTCGTCCCGATCCTGCTCGGCCGAGGCGTAAGCCTCTGGGACGGACTGGAAGGCCTCGAGAAGGACTACGACGTCGAGGCCATCACTGCGCCCAGCGGAGTCACGCACGTGACCTTCACACGTGAGGGTGGCTGAACCGCCTCGGTCGAGGACCCCGGGGGCAAGGCTCTTGAGCCGACGATGACCAACGCAGTGACGGCCACGGCATAGTCGGCAATCTGCCCGCCGCCCGGCAACGGTGACCGGTGCCGATGAGTGCGCGCTGCGTCCGTCGTCACAATGGAACGATGACCGAGAACGGGTTCACTCAGCCGGAGGCCAACTACCTCACCAGTCAGTCGCTCGCTCGGCTCGCCACCGTTGGCGTCGATGGGCAGCCCGATGTCGTCCCCGTCGCGGTCGAGTTCGATGGTGCTGGGTTCTGGATCTGCGGAGCCGGTGAGGCCGTGCTGCGCACCAGGAAGGTCCGCAACGTGGTGGCGGGTCGCAGCCAGGTTGCGCTGGTCGTCGACGACCTCGTTTCCATCGAGCCGTTCGTCGCCCGCGGGATCCGGATCTACGGCGTGGCCGAGCCGCCCGTGGAGCGCGTCGGAATGGTCGGGCCCGGCTACTACATGCGTGTCACGCCGACCGTTTCCTGGAGCTGGAACATGGAAGCCGAGCCCGCCGGCGAGGAGTGGTATCCCACTCGACGGGCCGTCCATGGGCCGGCTCCGCGTTCGGACCCTTGACGTTTCCCACACGCGGGGCGCCAGCTCTCAGCTCACGCGCCGACGCGGCTGTTGACCCCGTACCGGAGGTAGACGACGCCGCTCGCGAACCGGTGCTCGTCTCGGAGGTCCAGATCAAGCCGGACATGGTCGGGCATCGCGCGCTTGCCGTCCCCGACGGTGACGGGAACGACAAACAGGTGCAGCCCGTCGACGAGCCCGGGCCGGAGAGCCTGAGCGGCGAGACCGGCCCCGCCCACCCTGATGTCGACGCTGGTGGACGCCTTGAGCCGTGTTACCGCGTCGGCATCAAAGTCGCGCTCGATTCGGGTCCGTGCGCTCGCCGCTCTATCGAGCGTCCTCGAATACACGATCTTGTCGGCCGCTTGCCACAGCTTGGTGAAGTCGCGCTCCACCGGAGGCTGATCGCCAACCGTGTGCGCGGTCTCCCAGTACAGCATCGCCTCGTACATCCGGCGCCCGTACAGGTAGGTACCGACCGATCGCTCGAGGTCGTTGATGTAGGAGTGCACCTCGTCATCGGGCGCCGCCCAATCAATCCTGCTGTCGGCGTCCTCGATGTAGCCATCGAGCGAGGTGATCGCGGAGTAGATCAGGTCGGCCATCAGCTCCTCATGTCAATCGACGGCAGGGAGGCCAGCCACGGCGGGAGGACTCGGGGCTTACCGAACCATCGGTCGGCGGTTCGGTCGCCGCTGCCGCGGTCGTACTCGGCGTCCGGCATGGGCACGAGGCGAATGCTGCAACCGACGCGGTACCGCTACGCGAGCCCGGTGACGATGAAGATGTCGGAGCTGGTGATGGGCGGCGCGTCTGCCGGTCGCATCGCTCCCATGCCTGCCTCGGCGGCTCTTGCGTACTCCTCCGACTCGAACACGACGATGCCCATGCCGGTCGAGCCGTTCGCCGACCGCAACCAGACGCCGCGCTCCCACGCGAGCTCGCGGGTTCTGTCCGATGGTGCAACGGTCGTAGGGGTGCGCTTCGAACCGTGGGCGGGAGGATCGGTGGTGGGGGCCCCGGCACAGCTCACGGACGTGGAGCTCACGGGAGCGGAGGTGTGGGGCCGCCGGGCGGAACGTGCGGCTGAGCGTCTGGCGGCAGTGACGGATCCGTGGGAGGCGGCCGCCGAACTGCAACGGTGGCTCGCGGCGATGATCGACTTCGAAGCCCGGCGCGACTTCGCGACCGAGCACTTGGTGCAGGCATTCGCGGCGGGAGAGCTCCGGAGCGTCGTCGCAGCGCAACGCGACCTGGACATCCCCGAACGGCACCTCCGACGGCGATGTCGTGACGTGACCGGTTCGTCGCCCGCCGCCGTCCTGCGAGTCACGAGGTTCCAGCGCTTCGTCGCGCTCGCACAACGCATGGCCGCCGCCGGCCCGCCGGATGCCACGAGGGGCCTCGCGGGAATGGCGGCTGCATGCGGGTACGCCGACCACGCGCACCTCACCAGAGAGTGTCGGAGGATGACGGGCGAGCCGCCGTCGACGTACGTCGACGGCACGATGTCGTCGTGCGGTTGCGGGCACGATCACCGCGCGTCGTTCGAGCGCTTCAAGTTCTGAGCTCGATGGCCGGTTTGTTCAAGCCGCCTCTCGAGGCGGACCAATACAGTCGACGTGATGTCGAGGGCCACCCGATCGGAGACCGCAGTGCTGTCCCGCACCGGGGCAGGAACAGCGGCAGCGACGGAGACCGGCGCGTCGCTGCCGTTCGACTGGGAAACCATCCGCGGGGCCTTACGTTGCGGCCACCACCTCTTCTGGCTCGCGACCGTGACCCGGCGTGGCAGCCCGCACGTCGTCCCGGTGTTCGCGGCGTGGGACGACGACGACCGCTGCTTCGTCGCGACGAACGCCGATGCACGGAAGACACGCGACCTGATCGACACAGGCCGCTGCGTCCTGGCGGCCAACACCGGCGAAGCCCACGTTGTCGTCGAGGCGACCGCGCGCCGTGTCCAAAGCAGCGACGAGATGGAGCCCGCCTCGACGGCGTTCCGTGAGGTGTACGACTGGCCGACGACAGTCGCCGGCGACGAGCTCCATGCGCCGTTCGCGGCTCCGACATCAGGCGGGTCACCGTTCCAGGTGTGGGAGCTCCGCCCAACGAAGGCATTCGGCTTCGCTGCTGACGGCGAGTCGCACGCGCCGACCCGATGGCGCTTCACCACCTCGAGATGACCGCACCGTCCAGCGGCCCCTGACCAATCCTTTACGACGAGAAACGAGCACGCACCGTGAACACGACCGTCACCGACGAGCAGGTCCGACAGCTGGCTGGAACGGCGATGCCCTTCAGCCTGACTCTCCTGTGGTGGGGTCCGGAACGGCACATGGACGGCGCCGAGGCCATCGAACGGGAACACCAGCGACGGATGGTGTCGCTGCGGGCGAGCGGGGTGATCGCGATCCTGTGTCCGGTCGCCTCCGAGGTCCTGGCCGGCGTCGCGATCATGACCGTTCCGCCTGAGGAAGCCCGGGCGCTCATGGATGAGGACCCATGCGTACGGGCGAACATGATGCGCTGCGAGGTACACCTCTGCCACAGCTTCCCAGGAGACGCCCTGCCCGCCTGATCCGACGCTGAAGGCGACGCGTTCGGTCTGACGTAAGACGTTCCGGCTGGGGACTCGAACCCCCAACCTTCTGATCCGTAGCCAGATGCTCGTCGGGTTGGCGTCGAAGTCGTCAACGCTTCGGCTCCATGACGTACATCGTGCAGCGCAAGGACCGCTTCTACGTCGTCGCCTACGACGGCGTCGACCCACTCACCGGAAGGGAGCGACGCCGGTGGCATCCCGTGGGCACCGATCGAGGCGAGGCGGAGATGGTCGCCGCCCGTCTCGCGGGTGAGCGGGAGACCCCTCCGCCGGCCACCGGCGGACCCGTCACGGTCGGCGGCTTCCTGACCCAGACGTGGATGCCGCAGAAGCGGCGCCACGTGCGAGCCACCACCGCCTACCGATACGCGTGGTTCGTCGAGCGCTACATCGACCCAGCCATCGGCGACATTCCGCTGCGCCGCCTTCGACCTGACCACCTCGACCAGCTCTACGAGTCGCTCGCAGTCACCGGCGGCCGAACCGGGACCGGGCTCGCGCCGAAGACGATCCCTCGAGGTGCACATGATCATGCGCGCCGCGCTCGACGTCGCAGTCGAGCGTGAGCTCGTTTCCCGCAACGTCGCACACGGTGCTCGCGCTCGTCGTCGTCCACCGGCACGCGCAGCGGCACGCGCCTGGAGCGCCGAGGAACTACGGGCCTTCCTGACCGCGGCGCGGCACCATCGTCTGTACGCGGCGCTTCACCTCGCCGCGCACACCGGGATGCGCCGCGGGGAGGTCGTCGGGCTCAAGTGGTCCGACCTTGACCGCACCGCGTCGCGCTTGTCGATCTCGCGGACGCTGCAGAACGTCGGCGGTCGCCCCGTCGAGTTCGGTGTCAAGACGCGAACCAGCCGTCGCACCGTCGACCTTGACCACTACACGATGCGCCAGCTCGACCGGTGGCGCCGCCGCCTCCGTCTCGACGGATTGCCTCAGGGAGCAGACGACTGGATGTTCTGCAACGCGCCCGGTCGGTTCCTCAACCCGGAATCAGTTAGCCAACTCTTCGACCGCATCGTGCGGCGCTCGGGTCTGCCGCGCATCCGGTTCCACGATCTGCGTCACACGCACGCGTCGCTGCTCGTCGCTGCCGGCGTGCCGATCAAGGTCGTGAGCGAACGACTTGGCCACGCGCACCCCGCGTTCACGATGCACACCTACCAGCACCTCCTGCCCGGTATGAGCGCAGCCGCCGCCGAGCAGTTCGCCGCGCTCGTCGCCTCGTGATGCCGGTAGACGTCTACCGGCGCGGGCGCGGCGAAAGACCTGCTCAACGCGTCGCGCGATCGCGACCCGGTAGACGTCGCCGGTGACGCGCTCTGCGAAAAGACGAAGGCCCAGGTGCTCTGACCTGGGCCTTCATCCAGTGGCGGGGGCGGGATTTGAACCCGCGACCTTCGGGTTATGAGTGCGCCTGCAGACCCGTGACCTGGGGTTATGCGACCCAGTAGGCGTCTCGGGGTGCGTATTTCTCCCCAGGTGACGCAAAGTCGGTGGGCAAAATGTGGGCAAGGTGATGGTCAGTCAATCGTCTCGCGCCCGGACCTGGTGCCACCGATCGCCAGTCCGAGCCCACTCCCGCCGGGCCGTGACCGTGACGGCTCACCCCGGTACAAGCGCTCCAACGCCCGGCGGCGTCCCCGGCGGACAGGCCAGATCCATCGTCGGCCACTTCGACGAGCGCGTGGTCCGTGGTGCGCCGCGTGGCGACGCGCACGGGCGTGCCGGTTGCGGTATGGACGAGCGCGTTGTCGCGGGCGCCGCAACCGCCTTCGTCTTCTCCACCACCATTCCGGAGCAGCCACGATCACACGACGTAGCCGCGTGAGCTCAACGCGCCCGACGTCGACCATGGTGTCGACGCCGTGGTCGTGGCGGGTACGTCCAAGCTGTGGTCGAGGGTCACGTCACCATCGACGATCAGGCTTGACGGACCGACGACGACCGCAAACAGATCAGGCACAACTCCGTGGGCCATTTCCGCAATTCGCGGTTCGCACCTTCGGCGTGCTCGAGTGGCCGACATGCCGATGAGCCGCGCGTCGGTCTGGCGGTCCACGGCTCCACCCGTGGACCGTGGAGCCCGAGAGCATCATCTAGTCGGCCGTGGCGATGATGGCCGTGCCGACCAACCGGCCCGGGCAAGTGACGACCTGGACCAGGCCCTCGAGCGACCCGGCTCCCAGCTCGAAGGCGTGCGGCGCGGTGAACGGCTTGAGCGTCAATCCTCGCCGAGGGCGTCGTCGACGAGCGCCGCGGGCGCGCCAAGCGCTGCGACCTTTGCAGGGTCGAGTTGGAACTGGGCGACGAGGGCCTCGGCCGTCAGGTAGCCCAATCGGGTTCGGTTGTCGTCGCCCTGCCACACCACGATCCGCAGTGGCAATTCCAACGCCAGGAGCGGCCATTCGACCATGAGTGGTGTTCCTGCGGCTGGGCTCCCGAAGACCAGGACACGGGTGGGGCGCAACGCGAGCCCCGCCTCGGCGGCGGCAGCCTGATGATCGATGACGTCGAACAACCGCAGCCCCCGCTCGGCGATGACCGAACGCAACCGAGCCAGGGTCTCGTCGAACTGCAGCGAGCTCACCCGGATCTCGACTCCACGGCCAACGGACACGGTCGCCTCTCTAGCTCGTGATGGCTTCCGACAGCGCGCCTCCGCCGGAGACGACCTGATCATCGGTCAAATGCCTGGTGTCGGGTGTCGCTGCCCTGGCGCTTCGCGCAACGCGGCCTAGCATTTTCAGCGCACCTTATCCCACAGCGCCGCCTCGACTTGCCGATGCCGAAGCAGAGACCGAGACGATGGGACCCAAGCCTCCGATGGCCGGGCGGGCCGAGCGGCGCGATCCTGGGTAGTGACCGCCGTCCAGGCAGACACCCGGCAAAGGGGGAAACCGATGGCACGGACGCAGGAGCAGGTTGCGTTTCTCGGCATCGGGGCGATGGGCCATGGGATGGCGACCAGTGCTCTACGTGCTGGCATCCCGACGATGGTATGGAACCTCCAGCCGGAGGCGACCCGAGACCTAGCCGATCTCGGGGCGGAGGTCGCTGAGACGGCCGCCGACGCGGCGCGGCGGGCCGCGATCGTCGTCACGATGGTGACTGACGCCGATGCCGTCATCTCGATCGCCCGCGACCAGGGCATGCTCGCTGCCCTGGCCCCGGGTTCGATCTGGGTGCAGATGAGCACGGTCGGCGTGGCAGGAACCGAGCGCGTCGCGGCCCTGGTGGGTGGCGAGCGCCATGACGTGATGTTCGTCGACGCACCGGTGTCAGGAAGCAAGGACCCCGCGGCGCAGGGCCAGCTGATCATCTTCGCATCGGGGCCCGACGAGGTCCGCCCACGGCTCACTCCGCTCTTCGACGCGCTCGGCCAGCGCACGATCTGGGTGGGCCCGGTCGGGGCCGGATCGCGACTCAAAGTCGTCAACAACACCTGGCTCGCCTTCTCGAATGAGGCGGTTGCCGCCTCGGTGGCGCTTGCTCGTCGGCTGGGGCTCGAGACCGAGACCGTGATGGACGCCCTCGGCGGCGGCCCGCTCGTGTCCCCGTGGCAGGCAGCCAAGCTGCAACGGATCGTCCGAGACGAGTTCTCGGCCCAGTTCGCGCTGTCCCTCGCGCTCAAGGACGTGCACCTCGCCCTCCAGGCGAGCGAGGACCGGTTCGCCGCCCTGGCGTGCCTGGCCGACGAATGGCAGCAGGTCGTCGACGACGGCGCGGGCGACCAGGACCTCACCGTCGTGACCCGGGCGCTGGAGCAGCAGGGAGGAACGCCATGACCCTGTTCGGCTACACGATGATGTGCGAGCAGGCGGGCCCGAAGCAGCTGGTGCGAGACGTCGTCCTCGCCGAGGACGCCGGCTTCGACTTCGCGGTCATCAGCGACCACTACTTCCCCTGGTTGGACTCCCAAGGCCACTCCCCCTACGCCTGGAGCGTGCTCGGCGCTGCCGCTCAGGCGACCGACCACATTCCGCTGATGACCTATGTCACCTGTCCGATCCGCCGCTATCACCCCGCCGTCGTCGCCCAGAAGGCGGCAACCATGCAGCTGCTGTCCGACGGCCGGTTCACGCTCGGGCTCGGCGCAGGCGAGAACCTGAACGAGCACATCGTCGGCGGACGCTGGCCCATCGCCGGCTTGCGTCACCGGATGCTCGAGGAGGCAGTGGAGATCATCCGGGCCCTGTGGGCGGGCGACACGGTGACGTACCGGGGCAACCACTTCGACGTCGAGTCCGCCAAGGTCTGGGACCTGCCCGACACTGCCCCGCCGATCGGCATCGCCGCGTCGGGGCCGGGAAGCTGCCGCCTGGCCGGACGGCACGGCGACGCAATGATCGCCACCGAGTCCCGTGCCGAGCTGGGGAGGATGTTCGACGATGCGGGAGGCGCCGGGAAGCCGCGCATCGGCCAGATCGCCCTGTCCTACGACCCCGACCCCCAGATCGCCCTGAAGCGGGCGATGGACCAGTTCCGCTGGTTCACGGGCCGCTGGAGCGTCAACGCCGAGCTCCCGGTTCCGGCGTCGTTCGACGCCGCCTCCAGGGTGGTGCGCGAGCAGGACGTGTCGGCGCAGATGCCGTGCGGTCCCGACGTCGGGCGACACGTCGCCGGGATACGCGAGTTCGAGACGGCCGGGTTCACGCACGTCGCATTGATCCAGGTCGGCGGGGACACCCAGGAACAGTTCATCAACTGGGCGGCAACGGAACTGCTGCCCAGCCTCCGAGCGGCATGACCCCGCCTCACCAATCGTTCCATTCAGGCCGTCAGCGGTCGGGGGGCCGGTTCGCCCCGCTGGCGGAGGCGTTCACGTTGGGGCCCGACCGTGTACTTGGGGTCGCGGACCGAGGCCCGGCCGGCCTCGAAGACGCCGAACCGGGTGACGGCCGAACCAGCCAGCAGTGCTGCCCCGGATAGCACCGACACCGCGCGGTTCCGGCGGCCGAGGAGGGCTGCGGCGGTCCCGCCTGCGGTGAGGATCTGGCTTGCCCGCATCAATGCCCCCGATCGCCCCGTTCGGTAGGGCTCTGCCGCCGGGCCGAGCCGCCGGTCGAGCAGCCGGTCGGCGGTGAGCTCGGTAGCTGCCCCGAGGGCGGCCAGGCGCAC
>OCZV010000556.1_pt1 | contig 13569 bp, 10 predicted proteins | sample 1539051 | NCBI WGS metagenome assembly OCZV01 (sample SAMEA3113581, study PRJEB22503) | soil metagenome
GATGGCTGCGGCCTGGCTCCCCTCGTCCAGAAGGTCGACCTCCACGTGCGCCGTGGGCATCAGAAGAGGCGCGCCGAACGAGGCCACGTGAGCAAGGCGCTCCATGTGCCACGCGTGATCCCGGTCGACGTGAACCGCTCCTTCGGTCGCCATGATGTGGAACGGCGCCAGCCTCAGATCATCGAGCGACTCGATCGGCCAGCAGTAGTTCCTATACGCGTCGACATACAGATTCAGGTCGTCGAACCGCTGAGTGAATTTCTGCGCGAGATCCTGGAGATCCATGCCGGCAGCAGACGCATCCGTTAGGAGCTTGATCGCCGACGGCAACCCCGCTCTCCCTGCCGCACCCACCGCTGCGTACTGTGACTTGACGAGCTCCTGAGCCTTCGCCGACCACGGCATCAGCTCCGCGTCGAGACAGATCCAATCGGTGGCGAACTCCTCCCAGAATCCCGCCGACTCAACGGCGTTTCTAATGCGCTCGAGGAAGGCATTCTCGAGTTCGGGATCGTCGAAGAAACGACGACCCGTGCGCGTGTAGCAAATCCCCCCGGTGTCCCCCATCACGCCGAACCGATTCAGCGCCACGCTCTGGTCGCGGCACACGATCACCACCGCACGCGAACCCATGTGTTTCTCCTGGCAGACGACCGACGCCTGGCCCTCGTGGCGGTAGTACGCGAACGCTTCCGCCGGATGTTCGAGGAGTCCGTCCTGTCTCGTCGTCTCCGAAGGAGACATGGCCGGCGGCAAATAGATGAGCCACTTGGGATCGACGGCAAAACGACTCATGACCTCCAGCGCGGCTGCAGCGTTCTCCTCCCGGATAGTGAGGTTGCCCGCAAGGCGCGTGGTGACGATGCGTTTGCCGAACACGTCCTCGAGATCGAGGACGTCATCGTGACGCTGCTGCGCCGTCAGTTGAAGAGCCCGCTCCTCCTCCGGAATGAACGGCTTGGCGGGTTCGGTGTATGTCTGGCGCGCAGGAACGGATACGAACTCGAGCTCGGGGTAGCGGAGCGCCGTCAGTTTTGTCAGTTTTCCGCCGAACACGCACCCCGTGTCGATGTTCACGGTCTTGTTGAGCCACTCGGGCTCCGGAACCGGCGTGTGTCCGTACACCACACGAGCGCTGCCGCGGTACTCGAGCGCCCAGTTGTAGCGGACTGGCAGGCCGAACTCGTCGGTCTCACCCGTGGTCTCGCCGTACAACGCGAAATCCCGCACCTTGCCCGACCCACGGCCCTGCATCTCCTCACGCATGCCGGCATGGGCAACAACGAGCCGCCCGGCGTCGTACACATAGTGACTGACGAGACCATCCAAGAAGTCGACAACTTCCTTCTTCACGATCTCGCGCCTTTCGGCCGGAAGGGCCTCGATCTCCCCAAGAGAACGGTCAAGCCCATGGGTTATCTGAACGTTGCGCCCCCGCAGGGCGCGGACGAGCTTCATGTCGTGGTTACCGGGAAGGCACCAGGCCTCTCCTGCCTGAACCATTCCCCTCACGAGATAGATCGTGTCGAGGACGCGGGGACCCCTGTCGACGAGGTCACCGAGAAACACAGCCTTTCGCCCGCCGGGATGGCGGTAGAGGGGATTCTCCCCATCGTCCGTCTGCTCGTATCCCAACTCGTGCAACAGGCCCTCGAGCTCGTCGCAACATCCGTGAACGTCGCCGATGATGTCGAAGGGTCCGGAGATATGACGAAGGTCGTTCCAGAGCGGTGACCGCTCAATGGTTGCGGACTCAACCTCTTCTTCGGACTTCAAGACGAACTGGTGGCGGAAACCCTCTCGCTGCAGACGCCGGAGCGACTGACGCATGTGCCGACTCTGTTGACGAATGACGTGGGGACCAAAGTTGCGATCATCCCGCTTCTCGTTGCGTTCCTGACAAAGCTTCTCCGGAAGGTTGAAGACGATTGCGACCGGCAGGCAGTGGTACCGGCGCGCCAGCGCCACAAGCGGCTTGCGATCCTCCGGCTTGACGTTCGTTGCGTCGACAACGGTGAGCTTCCCCGCGGCCAGGCGTTTCGCGGCGATGTAGTGAAGCACCTCGAACGCGTCGCGGGTGGCGGCCTGGTTGTTCTCATCGTCCGAGACGAGAGCGCGGCAGAAATCCGACGACAGCACTTCCGTCTGCTTGAAATGGCGTGCCGCAAACAAAGACTTGCCGGCACCCGAGGGTCCGATCAGAACGACGAGCGAGAGCTCGGGGAACCTGAGGTTCACCGGGAGAACACCGCCATCTGGGTCGGAGGCCCAACGTCCGGGTCCTCGGCCCCGACCGGGACAAAGCGCACCGAGTACCCGAACCGCGCGGCCACCCCACCGGCCCAGGCCTCGAACTCGCTCCTAGTCCACTCGAAACGGTGGTCTCGATGGCGGAGGGTGCCCGCTGGCAGCGTTTCGAACCGCACGTTGTATTCGCGATTGGGGGTCGTGATCACGACCGCCCGGGGCTCCGCGAAGTCGAACACGACGCGTTCGAAGGCGGCGAGGCGGGGCTCGTCGAGGTGCTCTATGACTTCGACTACGGCAGCGGCATCGAATCCTTCAAGTCGTCGATCGCGGTACATGAGCGATCCGTGCAGCAGCTTGATGCGATCTCGCTGTGTGGGTGCAAGCCGGTCCAGGTGAAGGCGCTGCTCTGCCAGATCGAGCGAACGCAGGGAAATGTCCATCCCCGTGATCTCTTCGAACTGAGAGTCCTTCAGAAGCAGGCGAAGGAGTTTGCCTTCCCCACAACCGAGGTCGAGGACGCGCCGCGCACCGGCCGAACGCAGAGCAGCCACAACCGACCCCAGCCGCGCCTCGTTGAGGCTGATGCGCTCCTCGACAAGTGCTTCCTCGGTGGCGCGGGACTCCTCTTGCTCCTCCAGATTGGGCTCTTCCTCGTCGACGAGCCTGCTCAAGGCTTCGCGCGCAAGGCTCCAGCGGCGCCGGAAGTAGCGCCGGACGATTGCGTTCTTGGCGGGATGAGATGCGAGCCACCCCTCTCCGTGGCGGAGCAGCTTGTCGATCTCGTCTTGGCTCATCCAGTAGTGCTTCGCATTGTCGAGGACGGGGACCAGAACGTAGAGGTGCCCGAGCAGATCCTTGAGGCGAATAGTCGCGCGCAACGTTACGGAGAAATATGGGCTTTCACCCCAGTCCGGGAAGCGAGGATCGAGCATGTGGCCCTCCACCTCTACTTGGTAACCAAGCGGCTCGAAGAGCTCGCGGACGAAGGATTCGCCTCCCCTGCACGGAAGCGCCGGGAGATGAGCCTTCAGGGGAATCGACGTCTCCACGAGTTCCGGCCTCTCCTTCGATCGCCCTCCCAAAGCAGATCCGTAGATGCGTGAGATCGCGACGCTGAGGAAGGAAGAGGCCGCATACGGGCGATCGTTCACGTACTGTTCTAGGGTGCCTGCGGACCCCTTGGGTCTGCGGACGAGACCGACGGGGTCGACGTCTAGCAGCATTGCCGCGGTACAACGCTCGACGCTAGCTTCCGGATAAAAGACGTGCACCTTTCCGAAGGAGGCATCGAACGTCTGGGGGCGCGCCGGATTCTTGTGGAGGAGGTATCCGAGATCGGTGGCAGGTTTGTGGGTGGTAGTGATTGCGAGAAGCAAGGAATCCTCCGGACGGGCTAAGCAGGGCGAGCAGAGTACGAATGCGACGCGCTAGGCGTGATGTCGCCGCTCCTGTCTATCTCGTTGACCTATCCGGGCTTCCGAGTGCATTCCTGCACCCTATCTTGCAGCCCTGCGGGAATCCGGACTGAGGCACCGCCACGGCCGACTGCAGGCTCGAAGTTTCTTAGCCGTCTCGTTCTCCGGGGGATCCACCGGCTATTTACGGATGAATCCCCTGAGAATGGAACAGTGTATGCCCCTTAGTCTGGTGCCGTGATCGATTCACCTTTGTACATCGCCTGCATGCTGCTCGGCGGACGGCCCTGTCTCGTCGTCGGGGGCGGCCCTGTGGCACTCGAAAAGGTGGCCGGCCTGCTCTCCTGCGGAGCCGAGGTGACGGTGGTCGCGCCGGACACAGTTGCCGAGATCAGAAAGCTCGCCGAAGGCAAACGCATCACTTTGCACAACCGAGACTACGAGAGCAGCGACGTCGACGGTAGCCGTTTGGTTGTTGCTGCTACATCAGACACGGAGCTCAACCGTCGCGTCCACTCGGACGCCGAAAAGCGCGGAGTGTTTGTGAACGTCGCCGATGTTCCGGAGCTCTGTACGTTCATTCTTCCGGCCATCGTCCGCAACGATCCCATCGCGATCGCCATTTCCACGGCGGGAGCCAGCCCTGCCCTCGCTCAACGAATGAAGCGTGAGGTCGCGGAGCACTTCGGTTCCGAATATGCGCGCCTCGCTGTGATGCTCGACGAGGTGAGGGACTGGGCCAAAGCTACGCTGCCGACTTACGGCGATCGCAAGGAGTTCTTCGACGCCATCGTGAAGGGGATACCCGACCCCATCGAGCTACTTCGGGCGGGCGACGAGGAGGCGGTCCGATCGCTCATCACCGCTGCGCAGGAAAAGTTCGCTACGGCGCGCCGAGGCCTTTGAACGAGAGCTCGAACCTGCGGTCGCAAGAGTCGCAGTACCACAGGCCTGAGTCCTCCACCGGCTCGATCGACTGCTCGGCGCAGTACGGACAGTAAAAAGGGACGGCGCGCATGCTCACTGCTCCGCCTCCGTCTCAAAGGGTCCGTCCCCGCGGCCGAACGAGTGGATGCCGCACTCGGTCTTACCCGATCCATCCCATCGCCCGGCACGCTCGTCCTCACCGTCGCCGATCGCGCGCGTACAGGGCCAGCAGCCGATGGACGCAAAGCCGCGCTCGAGCAGCGGATGTGTCGGGATGTCGTGGCGTTTGATGTAGGAGTCGACGCGCGCCCGCGTCCAAGTAGCCAGGGGATGGATCTTGAGGACCTCCGAGCCGGACGGCAGCATCTGCGCCTCGATCGTGGGAGTGCCGGCTCGCAGAGGTGACTGATCCCTGCGCAGTCCCGACATCCAGCCGTCGTACTCTTCGAGCGCAGTCTGTAGAGGCAGCACTTTGTTGATGAAGCAGCAACGATCAGGGTTCCTGCGATACAACTCGGGGCCGTACAGCTCGCTCTGTTGCTCAGGAGTGCCGTGCTCACCGGTCAGCGTGACGATCTTCAGATCCCACATCTCCGCAATCCGATCGCGGAATTCGAGCGTCTCACTGAAGTGAAACCCCGTATCTAGAAACAACACGGGCACGTCGGGACGGATGTCCTTCAACAGATGCAGGATGACGAGGCCGGATGATTGGAATGAGGTGGCGACGGCAAGCCGATCGATCGTTGCAGCGGCCCACGTGATCACCGTACGCGGGTGCGCCTTTTCCAGATCGGAATAGTGCTGCTCTGGTGAGGCGAATCTATCGAGTCCGGTCAGGCGCGGCATCACGAAGCCCTCGGCTCGGCAACGACCGCCGGCGCCGGCGGCGCCTGCGGGAAGTCCGGTTTGGCCGCAAACGTCGCGAGCTCCTTCGCCTCGAGGCGATTCACGAATGCAGCGAATGTCTCCTCCGGACGGCGAAGCGACCGGTAGCGGCGAATCAGACTCTCCACATATGGCCCGATCTCCGACGCCGGGATCTTCACCCCTCGAACCTTGCGACCGAAGGTCCGCTCGCCGCCGAGATGGCCTCCGAGGTGCACAAGGAAACCCTCGACCTTGCGGCGCTCTGCGACCTGCCGCCCGAGGCTGTCGGTCGTATGGACCGTCGACGACAGCTGACATCCCATCAATCCGATGTCGGCGGTCTGGTAGCGAGCACATGAGTTGGGGCAGCCATTGACGTTGATGCGGACGTCTTCTTCGAATCCCGGCAGCCGCTGTTCCAGGTAGCGGTACAGCTCCGCGGCCCGCCCTTTCGTCTCGACGATGGCGAGCTTGCAGAACTCGATTCCCGTGCATGCCATGACACCGCGTCGCCAGGGGCTCGGAAGCACCGGGAGATCCATGACCTCGAGCTCCTCCACGAGAGCATCGACACGATCATTCGGGACGTCGAGGATGACCATCTTCTGCTGGGTCGTCGTTCGCACGCGGCCGTTCCCGTATCGATCGGCGAGGCGCGCGATCGCCCTCAGCTGGTGTCCGGAGATACGACCCGCCTTCGGCGCGAAGCCGACGTAGTTGAGTCCGTCTTTCTGTGGCCACACCCCGAGGTGCTCTCGATGACTCACCGGAGACTCCTGGGGCTCCGGGAGGTCCGCCAGCTCGAATCCGAGTTCCTCTTCGAGCACCGCCCTGAACTTCTCCGCACCCCAATCCCGAACCAGAAACTTGAGCCGCGCGCGGTTGCGCGACCGCCGGTAGCCCCAGTCCCGGAACACCGCAGTGATCCCGAGCACCACGGGAACGACCTGGTCGACCGTGACGAATGCGCCGAGCCGGCTGCCGAACATTGGGTTGGTGCTCAGCCCGCCGCCGGCCCACAGATCGAAACCTCGTTCGCCGTTGGGCCCAACGGCCCCCACCAGACCGATGTCGTTGATCTCGTGTTGTGCGCACTGGTGGGCGCATCCGGAGACCGAGATCTTGAACTTGCGCGGCAGGTTGGAGAACTCGGGATTGCCCTCGAGTTTGTCGTTCGCAGCGCGCAGCGCCGCGGATGCGTCGACTACCTCGGAGGCGTCCACTCCCGCGAGCGGACAGCCGAGGATATTGCGGGGTGTGTCGCCGCACGCCTCCGTCGTGGACAGCCCGACCGCCTCCAGCTCGGACCAAATCTCCGGAACGTCCTCAATTCGGATCCAGTGCAGCTGAACGTTCTGGCGATCGGTGACGTCGGCGATGTCGCGGCCGAACCGCTGAGACAGAGTCCCGATGACATCGGTCTGACGCGCCGTCAGAACCCCACCGGGGATCCGGATCCGGAGCATGAAGTATCCGTCGGTCTCCGGGCGCTGGGTGTAGAGGCCGTGCCACCGAAACCTGTTGCGCAGGTCCGAGGGCCATATGGACGCAAAACCCCGTTTGGCGTAGATGCGCTCGATCCGGGTTCGCACGTTGAGTCCGTCGTCCTCACGCTTGGCCGTCTCGGCCGCGTTGAGAGGTTCCCGGTGACCGAGCGCCCACTGGCCCTCTCCCCGGCCCCTCGGACCGCCCGAGGCACATCCACACGACTGACACACGGCGATTCCCTCCTGGCAGCGACAAGTGCAGGAAGGGACTGTTTGTAACGTGCAAATCATGTAAAGTCAACCCGGTGAGCGGCAAGGTGTACCTCGTCGGAGCCGGCCCGGGTGATCCGGGCCTCATAACGTGGAAGGGCCTCCGGGCGCTCCGATCCTGTGACGTGGTCGTCTACGACCGCCTCGTGGCCGGTGAGCTGCTCGATGAGGCACCCGCGGCCGCTGTCAGGATTCACGCCGGCAAGGCCCCCGGCGCGCCGTCCATCACTCAGGACGAGATCAACGACCTCCTGATCAACCATGCAGGCGCCGGCGCGAGGGTCGTCCGCCTGAAGGGCGGCGATCCCTTCGTGTTCGGCCGGGGCGGCGAAGAGGCCATCGCCCTGGCGAAGGCTGGCATCGACTTCCAGGTCATCCCCGGAGTGACGTCGGCGACCGCCGTTCCGGCCTATTCCGGGATACCCGTAACCCATCGGGGAGTCGCTTCGTCGTTCGCTGTGGTGACCGGGCACCGAACCGACGGCCAGCGATGGGGCGAGCTGGCGAACGGCGTCGACACCCTGATCCTCATGATGGGCGTCGCCTCTCTGCATTCGACGACCGAGGCCTTGATCGCTGCGGGCCGCGATCCTCAGGAACCGGCCGCGATCGTGGAATGGGGAACAACGGAACGGCAACGGACCCTCATGGGGGATGTGGCGTCGATCGCGGACATCGCCGAGGCGGCCGGTGTCGGATCGCCTGCGACGGCGATCATCGGGAACGTGGCGCTGCTCCGCAACGAGATCGCCTGGGCGCCGGTCGTAGGCGTCCCCCGCCAAGAGTCCGCACCTTAGGCCTCGAGGTGTGTCATCAGATGTTCGTTTCTGCCATGGGGTGGCAAGAACGCGCGCCGCGCGCTGCGCCGCCGGAATAAGGAGGGGGCTCCGGGGGCGGGACTCGAACCCGCAACCCTCCGGTTAACAGCCGGATGCTCTGCCGAATTGAGCTACCCCGGAATCGGGCACATAGTAGCCGGAACCGACCCCCGTCCGACCACCGAAACGATCGGATTGGAGTCTGCCTCCACCGGGCAATACGATTGCGCAAGAATCAATCCCTATTCGGAAGGACGGCAATGGGCAAACTCGGATTCTTCGTAGGGTTCGGCGCCGGTTACGTGCTCGGCTCCCGGGCCGGCCGGGAGCGGTACGAGCAGATCCGCCGCCTCTACGACAACGTAGTTTCTTCGGGCGCGTTCCAGGAAGCGAGCGACAAGGCCAAAGGAGCGGTGGGGTCCGGGCTGAGCTCGGCCTCCCACAAAGCCTCTGAGGGAGTCTCCAAGGTCGCTGGAGCAGTCAAGGACCGCAAGTCGGGCGACGACGGACGAGACTCGGGCCTGTCTGTCGCGCCGCCCCCCACCTAAACCGGCGCGCAGCTCCACCCTTGATCCTGAGATGGCAGTTAGCCACGATATATCGTGGCTGAGTGCCATTTGAGCGGCGCGCCGAACCTCCGGGGTGCTCCCCTATTCGAGGTAATCGCGCAGCTTCTGGCTCCGTGACGGATGGCGCAGCTTCGACAACGTCTTTGATTCGATCTGGCGGATGCGCTCGCGCGTGACGCCGAACTTCTTGCCGACCTCCTCGAGCGTTCGAGGCTGCCCATCGACGAGGCCGAACCGGAGCCGGATGACTTCTTTCTCGCGCTCCGAGAGTGTGTGCAGCACCATCTCGAGCTGCTCCTGCAGCAACCGGAACGAAGCCCGCTCGAGTGGTACGACCGCCTCCGCGTCCTCAATGAAGTCTCCGAGGTGAGAATCCTCTTCCTCGCCGACCGGAGTCTCGAGTGAAACGGGCTCCTGAGAGATCTTCTGGATCTCCCGCACCCTCTCGGCAGTGAGTTCCATTTGCTGAGCGATCTCCTCGGCGGTCGGCTCCCGTCCGAGATCCTGCAAGAGCTGGCGTTGGATCCGTACGAGTTTGTTGATCGTCTCCACCATGTGCACGGGAATCCGAATCGTTCGCGCCTGATCCGCGATCGCGCGTGTAATGGCCTGCCGGATCCACCACGTCGCGTAGGTCGAGAACTTGAATCCCTTGGTGTAGTCGAACTTCTCTACCGCGCGGATGAGGCCGAGATTCCCTTCCTGGATCAGATCCAGAAACGCCATGCCTCGCCCGACGTAGCGCTTTGCGATGGATACGACGAGCCTCAGGTTGGCTTCTACGAGGTGGCGCTTGGCGCCCTCTCCGCGGCGCTGGAGAGCGAGCAGCTCGCGCACTTGACCTTCGGACAGCTTCTCGCCGCCCGTGAGCCGATCGCGCGCCATCTCACCGTCGGCCATCTTCTTGGAGAGATCGACCTCATCCTGAGCGGTGAGTAGCGCGACCTTCCCGATCTCCTTCAGGTACATCCGAACGGGATCGTTCGTCGGAGCTTTGAGCGCCTGGTCTACTTCCCGGCGCGCCCGCTGGCGTTCCTCGTCGGCGTCGACGACCGGTTCCGCGGTGGCCTCTTCCTCGCGGATGGACTCGTCTTCAGTGATCTCGACGCCGAGTTCGAGCAGCTTCTTGTAAACGGCATCGGTCTCATCGGGAGTGAGATCCAAGACCGAAAGTTTGTCGGCGAGATCGGCGGCCGTTATCGACCCCTCGGCCCGCGCGGCGCGAATGACCGCCTGGACCTCGACCTCCGTCGGGTCCACGGTCATCGTCTGAGCGGAGGGCGCCTCCGCTTCAGGAGTCTCGTTTGCCTGTGCTCTGTTCTCGTTCACCCCTACACCGCCCCTTGGAGGCGCCTCAACAACTCGCGCCGTTCTGCCTCGAGTGCCACGAGATCGGTGAACAGCCGATCATGCCCCTTTGGATCGACTAGTGGATTCACATCCTGAAGCGTAGTGCGCCTGGACCTTATCTCGCGCTCGAGGCGGAACACCCGGAGGCGGACGAACACCTCCCGCAGCCGCTCGGACACGTCTTCGTCTGCGGCATCGGCGGCACCGACCGTCAGTTCTGCGTACATGGACAGCGCCTCTGGTGAGAGTCCGGACGCGGCGCCGGCGTCGGCCTTGAAGCTGGGATCATCGATGGCGCGCCGAGCAAGCTCGTAGACCTCTCGTCGGTAGGCGGATGTGAAGTCTTCGTCGCGAACCTCTTCGGCCCACGGCGCCGCATCCCTGCTTCTCGTCAATAACAACTGCAAGGCCTCCCGCTCTACTTTCACGTGCCCGGGGAGACGGCTGATGCGATCGGAAACACCGGCTCCCGCCGGTGTTTCCGGGGGTCCGAGACGCCGTTCGCTCAACGCTCGCTGAACTGCCTCCGGGTCCACACCTATCAGCCGCGCCGCCGTGAACGCATACTCATGACGAGCGACTGGATCGGGGTGCCACCCTAGCACCTCGGCCACCTCCCTAACGGCCCGCGCCCGGGCCTCCGGGGTGTCCAGAACGAGCTTCGCGATCGTTTGCTCGAGCTTGAACTCCATCAGCGGCTGCCCCCCGTCGATGATTTTACGAATGCCTTCCGCGCCGTCCGTCGCGACGACATCTGCGGGATCCCGTCCCGGCGGAAGCGGGGCAACGAGGACCTCGAGCCCGAGCTTGTTCTGGAGCTCGAAGCCTCGCTCGGTCGCCCCCTTCCCGGCTTCATCCGCGTCGAACATCAATACCGCTCTGTGGGTGAACTTCTTCAGTAGCTCAAAGTGCGACTCACCGAGCGCAACGCCGTTCGTCGCAACCGCTTCGGTCACGCCCGCCTCGTGGAGAGCGATGACATCCGTGTACCCCTCGACGACGACTGCAATCCCACGCGCAATCGACGACTTGGCACGATCGAGTCCGTACATCACGCGCGACTTCTGAAAGACGCGCGTCTCGGATGTGTTGAGATATTTCGGCTGGACATCCCCGAGAGCCCGCGCTCCGAAGCCCACGACATCGCCCTGAAGGTTCCACGTCGGAAACGTGATCCGCGACCGGAAGACGTCATACGGCCGCCCGTCCCGCTCGCTGATCCGAATCAGCCCAGCCTGCGTGAGCTCGTCTTGCGTGAAGCCGTTCGCCAGGAGGTGCCGGCAGAGGGCGTCCCTGCCGGGAGCGAATCCGAGCTGCCAGCGAGCGGCCAACTCTCGCTTGAAGCCTCGCCTCCCGAGGTAGCGGCGCGCCTCCTCCGCATCCGGCGCCGACATCAAGGTCTCGTGGAAGAACCGAGAGGCCGCCTCGTTGGCCGCCACGAGACGTGCCCTGACGCCGGCCGCCTTCTGTTCGCCCGGACGCATCTCCTCATAGCGGAGGTCGTAACCCACGCGGCGCGCCAGCCATTCCACGGACTCGGGGAAAGAGAGGTTCTCGACCTTCTGAATGAAGTGATAGATGTTCCCGCCCTCGCCACAACCGAAGCAATAGAAGAGCCCCCGCGCGGCATCGACAGTGAACGACGGTGTCTTTTCCGAGTGAAACGGACACAGTCCCTTGAAGGTGTGGCCGCCGCTCTTCTTCATCTTCGAGTAGCCGGAGATCACATCGACCACGTCGGCGCGTTCCCGGAGGGTGTCAATGTCTTGTTCGTTGATTTTCGCCATCTGCCTACTTCGCTCGATCTCGCCTACGGCGCGCCGCGACCCATGATCCCCGGGGAAGTGAAGGTCAATTCAAGGTCATCCTAAAAACGTCATCCTAATAGGCCGAATCCGGGGAACGGACCTCCGGTGACCTCCTCGAACTGCCGGACGGCGAAACGATCGGTCATTCCCGCCACGTAGTCGACCGCCTGGACCCGGTTGTCACCCGCCACCTCCGGCGGCGGGGCGTCCTCGAGGGGCGGAGGATGGTCCGAGAAATGCTCCAGGAGCGTCGTGAGGATCCGCTCCACTGCCTGGTTGGTTGCCGGGGCCACTCGTCCGAGGTAGACCCGCTCGAACAGGAACGACCTGGTGGACGCCATGGCGTCGAATACCTCGGTGCTCATCCCGATCTCGGGTGCCCCGGTCGACGCCTCCACCAGGTCGCTCACCATCCGGTGGATGCGATCCGAGTGGTTGCGCCCGAGCACTTCGAGCGTGGGCTGAGGTAGCTCCCTCTCCGCCAGGATGCCGGCCCGGACTGCGTCGTCGATGTCGTGGTTTATGTAGGCGATGCGGTCCGCGTACCTGGCGATCTGCCCCTCGAGCGTTCCCGGCATCGGCATCGACCATGTGTGATTGGCGATCCCGTCCCGGACCTCCCACGTGAGGTTCAGGTCTTCGAGCACCTCCACGATTCGGACGGACTGAAGGTTGTGGCGGAAGCCGGGAAGAAAGGCGGCGACGACCTCCTCGCCGAGATGGCCGAAGGGCGTGTGGCCAACGTCGTGTCCGAGGCAGATCGCCTCGACGAGGTCCTCGTTCAGCCGCAGGGCCCGTGCGATCGTTCTGGCGACCTGTGTGACCTCCAATGTGTGGGTGAGCCGCACGCGGTAGTGGTCGCCCTCGGGGGCGAGGAAGACCTGTGTCTTGTGCCCGAGCCTCCGAAACGCCTTCGAGTGCACGATCCGGTCCCGATCGCGCTGGAAACACGTCCGGATGTCGTCCTCGGCCTCGGGCCGGTCGCGCCCTTTCGATTCGGCGGCGAGGCAGGCGACCGGAGCGAGGGTGGCGCGTTCGATCTCCTCGGTTGTTAGCCGCGGCACCTGGTCCATGCCCGGACCGTAGCACCCGGTAGAGACGCCCTTCTGAACTGTCCGTAACCGGATCTGACAGACACGAAATGGGCCTATTCGTTGGGCAAGCCGACCTGTATCTTTCTTCCAGCCGGCCGACGATCGGGAGACGAGGATGACCAATCGAACCAAAGTGATCGCCCTACTCACGGCGGCGCTACTTCTACTACCCGCGACCGCGATCGGCGCGCCGAGGCAGCTCTCGGCCGACGACTGGCCCAAGGTGTCGAAGCCGCTCAGCACGGACGAGAGCCTGCGGGGATGCAACAAGAAGACCGAGAAGGACCAGGGCAAGCCCGTCGCCCGGTTCCACATCTGTAACGGCTATTACGTGTTCGATACCGCGGATGAGACCGACAACGAATCCGACTTCGGCGCCTACTGGGTCCAGGCTACGGTCGACGCCGTCAAGGGATGGTGCACCCGCTCGGTTACGACGGAGCTGAAAGGGGGCGGTGGCGGCGGCATTACCCAGCGGTCGTTGAAGCCCGGCACGACCATCAAGAGGAAGAAGGCGCGAAACGTCACGCCCAAGATCACCGTCGACGCGCAGGGAGCCACCGAATCGCCGCGCACGATCAAGAACACCTTCCGGCTCCGCCCCGGAACGCTGAAGTCTCGCAACAAGGGCGACAACTTCCAGCTCACGTGGACGGGCAAGAAGAAGTCCAAGCTGGCATTCGTCATGGGCGCCGAGATCCGGTGGGCGAC
>OCZV010000557.1_pt1 | contig 13560 bp, 15 predicted proteins | sample 1539051 | NCBI WGS metagenome assembly OCZV01 (sample SAMEA3113581, study PRJEB22503) | soil metagenome
ACGATCGACCGCTGTGCTTACTGACATGAGACTGTTTCGATTTTCTCCAAAGACGTCTTTACACCAGCCTCGTAAGCTATCTTATTCCAATCAGAGGTGGTAAAGTAAGTGGAGGGCGAGGATCGTAGCAAGCTTCTCCTGCTTCTCGCCTTAGTATCTGGCACGCTTCTCCGAAAGATCCAGCAAGCACCGAGCTTGAGTTCGATTGCCCGATATCGTTTCAGTGGACATGAAATCGATGTGGGCGGATTTGGAATACGGAAAATATTGGAACCAACGAGCTGGAAAGATTCACGTTACCCAAGATCCAGCAGAAATGGCGATTCGAATGACGTTGACTGTAGGCGATAAAGTTGTTTATCCGGGTCGGGGACCCTGTCTTATTGGCGGGGTCGTCCAGAAAGTGGTTTGTGGAATGCCGGCGAGCTTTTACCGGTTAGCTCTATTGGACGATAGCAGGGCCGAGGTGTTCGTGCCGGTCGATAACGTCCGCGATCTACACATGCGGGCGTTGCTGGACCGATCTGAGATTCCCAAGCTGCTAGGCCACCTCAAGACACGCACCGGAGTCACTAAAGATCTTGGAAAAGCCAAAAACTGGCGCCAGCGCGAGCTAGACAATTTAAAACTATTCAGCTCGGGATCCATCTTTGACCTGGCGCACATGGTCGAGTCGCTGACTCAGTTGAGTGGCACCAAGACCCTGGCGCCGCACGAACGGGAGACGCTGTATCGTGCGAAAAAGCTGCTGATATGCGAGATCTCGGAAGTGATGGGAGAAAGCAAAACTGCGGCAGAGGCGCGCATTGACAGGGTGCTTGAAGCCGGTAAGAACAAGTTGAACCAGTCACGAAACTGAATCCATACTCGTTATCGGTCCCACCCTCCCGGCAAATAATCTCATCCTTGCAATGCGTTATTTTGTGCTGAGTCTATCAAACCCGTTATAAGGAGAGGCAATCATGAGTAAAGGTAAGGACAGTAAGAAACAGAACAAAAAGAAACCCCTCAAGACCTTCATGGAAAAAAGGGCCGCGAAAAGGGCTAAGAAAGAGAACAAAACTTTTTCGCTTGTTATCAAATGATCCGATCTGTGTGAGAGAGCTGCAGGATAGTATCGGTTATCCTGATCCCCTCAAGCTATAGGCAAACCCCCGTTTCCGTTTTTCTCTCGCTGAAATGAACCGAGTCGTTTGCCTGTTTTTCCTGGCCTCGCCATTCCCCGTGCAGCCGTGGACCCGGAGTTGCTTCAAGCGCCTGATGAATCCTAGGAGCGCCCAAATCGACGGCGGAGATTTTTTCTCTGTTGGCCGTATTATACGAAAGTAATCTCTTGCTTTACTGATTTTCATAGAATCGTTGGCCCGCGTCGAGAAACAGACTCAGCTGTATTTGGATTTTCGCCCGAAACTGTACCCTCGCTCGTTCCCTTCTCGTGCCTTCGCTCCATCCGGCGGGCAGCCTTCTTCTGCTGTTTCTCTCTTCGCGCCGCTTCCTTCTGCCGTTTCTTAAATGTCTCACTAGCCATAAAATCTCCTTGCCTTAGTGGTGAGTTGCCGTAACAGCTCGTCACCGTCTTTCCAATCGACTTTCCTGTTAACAGACCGGTCATTTCCTCCACAAATCCAAAATGTTCCCTGCATGACGACAAATGATTTACGCGCGATTCTTATAAGATCGAGCGAGGCGCCACCTTGCAGCGATCAGCCGGGCTGCTCCCACAAGAGTGATGGAGCCAAGGACCGTGGTTGCGAAACTGCTAAATGTGTCGCCTTTACCCATCACCATCCAGAAAAACAGATATTCCCCGATCATGGCGCCGATGATCCCGTAGATTATGTCAAAAACATGCCCTTCTCTTACGACTTTTAGGCGACCCTCTACCTCAACCGCTTTCCCGGTCAACCAACCGGTCAATCCTCCGACTAAGACCTGAACTATGATATTCACAAAACCCTTCCCCCTCCGATCAGACCGCAACCCTTGCAGTGATCCGCCGTAAGGTCGAGGTCGCGACTTCGAAGGTATCCACTCTTGGAGTGCCTTCCACAACGTTCGACAGGGCTTTCAAAACCTCAGGATACTTCTCACGCTGATAAGCGTCCGCACTTTCTTTTCTATCCCAAAAACTGATAGCTACGGCTTCATTACGTTCAGAGGCGATGAAACTGATCTCGTCCTGAAATCCCTTTTGTCTCCGGAGCAATGGAATGACTTGGTTCTCCAGAATCTCAGTAAACTCCGACACGCTAAAGGGATTGGGATTGAGCTTTATCATGATATTGCGAGTGTACATTTCAACCTCCTGCTTGGACCGTTAGCCGCTCGATTATTGTCGGCTTACTTGAAGATTTTCGGCTAACCGCGAGTCAGACTCTGGAGCTTACGCTATCTTCAACCCACCAATCGGAAGCCGATCCTGTCTTCCGGCTATAGAACGGACCCCGAGCCCGCAAAAAATACCAAATCAGATTCACTGAGGGGAAATCACCAAGCACAGTTATTCAGCCCGAGAGCCGGTGCGGTAGCTCAAGGCAAAAGAGATGCTGAGGACGAATTCCTTCATCAGGCTGCTGGTGAGTTTCCCAAAATCGATGTTCCATATCTTCATGGCTCTTAAATGTTCCATAGTGTTGTTCCAGAACCGCTGCAGCGGTTCACGAGAATAGAGCGCGCGGTTGCTCAAGGCGTCAAACCTGGCATGCAGGAGCTGGTATTTTAACGGCAGGGTGTGGCGCAGGCGCGCGTAGGCGTCCTGCCATTCCTGTATCCTGCTTCCCAGCCGGACGCTTCTGTGAATACGAGCCATCTCATCGAGCCATGCTCGGGCAACCTCCCCCTCGCGAGTAAGATGTAGTCGCAGTTCATGCAATCTCGATTGCAGACCCTCCCATTGTCGCAGAAAGGCGTTCAGGTCCTTTCGCGTGAGAAGTATCTTGGACGATAGCTCTTCGAAGGGATCCAACCGGGCCTTGGCCTTTTCGGGAAGTGCCGATTTGGCATTACTGTAGGCTTTGCGCCATTCCGCGATCTTGAGCGCCCGCCAGATCTCTCCTTGAACTCGCTGCGCCTCCTCAAGCCACTTTTCTTCTTTTTCGCTCTTCTTCCGCGTCTGCAGCCATACCTCTTCCATCTCCTTAAGAAATTTGGCCCAGGAAATGAGGAGAGCGAGAACCTCTTTAGCACGTTTCCAGAAGTGGAGATGGCGGGGCGCGACGGCAAAGCCCGGGCGGCGCGACAGCCGGTCCTTTAATCTAAAGAAACCGCCGATCATCGGATGTTCTTTTTCGATGACCGCCGCGTTTTTATACCAGAAAAAAATGGACATGAGATTCCAGTAATTCCTGGGGTGATGGCTCCAGCGCGACAAGATCTTGATCATGTTCGCCTTGCCATAGAAGTCCTTCCAGGCGTCTTCATAAACGTGAGTCCATTCCTCCGCGCTCATGTTGGGATGCGCGATGGTCGCATGGAAAGAGTCGCGCTTGTTGAAATCCGGATCCATCCATTCGCCGCGCTTTTTCATCTCCCGGTGATCGTGAGACCCGGGCAGAGGAGTCAACATAAAAAAGGATGCCTGATCCGGCTGGATCACATCCATGAGGTAGCCGATGTCCTGCGGCACTTGCTCTTTGGTGTCAAAGGGGAGGCCGATAATGTACCCGGTGTGGACGACGATGCCGGCGTCGTGCCATTCGTTAATGATTGCCTGATATTCGGCGACGTGATTTTGCCCTTTGCCTTCGGCCTTGAGGTTCTCAGGGTTCACGCTCTCCATGCCGATGAAGACCTGGGTACAGCCCGCTTCGGCTGCCAGCCGCACGAAATCGTTCGGTTTGCGGGCGAGGTCGACCTGCATCATGAAAGAGATCTTGATGCCCTCTTGCCTTAACTTGATGATCTCTTCGAAGGTCTCGCGCCAGAGTTTTTTCCGGGCAAAATTATCGTCCGTAAAGAAGTAGAAGGAAACTCCGTGTTCGCGATAGTTCCTGCGCAGCATCTCGGCGATGCTCTCAGGGCTGCGCTCGCGCATTTTACGCCCTTGGACATTAATGATGGTGCAAAAGGAGCATGCGAAAGGACACCCACGGGAGGTATCCGCGGTGCCGAATGAGGGTTTGGCAAAGTGGCGCATGGTCTTGGGACTGATTCGGGGGAGCGGCGCGTTGCCGATATCGACGAGGTTCTGCAAATCTTGGGCGAATGAATAAATTGGCTTTAATCGGCCATGGAGCGCGTCCGCCAGAATCTCCGCCCAGTTCTCCTCGACTTCGCCGGATACGATCGAGATGGATTCTTCAACCAAGGCCTGGATATCCGGTTCCCGATCGCTCAGCATGTTGATCGTGCCGCTCGTGTGGAATCCACCGATGATGACATCGATGCCAGCAGCGCGGAACTGCCGAGCCAGGTCGAAGGCCCGTGGAAACTGGTTGGTTTGGACCCCCACCAATCCCGCGACGAGCTTGACAGAAGGCTGCCGGCTCCAGCGGATAATTTTCTTTACCGGGAGTTTTTCTGCAGTCTCGTCAAAGGTGACGATCTCTATCCTAAGGTCGCCGAATACGCGACGGCTTTTCACCTCTTCGGTCAGACCGTGCAGGACGTTGAGCGTGTTGCTCGGGAGCACGCCTTTCCAAAAGCGAATCACATAGCCGTCATCGTCGTACTTGGAGGGTTTGATCAAAACGACCCGGAATTTCCTAAACGGCAGCTTTGGCGTTGACTCGTTGGTCGACTCACGCCTTCTTGTCATTTGGCTTAACATCCCTTTTGCACCTCTCTATCGATCGAATATACCGTCACTCAAAATCAAACCTATCGTTTTCCACTTCCTAACACGCGCCGAACGGGTGCTTTCACGGAACGAACTCCGTCTACCCTAGGCCGTGCTCTGCCATATCTGATTTGCGGCTCACTGCATTTTTCCTACCGGGCGCCTCATTGCGTCTCTTCCTACTTTGAGAGCCTGGTCTATCTGTTCCTCCGCCGCGCCTTTGGTCTCTCCCATCACTTCAGAGATCTCGCAAATCAGTATTTTTCTCGCCTTATCCAGTGTCTGTCGATCGCGCGGCGATAGCGCCTTGGTCTCGTTCAACTCAGTGAGTGACTCAACGATTTCAGCTAAGTCAAAGGCCGACCCGGAGCTCAACAATTTCATGTTGTCAATCACCCGCTGCTTCCAGTTCTTCTCTGCTGTGGTTGCGTTTTTTAGGTGGTCCAGGAGCTTCGGAATCTCGGACTTTGCCAGTAGCTGTCGGATACCCAGCGCCCTCAATTTGTCTACGGGAACGAACAAGGCGCTGCCGCTATCGTCCAGGACCGCCAAACGGTAGAAGCTCATCGGCCTGCCGCCGACCAGTTTTTCGACCACCGCCCCGATGAGACAGGGGCCCTGAGACGGATAAACAACCTTATTGCCAACGCTCATTAACATCCGATTCTCCTTTTCCGATGAGACACCGGCCGATCCGAAATCTGAACGAGCTAATTCCTCCACGCTGTGCTCAGAAGAGGGGCTAAAGGTAACTCACATCATCTGGGTTATGGCCGGCAAACGGACGGTAAACGTCGTCCCATGGCCGGCATCTGTCGTGTAGGTGATCGTGCCGTTATGAGCCGAGACAATCTGCTGCACAAGGGGAAGTCCCAAGCCAGTGCCGCCAGCCTTCGTGGTTTTGAATAACTCAAAAATGTTCACCCCCTCAGGGACTCCAATGCCGTTATCGGCAATCTCCAAAACCACCATTTGCCCGGCGCGATGGGCTTTAAGCGTCAGGTAGCCCCCTTCTCGCATGGCCTCGACAGCATTCTTGCACAGGTTTAAGATCGCCTGCTTCATTTTCGCTGCGTCCAATTCAACCGCGGGTAAACCGTTCTCGAAATCGAGTTTGACGGTAATTCCTGCAGCCCGATAGGCCATTTTTTGTCCAGCCAGGACCTCTTGGATGACTTTTTTAAGATCGGTTAATTCGAGGTCGAGAGTTTGCGGCAGGGCAAGGGAGCGAAACTCGTTGAGCAGCGAGCCTAAACGGTCGATTTCTCGCATGGCTCCTTGGACGGTATCTCTCAAAAAAGGCTCATCGAATTTCTTCCTTTTGAGCTCACTCTCAACAAACTGGAGGGAAGCGGAAAGTCCGGTAAGGGGGTTGGCGACTTCATGGGCAAACACCGCAGCCATAGTCCCCAATAAGGCCAGCCGTTCTCTCTCTCGCGTCTTTTGTCCCGAGTGTTTTTTATCCGTCAAATTATAATTGACCTCCAGGATCTCCATAGGACCGCCGTTCAAGCTCTGGCGCAGTGACCAATGGCTTGCAACGACAATCTTTCTCCCGTCCTTTTTCGTTTGGACCAACTCTCCGCTCCAGCAGCCGTGGCGGCGCAGCTTGGCTTTGATGTCGCGGGGCGGCTCGGGAAGTTCCGTTTCCAATAGGTTGTAAACAAGCTTCCCCATGGCCTTTTTCTTGGACCAGCCATAAAGGTTATGTGCGCCGCGATTCCAAAAGACGATTCGGCCGCTGCTGAAGCGACGTATCAGAATAGCATCGTGACTTAGGAGCAGGTGTTGAGCTTGTTTCCGAAGAATCTCTTCGACGAGATTGTTGTTATGGATCTGGTCTTGATGGCTTTTGCATACCACCAATCGCAGCCGGCTTGCATCGACAACACCAGTCTTCGCTTCCGTAAACCGTTTGTTGGAAGCAATACCCAGCTTAATGTCTTCGTATGTCCGTTCCATGAGATTTTCCTCTTTTTGAACATCTTTTCTGGATTGCAGAGACAACAGATGCCGCGCGGTTTTTACCGCCCGCGACGATTCGTCCTGGCGGTTGCGCAGCGAAAGACCAATTCCGAGAGTAATCGACCGGCCAGAACCGCGTCTCTTACGGGATCATGGTTAGGTGCGGATCGCGGATGACACGTGCGCTCACGTTTTCCATGGTAGATAATCGTAAGCCGATTTGGAAACGGCGATTGTCTAATATTGAACCAATTTGCCAAAAATTATTGTGCCTACCATCTTCTATCCACCCTGACCAAAATCGATGACCTGCTGTGTGCGCACCGACTATTCGTCTTCGTCAAGCCAGCTGAGAATTTCGCGAACACTCCCAGTGGCCAAGGCAATGCTTGTATCCGCCGCGCCATAATAGAGGCGGATGGTGTCGCCGTCAGAGGCAAGGGTGTAGCCGCAAGGAAAGACGACGTTGTCCACGTCGCCGCGCCGCTCGTAGGGTTCTTCTGGGCCAAAGAACCATTCGTTGCTGCGTTTTAAGCAGCGCTCCGGCGTCTGCAAATCAAACAGCGCCAGTCCCAGCCGGTAAATCGAGCCGGATGCGGTCTGGCGCACGCCATGGTAAATCACCAGCCAGCCCTCCGGCGTCTCGATCGGCGGGGGCGAGAGACCGATTTTATTCGCATCCCACCACCCACCGCGGCGTGCTTCCAGCATCAGCTTGTGGCTGCCCCAGTGGCGCAGGTCGGGTGAATAGGACATCCACATGTGCGCGCCGGGAGCGCTGACTGGACGATGGATCAAAGCCCATTGGCCACCAATACGATGAGGAAACAAGGCTGCATCTTTATCTTCCGGCGCCATGATCATCCCATAGCGCTCGAAGTGGTCGAAATCTTTCGTGAGCGCGAGGGACACGCCGGGGCCGACACGCGAGTAGGCGGTATAGACAATGGCATATTTGCTCAATTCCGGGAGGTAGATGATCCGCGGGTCTTCAATACCCCACACTTCTTCCGGGAATTGTTCGGGGTCGGCCAACAGAGTCGGTTCGGTGTCAATCTGCCAGTTATCCACACCATTGGTCGAGCGGGCGACACAAAAATGGGAATGACCGCGACGGTCCTCCACGCGGCACAATAACAGGGTGGTTCCATCGGCTAGCAACGTAGCGCCTGGGTTAAACACGCTATTGGCCGGATAGGGCCAAGCGGCAGCGCTCAAAATGGGATTGAGCCGATCACGGCGAAACAGCTCGGGATGTTGCTTGTTCATTGCGGCCGCGCCTCGACAGATTGGAGGTCATTCTCCGCCAGGCGCAGCTCCAGCAAGGACTGGAGGAAGGCCAGCGTAGACTCTGCGCCTTGATTTTCGTTCGCGCGGTCGGGATGCAGACCGTCTCGACAACCGCCCGTCATCGGATCATAGATGGGAAGGTTCAGATCGTTGCGCCCTAGGAACCAGTCGAAGGCCCGTCGGGCTTCCCTGCGCCAACGCTTGTCTCCCGTAATCCGGGCTGCTTCGAGGCAGGCGGATACCATGGCTTGAGCCTCCACCGGCTGTTGATCGAAGCGGGCGCGCTTACCGCCCTGCTGATAAAAGCCGTTGGATCCGATGGGGACAAAATGACCCCCAGCCTCTTCAGCGCGCTGCAAGTCGGCCAACCAATTGAGCGACTCCAGGCCGACCTCGCTCATCGCTTTATTCGGCATCGATTGGCCACACATGAGCAAGGCATGAGGCAGCGCGGCGTTGCAATAGGTCAGCACGTCTTCGTACCATCGCCATTGGTCCGAGCGATGGCTTTGATACAATGCCAGCAGCCGCCCGGCCAATTCCTCCCGGACCTGGCTCGCCATGCGGTCTCCGGCAAACCGCTGTAGATACTCGTGGATGCCAATGAGCGCGAACGCCCAAGCCCGCGGACTCGTCGTGTCGAGAATTGCGGGCAAAGCCTGCTCGAACAACCAGCCGGCCATGCTGTGGAGAGCCGGCGTGTTGGAGCGGCCCAACACGGTGCCCAACGCCCACAACGCGCGGCCGTAGCTGTCGTCTGAACCGCCATCTTCCAGCCAGTGGCGCTGGTAGTCCATAAAGTTCCGAAAGCGTCCGGTCTCAGCGTTGAAGGCATACCAGACGAAGGCGAGATAACGAGACGCCAGTTCCAATGCCTCTTCGTTGCCTAGCTCCTCCAAGAGAGTGCTCACCATCAGAGCCCGGGCGTTGTCGTCAGTGCAATAGCCCTCGTGATAGTTGGGCACCGTGAAAATGGCGTGTTGCAACATGCCGGTCTCGTCCGCCATGTGGCGTAAGTGATCGAGCTTGAGGGGCGGCAGGTCGCCCGAATATTTGTCTAGCGCTTTGACCGTGAAGCCTGGCGGGGTGAAATGCCGGCGTTCAGCCCGGGCGCGTTCAAAACTTTTCATGTAGCGACGCGCTACCTCCGGCCAGATCATCGTCCGCCCATAAAGATAGGCGCGCTTGCGCATCGCGTGGCGCTTCGCCTCGTTGGCCAACAAATCAATCACTTGCTCCGCCAACGCCGCCGGATCGCGGAACGGTACCAGCGCTCCGCGTTCCTCGGCCAGCATCTCTTCGGCATACCAATACGGCGTCGAAATCACTGCCTTGCCCGCGCCCAGTGTGTAAGCCAGTGTGCCAGAGACGATCTGCGCCCGGTTGAGATAGGGCGTGATGTAAATATCGGACGCGCCGATAAACTTAACGAGTTCCTCCAAACTGACAAATCGATTGTAGAAGATCACCTGACCTTCCACGCCTTTTTCTTGGGCCATCCATTGTAAAGACAACCGATAAGTTTCGCCTTCGTGCCGCACGACGTGGGGATGAGTCGCGCCGAGGATGATATAAACCACGTTCGGATATCGCGCCAAAATAGCGGGCAGAGCGGCGATGACATTTTCGATCCCTTTGTTCGCTGAGAGCAAGCCAAAGCTGAGTAAGACGATTTTCCCCTCCACGCCAAATAGGTCTTTGTGAAAACTCGGATCGACGAATGGCACATCGGGAATGCCGTGCGGGATCAGATCAATCTTCTCCGGCAGCACGTGATAGATCTCTTGCAAGAATTCCGCGCCGCGCTCACTCATGACGACTAAGCGATCCGACTCGGCCGCGACTTCTTCCAGCACCCGCCGCTGATCTGGGTCCGGGTTCTGCAAAACCGTGTGCAAAGTCGTGACGATGGGCATGCGCAGTTCACGTAAGAGAGCCAAAATGTGACTACCCGCGCGCCCGCCGAAGATGCCATATTCGTGCTGGAGGCAGACGAGATCTACATTGTTCGTATGCAAGAAGTCGGCGGCCCGGCGATAAGAATTAATGTCCTTCTCCGTCAGTTCAAATCGAACGCGGGTCGGATAGGCGTAGCCGGTCTCGACGTCGTTGACAGGTACGGCGATGCACGTAGTGTCAACGTATTGGGTAGCGATGGCCTCACATAAGTCGGTGGTGAACGTGGCGATGCCGCACTGGCGCGGCAAATAGTTGCCTATGAAGCCAATGCGGTTGATTGGTGAATGGGTTGAGCCGTGTTCCATGACAAACATCTTCTTCCTGGCAGTCGCTACTCGCCGTTTTCCGTTACTCTTGGCCCATTAATGCAAAGAGGCGGCTACCCTAGGGACCGCCTCTGCGATACTCAGATAAATTGCGCCGAGTGCTCTATTTAGGCTTTGGGTTGTCAGTCGTTTCTGTCTCGATCACTATATCAGATGGGGACCATAAAGATACCCCTCTTGCCTCCAAGCGACATAGCGGCGAGTGAACTCAAGGGAGCTTTTATCGGTTGCTTCTCCAGCTCCCTTTTTGCGCTCTGTTGCTGTTTTTTTATCTTCTGTTTTTGAGCCTTGTCCTTCTTGCCTTTGTCTGCCATTGCGGTTCTCCGTTTGCTGTTGTCTTGCTCCGGCTTTATGAGCCGGGAGCGAAAAATAGCCGAACTAGCAGGATCATGCCGCCACCGGCCTTCACAAACCTAGCTAATTTTCTCCCAATCCATTGGACACCTCTCTTAAATACAACCTCCAACACGCCGGTTTTAACTCCCCGCAGCAGTGACAAATCCAGTAGTCAGAATATTGTCTTGCGACGGAGCATTCTTCACAAACGCGACAATGACGATGGCGGCAGTTTCCACAATCGGCGGTGCCAATCGCTTCCGCTGCGGCATTGGCCTTTGCCCATGCCTGTTTCGCCGAACCAGCCTCGATCAGAACAAAACGCTCGTTGTCCACCCCGCCGTACTTCTCGGTGACCCGTCGGATCACTCCATCTCGTACATCAACCGCATAAAAAGCCATGTTACGTTCTTTACTCTTGATGTTCATTCTGCGCTCACTGGGCACGAGTTACTGTCTAATATTGAACAATTCCTGAAAAAGAATTATTTGCGATACCCGCAATCAGGCAAACCCAGGGGTAGTCGCGCGCCGGCTCAGAGCTGGAAGTCGCGCTGGCGGCCTCACTCCAGGCCCAAATAGTATGTCAAGAAATTCACAGAGTATTGGCTAACTCGATGCGCAGGAGTCAAAAGATGCCGGGAGGGATTGTTCGCGAAGGACCACGGCTTGCTCTGGCGAGCAACGGACTCTACCCAGTCCCTTTGCCGTTCTCACAGCGTGAGGATTTTTAAGCAGCCGCTTCATTTGAAGTGAAGCGACACGGTTGCTTCCCCTTGTTTTATCTTATTTCTCTTGAGCCGAGCGTCGGCTTGCTTGATCCAATAATCAGATTCTTTGTGTGCGTCCGGATCATCGTATCCGAGAAAATACTGATTCGGATCTATGCCATCTTCGCCGATTTCCTTTGTATTAATTAAGTCTTCGACGATGACTAAGCGATTCGAATCCTGTTCGATGCCTCGCGCCTGGGTTCGTCCAGCGTCGCTCTCTCCGACAGCTTCGACCAGCGCCCAGCAAATGATGGCGCGATTGAAAATCTTTATTTGCCGATTTTCTGATTCCTGGCAATGAACGGCTTTCCAACCTACCTGTGCTGGAATGATTTGAAGAATTTTCCATCCGTTATATTTATGTTCATTCATAAATCCTCTTTTGACTTAACCGGTCGCTTTTTTTCGTCGCTCTCCAACGATACACTGGTTCTTCGAGAGCCGACATGATGACTGCCGATTCCGTGGTTGTCACCTTACGAGTATAGCGGAGAAAAGCATTTCATCAAGAATTTGGTCTCCATTTGCCGGGAATGTCAACCGGCTGCTTGCAAAAAGCAACTCCAGTTCCCGGTCTCTTACTTCCAGCCACTAACCAGAGAACGTCTTTTTCTCCATAAATCCCGAAAAACCAGCTAGCCGCCTCTAGATGCGATCTTGATTGCTTTATGCGATACTGGGAGTATGGCTAAACCAACCAGCAGACGCCGGAAAGATAGAGTCACGGAATGGGCAATAGGCCAGCCTCTCAGTTTCCCGCCAAAAGCTGCAATTAGAGAGCGGTCAAAACCGAACAGGCAGCAGAGCAAAAGAGGAAACAAGAAGCGCACTGCCAAGCCTTGAACTATCCCGATTCCTATTGACCGGCATCGTTGTCTCGGTGCCGGAGCTGGGGAGGTGCGCCTAAGGGTCTGCATTCCTGATGTTCCCGTTTTCATGACATCGCTCCCGCAGAGAAATAGCCACGTCACGGTCCGAGCTCTTGAGCTGGGGCAGCCCGGACAGCAAGCCCTGAGCAGAGAGGGCCTAGAGCTGTCGTCGGCTACAAGGGTTGTCTCGGCATTGCCACCAAAAGATTCGACAAACCAACAGATTGCGGACCCCATATGGGCTGGTGGTCAAACTCGCCGTGAGTTTCACAGAATACGGAATTCGGTTCATTGTTTCGCGACTAAGCAGGAGCTGAACCTTTGGCGTTGAAGTCGCTGAAGGTGAGTTCATGAGTGCTCTGTAATTCGGCTTAGGCTTGGCCGCTTCAGTTACGGTAGAGTTTGGGCTATAAGCCGGCAATGATGAACGACACTAGACTCGAGGCTCTCCGGAGCATTAACGCCGAACTGGTGGCCCACGTAAAATGGTTACTCGAGAGGCGTGACCTGGACGGGCTTTCAAGGATCATCCCCATTGTCGATAAGCTGACTCAATTACTGATCGAAATTGAAAAGACGGAGCACCGCGGTTAATGACCGGGACAAGCACAACAGAGTTCGAAAGCATCCCCGGAATTTCGCGATCTAACAACAGCTTCGATACATTCCGCGCGATCGTTGGAAATGGTTACGGAAATTGTTACAGATGAGGAAGGCAATATCTCGCCAAGTAATTGTTACAAAGGAGAAGGAAGGTGCCCGGTGGTGCCGCTGGTTTTCAAAACTGGTGACCGGTTTTTTCGATAAACGAAGAAGGACGAGGGGTTAGCGATAACTCCTCGTTTTTTTTGGCTTTTGCGTTTTTTCACTTCCCGCGATATTTTTCACCAGTTGCAGAAAACCGGCTTTTTTACCGCCGAATTGATAGAATAAATGAATTGATAAACGGAGGACAAGTCAAAGGAGGCATTAGATGCGTTGTTGATCATCCTTCTTTGCCTAGTTTTTATCATAACGAGAATTGTGAGCTGAAACGTGGAGACCTACAGAGGCTATCCTATCTATGGCTCTGCGGTCCCGGTGCCGGCGACAGTCGGCATGAAATATTTTTCAGTCAACCTAAAAGTGGAGACGTAAATCATGCATGCAAAAATAGCGTTCGCCATGCTGCTCGTGCTCACCGCCACGACCCTGCCCGCCCACGCCTTCAACGAGCCAGACAACTTCATGGGCGTCCGGTTCGACAAGAGCGTCGAGGACAGCAT
>OCZV010000558.1_pt1 | contig 13548 bp, 13 predicted proteins | sample 1539051 | NCBI WGS metagenome assembly OCZV01 (sample SAMEA3113581, study PRJEB22503) | soil metagenome
GGATCCTTGGGGTCGACCCACAGGAACATCTCGTGTGGCGTTCGCCTGATCCCCTCGCGCGTAATCACCTCATAGCTGCTTATCGGGACGGGATCACGTGGGTGGCGGAGGTCGTAGAACCTGATGCGCGGGACGGCCGATCCGGCGCACGCATGCAGCAATTCGCCACACTGGAAATTCATCACGATCAACAGCTTTTTCTGGGGCCAGACGCGTAGCTCCCGCGACGTTTGCCCCGGCAATCCTTGCTCCGGAGGCCCGATCTGCCCCACGACCTTGGGGTTGTGTGGATTCGAGGCATTGAGGATGAGGATGCCGGGGTCCGGGTGCGGGCATGAGTCGATCCCGGTTTCGGTGCGCCGAGGATCGCTGGGGGCGCACCGGCTCGATCCGTCGGTCCGGCTACCCACGTACACGTAGTCCTTGTATATAGCGAGGGCAGAGTTCAGGCCTCGTCCGAGCAGATCACTGTGACCGACGAGCTCGAAGTTCGATGAAGTGCCGGGTATCCCGCCGCCGGGCCCGACGGACACGGTCTGGGCTGCCGCCGGCATCTGCGGCAGGGTCAAACAGAAACCGACGATCAACAACGCGCGCCTAAGCCTCATGGATCGACCCCCCTCTGAGCGATCTCGAAACCCGATTGACCGACACTAGGCGGCAGGATTGTAGATTGTCAACAATTGTTCCTCGGGTCCGGGTTGTTTGCTCTGCTCATCAGATGTGCGTTAGCCCACGCGTCGCGTAGGTCAACGAACAACTGGGCGTAGGTCTTACCGAGTAAAGGTGTGGCGGCGCGGGCTCTGGTTCATCGACTCGGCGCCGTCGGAACCTAGATACACGATGTTCTCGTAGCGGACTCCGAACTTGCCCTCGATGTAAACCCCGGGCTCGATGCTAAACACGTGGCCGATCTGCAAAGGCTCCTCGTTCGCAGCCGTGAGATAGGGAGGCTCGTGGATCTCTAGGCCGAGTCCATGTCCGGTGCGGTGTATGAAGTACTCGCCGTACCCAGCCTTCGTAATGACATCCCTGGCCGCGCGGTCGACCTCGTTGCACGGCACTCCCGGCGCGACTGCAGCAAACGCGGCATCGTAGGCATCACAAACGATTCCGTACGCCTCCTCGATCTGCGGGTCGAAGTCCTCGGGAAAGTAGATCCGTGTGATGTCCGACCAGTAGCCGTCGACCGAACAACCGGTATCGAGGAGCAGGGGACGATCCGCGGCGATCCGTACATCGCCGCCCATGTAGTGGGGCATCGCGGCTTTGGCTCCGGAGGCAACAAGGATGTACGGCGAGGGTGTGACTCCGAGCGAGAGGTAACGAGCCTGCATGTTGAGCGCCAGCTGTCTCTCTGTAAGCGAGTCCAGGGCGAGGGTACCGACCCACTCCACCACTCCGTCGGTTACCTCCCCCGACTGCTTGATAGCCGCAGCCTCGTCGGCGTCTTTGCGCTCACGAAGTCCGCTGATGACGCCGGGATCCTGAGCAATCTCCAAGCTTGGCATTGCGTTCTTTAGGGCAAAGAGGTGCGCCGCCGGAAGGGACCCTTGAACGTGAAGGGTGGAGACTCCCTTGAGGGCACGCTGCACGGCAGAGTCCGGGCCCTCCCCGTCGTCCCAAACTTCGAACTCGGCGTCCAGAGGGCCGCATTCGTCTCGAAGCATCATCGGGACGACCATGCGGAGTTCCCCCGTGGCGGGGATGACGAGGCCCGTCACGCGCTCCATACCTATGAGGTCCAAACCGGTCAGATACGTCAGCCCGACGGAGGGCTCGATCCACAGTGCCTCGAGTCTGCGCGAGGCCGTCTCTTCCTGCGCCCTTTGGAGGCGGTCGTGTTGACGTCGAGTAAGTTGACTCATGAGTCGGCCAGCTCCTTTCGTAGTGCTGTGCAGAAAATTAAACGGAGCGGATGATCAAACTCGGAGAGCCTTGCGCGACTAAGCCGCCGACGACAGCGGCTCGATCGCACAAACGTCCAGATGAAGTTACAGGGCTAAGGAGGTATGGACCATGGATCCAGCAGGGCTATCGCGAGAGACGCTCGTAGCCCAGGCCCTCGGCGGCGTCGATCCGGTGTCGGGAGGGCTCGCCCCGGTCATCAACCTGTCGACGAACTACGAACAGAAAACTGACGGCTCCTACCATCAAGACCGCGTCTACACGCGGGCGGACAACCCGACCTACGAGGACGCCGAAGCGCTCATCGCAGCCCTGGAGGGCGCCGGGTGCGCCTGTGCGCTGTTCTCCTCCGGGATGGCTGCCTCAACCGCGGTTTTCCAGTCGCTCTTGCCCGGCGATCACGTCCTCGTAGGCAGGGTCCTTTACTGGGGCGTGCGGAAGTGGCTGGCCGAGTTCGGGCTCGCATGGGGTCTGGACGTGGAGTTCGTCGACACAACGGACCTTGGGGCCGTGGAGTCCGCCATCCGACCGGGGCACACTCGGTTGGTGTGGCTGGAGACTCCGGCGAACCCCACATGGGAGATCACCGATCTCGACGCCGTGTGCCGCATCGCCCATGCCGCCGGCGCGCGGGTCGCCGTGGACAACACGGTGGCCACTCCCGTTCTTACCAGGCCCATTGAGCTGGGAGCCGACCTCGTCGTCCACTCGGCCTCCAAGTACTTGAACGGCCACAGCGACGTCCTCGCCGGAGCGGTCCTGACCGCGCGCCCGGACCCGTTTTGGGAGCGGATCCGTTCGTGGCGCCGAAACGCCGGCGCGGTTCCAGGTCCTCTCGAGGCGTGGCTCTTGGTGAGGGGCATGAGGACCCTGTTCCTGCGGGTTCGCCGAGCGTCCGAGAGCGCCATGAGCATCGCTCGCCACTACGACGGGCACCCGGCCATGAAGGCCGTGCTCTACCCGGGGCTCCCGTCGCATCCGGGCCATGAGATTGCGGCCCGCCAGATGAGCGGCGGGTTCGGGGGCATGCTTTCGATCAGGCTGGCGGGGGGATTCGATCAGGCCATGGCCCTTCTCGCTGCGGTTCGGGTGTTCAAGCGCGCCACGTCTCTCGGCGGAGTCGAGAGCCTCATCGAGCACCGGGGAATCATGGAGGGGCCGTCCTCCCCCGTCCCCGACGATCTGCTGCGCCTGTCCATCGGAATCGAGGATCCCGGGGATCTGGTGGCCGACCTGGACCGGGCGCTCGCTGAGGCGGGGGGGATGGGCGCACCCGCTCCGGGCAAGACATCACTTTCGGGCTAGGGGGCTCGAAGCGATGGGCCTTGCCGAGGAGGTGACTGCTGCGATCGAGCGCAGTGTCCTCCCGTCCGTGATCGCTCGTGGGGGAAATCTGCGGGTCCTTGCCGTCGAGAACGGGGTGTTGACGCTTGAGATGACCGGGTCCCCCGGCGCGGCTCTTCCGCTGCTCCCGCGCCTGGAGGCGATGGTCCGCGCCGCGGCCCCGGAGATCACAGAGGTCCGTGTTGTGGAACCGGGAGGGAACCCGCTCGGAGGAGAGGTAGGTGGCGGCGACCTCGGCGAACGTGTTCGCCGGGTTCTCGACGACGAGGTCAACCCGACCATATCCGCTCACCGAGGGCGCGTCGCCTTGGTCGGTGTCGAGCACGGCTGGGTCCACATCCGTATGGAGGGAGGCTGCCAGGGCTGCAGCCTGGCCGAGGTGACACTCCGCCAAGGCATCGAGCCGATGCTTCGGGCCCGGATTCCGGAGATGGTCGGGTTGATGGATGTCACCGACCATGGTGCAGGGACGGACCCCTACTTCTCGCCCGCCAAGCGATGAGGCTCGGTGAGGCAGTAAGCACAAACTTGACGGGAGCTCGGGTGCTGCTGCTGATCCCCGCCGAAACTTACAGAGCCACGGACTTCATCGTGGCCGCGAACCGGATGGGACTCGAACTCGTCGTGGGCAGCGACGGAGCGCTGCCCCTCGGCGATCGCCCGGCGGTGCGGCTCGTTCCCGACGATGTGGAGGGAAGCGCCGACCGGCTCGCGTCAAGCGCGGGGAGGTTTGACGCCGTCGTTGGCGTGGACACCACAATGCTCGTGCCGGCGGCCGCGGTGGCGGCCCGGCTGGGTCTGCCGCACAATCCCATCCGTTCCGTTGAGGCCGCAATGGACAAAGCCGAGCAGCGCCGCGTGTGGGCCGCGGCGCGAGTCCCCCAGCCGGAATTCCGGGTCGTGCCGGCCGAGGCTCCAGATGATGCAGTGATCCTGGCTGCGGCCGAGGTCGGGTTTCCCTGCGTGGTCAAGGCCGTTTCGCTTAGCGCGAGCCAGGGCGTGCTGCGGGCTGACGACCAGACCGCGGCGGCTGCCGCTGCGGAGACGATCCGGCGCGTGCTGATGGACGCGGGACGTCCCGAAACCGAACCGCTGCTCGTCGAGGAATACGTGCCGGGCCCGGAGGTGAGCATCGACGGCCTCCTCACCGATGATTCCTTCACGGTTACGGCCGTGTTCGACAAGCCGGACACGCCTGACGGGCCCACTTTCGAGGAGACGTTGCTCGTGACCCCGTCCCGTCTGCCGGTGCCGGCGCTTGACGCACTAGTCGACACTGCACGGGAAGCCGCCCGCGCCTTGGGTCTCCGATACGGTCCCATCCACGCCGAGCTACGCATGGACAATCGTGTCGGCGAGATAGCACCGACCATGCTCGAGTTGGCAGCTCGTTCAATCGGTGGCCTGTGCTCGCGAACGCTCCGGTTTCTGGACGGAGTGAGCCTTGAGGAGAAGGTGCTGGCCAATGCGCTGGGGCGCCCCGTTTCAACTCCGGAAGTCGCGCGGCCCTCGGGTGTGCTGATGCTCTATCCGGAGCGTCCCGGCACGCTCCGGGCGGTCGAGGGCAGGTCCGAGGCTGCAGCTGTACCCGGGATCACCGGGCTTTCGATAACCATCGCGGTGGGCCGGCGAGTTCGTTCCTTGCCGGAGGGAGATCGATACCTCGGCTTCATCTTCGCTGAGGGCGACACGCACGAGGCGGTGGCGGCAGCGCTGCACGAGGCCCGCGACCGGCTGCGCGTCGTTATCGATTGACGAGCCACGAAATAGGGAGCCTTCCCCATCCTTTCGGGCCCCAAATCCCGCATGCTTCGCTTGTTAATCCCGAGAAGAAAGAGGGGCCGCCATGGGTCAGGCCGTTGGGCAGCAATCTGTTGAGGAACAGTCGGGTGAGTTCGTGGAGCGGATGTTCGAATCTTTGGTGGGTGCGGTCAATCTGTTCTCGATCGACCTCGGCCGCAGGCTGGGTTTGTACGAAGCTCTGGCCCCGGGCCCCGCGACATCCGGCGAGCTGGCAGAGCGCGCCGGCTGCGATGAACGTTACGTGCGCGAATGGCTCGAGCACCAAGCGGTTGTAGGAGTCATTGAGCCGGACGAGCCTGCGGCCGGGGATCACGAGCGTCGTTATTCGATCCCCGACGCGCACCGGGAGTCACTGCTGGACCCGGACAGCCTTTTGTTCGTCGGCGGATTGGCGTACGCCGCGACCGCGCTTGCACGACCGGTGGAATGGCTGGTGGAGGCCTTCCGGACAGGCGATGGCGTGCCCTACAGCCGCTATGGCCGAGAGGGAGTCGAAGTGCAGGACGCGTTGACCCGCCCGGCGTTTGCGCGGCTGCTCACTACGGAATGGGTGCCTGCCCTCCCCGAGCTGGAGGCACGGCTTTTAGAAGCGCCCGCGGCTCGGGTGGCCGACATCGCCTGTGGGGTAGGGCGAGCCGCGATCGCACTCGCTCAGCGGTATCCCGAGATCACGGTCGACGGTTTCGATTTCGACGAGAGCTCGATCGACCTGGCTCGGAAGCACGCGGCGGAGGCAGGCGTTGCCGATCGCGTGCGCTTCGAATCGAAAGATGCAAGCGACGCATCGATAACCGGTGAATACGACCTCATTACGATCTTCGAAGCGGTCCACGACATGTCTCGTCCCGTCGCGGTGCTCGCGGCGGCCCGGCGGCTCCTTGCCCCCGAAGGATGGCTGATCGTGGCCGACGAGAAGACGGGCGACAGTTTCGCCGAACCCGGCCCGTTCGATGGATTCTTGTATGGCGTGAGCGTGCTCTGGTGTCTGCCCCAATCGCGCTCCGAACAGCCGTCTGAGGCGATTGGAGCCGCGATCCGGTCGTCCAAGGTGGAGTCGCTCGCTCAGAGCGCGGGATTCTCCAAGACCGAGATTGCACCGATTGAGTACGACTTCTGGCGCTTCTACCGTCTGATCCCCTGACCGATCGGATCGGTGCAACTGAGGCAGAAATTCGAGCGGCGGCCATGGCCGGCCAATGTGCAGAGAAACCAGGGACACTACTTCGAGGGAGAGGATGAGATGAAACTGTTGAGTGAATTCCCGGTCTACGCGGTTTTGCCCTGCTCGGACTACGACCGAGTTCGCCGGTGGTACGAGGAGAAGCTCGGCATGAAGCCGGACATGGAAGAGATGGGGAACCTCTGGTACCGATGTGCAGGCGGGACCTGGTTCATTATCACCAAGAGCCAGTACGCGGGAACGGCCCAGAACACCGCGGCCGGGTTCACCGTGAACGGGATCGAGTCTCTAATGGATGACCTGCGTACGCGCGGCGTAGAGTTCCTCGAATACGACATGGGAGAAGCGGGCAAGACGCAAGACGGGCTTCTGGTCTTCGGCGAGTACAAGGTCGCCTGGCTTAAGGACAGCGAGGGAAACATCATAGAACTGAGTCAGGTGCCTTCCCCACCCACATCCCGGTAGTAGAGGCCGGCCCGGACCTGACAAGTCGGAGAGGCGAAGACCCCAGCGCCAACAAATGGCGGAACACTGTCACCAGGCGAGATGCTTTTTGCCATCTGATGGCATAAAGAGTCTCTCTTTTCAGGTTTCTTCTCTCTTGTAGGGAATAACCGGCTATAGTTTTGACTTGTAGCACCTGAAGGGCGCAGCATGCGCTCGTGAGGTCTTTCTCCCTGTTCCCCTTGCGGTGGTCTTGGGTTGGTCGATCTCCCGTGACCGGTAGCGGTTCTACCGAAGCAAGGAGTTGAACAGGTTGTCTTCTTTCGCCGAACTTGGCGTGTCCGCGCCCGTCTGCCGTGCCTTGGCGGGCAGGGGCATCGATTCGCCGTTCCCAATTCAGAGCCTGGTGATGCGCGATGCGCTGGCCGGCCGGGACGTCCTGGCCAAATCCCGTACGGGATCCGGCAAGACCCTGGCGTTCAGCATTCCGATCGTCGAGCGACTCGCCTCGAATGCCCACCGTCCCTCCGCACTCGTATTGGTCCCGACTCGTGAACTCGCGGGACAGGTGACTGATGAGCTGCACTCCGTGGGAGCGCCGCGCCGTCTGCGCGTTGCGCCGGTCCACGGCGGAGTGGCCCTCGGCCCACAGGCCAAACGGGCCCAAAGGGCACACGTAATCGTCGCCACCCCGGGACGAATGCAGGATCTGCTCGACCGCAGGCTGATATCGCTGTCGAGAGTCTCCATCCTGGTCCTCGATGAAGCCGACCGCATGCTCGACATGGGCTTTCAACCACAGGTCGACAAGATCGTCAGACATCTCAGTAATAAACGTCAGACGATGATGTTCTCCGCAACGCTCGACGGCGCTGTGGGTCGTCTCGCTCGCGCCTACACCAACAACCCGGCGCGCCACGAGGTTGCCGAACCGCGCCTGGTAATCGAGGAAGCCACCCATCGGTTCGTGCCCGTAGACGACCACATCAAGGTGGAGAGACTGGTCGAGCTCCTCGGAGAACAGAGGGATCTGGCACTCGTGTTCGTTCGCACGAAACGCGGAGCCGACCGGCTGCGAAAGAGACTCGCCGCCAGTAAGGTCCACGCCGGCGCGATGCACGGCGATATGAGTCAGGGGGCGCGCCGGAAAGCACTCGAGCGCTTCGCGGCAGGCCGCGTCGATGTCTTGGTTGCCACCGATGTCGCCGCCAGAGGGCTCGATCTCGACGGAATAACACACGTCATCAACTTCGATCCGCCGGCCGATCGAAAGGACTACGTCCACCGTGTCGGCCGCACTGCGCGCGCCGGACGTTCGGGCACGGGAGTGACGCTCGTCGCTCCACACCAGCGGCACGACGTCGGCGCCATCGCCCGGGAACTTCAGCTTCACAATGAGTTCCAGGCCGAGGGCCTAAGGATGTCCAAATCGCAGCGTGGGCTCGCATCGCAGGGGAGGCGCTCAAGGGGTAGCCGGCCGCGGAGGCGCCGCTCCTAGGCATGCGTGTATTGTCTGATCTAAGGGCTGCGTTCAACAGGACAGCCCTCTGGAAACAGAACGTGAGTGTGGGTCGTGCTATCGCCTTCCTTACCTCGTTCGTGAGTGCATTAGGGAGGTGTACACATGGCAACCGGAATCGTGAAGTGGTTCAACGACGCCAAGGGTTATGGATTCATTACCCCTGACGACAACTCGAAGGACCTCTTCGTCCATCACACAAGCATCACAGGCGAAGGCTTCAAGAGCCTCGCCGAAGGTGCCAAGGTCGAATTCGAAGCGCGTGCCGGGGCCAAGGGTCCCGAGGCGACTAACGTCACCACCGTCGCCTAGAAGCAACGACTGAACGGAGCCGTGGCGACTACGCAGTCGTCACGGCTCCATTCGACTCACTCGAGTTGGAACATCCACCTTCGAGACGGCCACTTGCAAGGGGGCAGTATGCATGGAGAAGCTGAGACTGCAGAGGGACGACGGCCATGTTGATGACGCCTGTCCCACTGGGAGAGCGACGCTCCAGCGGGGTATCGACGCCGCACTCGGTCCAAAAGGATGACGGCCATGTACTCGTGGACGTCTGCGTGACGGACATCAAAGAAGGCTGCGCCCTCGGAGTCCTCATTGAGCACGTCGATGAAGAAGGGGCTTCGATTGCTACGGAGATCGTAGGCACGTACAGAAGCCAAGAAAACCACCAATGCCTAACCGCGGCCAAAGGTACAAGACTGCTCATAAAGTGGTTGCTGATCGGAGCCAAGCCTTCCTCAACCTTCAGCGTCCAGATCAAAGTGATCTCCCCGGATGCCCTCGCGGAAAGCAGTAAATCGAGTGACCATCCGGATCTTACGGAGCTCGTTGCTATCGACCTGAGCACCCTTGGAGGGCTTCGGTCATATCTCGGAGACCTAGCGTGAATCGGACAGGTTTGTGTGATCGAGCCGCCCACAGCGGCTCATTCGCGCCAACCTCTGCGAAAGATCAGCTAATCGGCGTGCGCCTTTGTGAGTCCGGCTAAACCTACCGCCTCAGCGCGGTCTTACTCTCGGTTCGTCGCACGAGATCTCGATGGACTCGGGCGCACCGCGTCGAGATCCGAACTTCGTCGTCACTCATGCGTCCGATTCATCCACGACTAATACACGCACGAGCGGCCGGGAACGTCGCGCTTTACTCCGGGTGCATTTCGACGTTTGACGTCAGAAGGGTCCGGAGATCCCTCCTCGAACGGCCTCTCAGCTTCCGGAGCACATTGGACATGTGGGTCTCGACCGTGCGGCGGGACAGGAACAGGTCCGCTGCGATCTCCTCGTTGGTCTTCCCGCTGGCGGCGAGCAATGCCACCTCGCGTTCGCGGGGCGACAATGCGGCGCCGTACGAGCGGCGCCCACCGCGCCACGGACGCGCGCCGGAGCCTTACGTCCCTTCTGCAGCGGGTTCGGCGGTAGCCCGAGGGCCACTCGGCTCGGGCTTGACGTGGCCCTCCACACTCACGCTTGGAAGGAGCCGGTCCAGCCATTTCGGCAGCCACCAGTTCGCGTTACCGAGAAGAACCATCGTGGCCGGAACCAGCACGACACGGACGAGGGTTGCGTCGACGAAGATCGCCGTCGCCAGCCCGATGCCGAACATCTGAATGAGGGGATCGGGCTGCGCAACGAAACTCAGGAACACGGCGATCATGATCAGCGCGGCGCTCGTGATGACGCGCGCCGTAGTTGATATTCCCGCAACGACGCTCTCGACGTTGTTCCTCGTCCTCTGGTACTCCTCGCGCACCCGGGACAACAGGAACACCTCGTAGTCCATCGAGAGACCGAAGAGCACGGCGAACATCAGCATGGGGAGGAAGCTGACGATCGGTATCGACTCTTCGATTCCGAGCAGGCTTCGCCCCCATCCCCACTGGAAGATCGCAACTATGACGCCGTACGCCGCGCCCACCGAAAGCAGGTTCAGCGCCGCGGCTTTGAGCGGCACAAGGATCGATCTGAAGACGAACATCAACAACAGGAACGACAGAACAACGACGGCTCCTACGAAAACGGGAAGGGTGTCGGCGACCTGCTCGGAGAGATCTATGAAGGTTGCCGTGAGCCCGCCCACGTACACGCTCGTCCCCTGGGGGGCGGCGGCCGGTATCACCTCGTCGCGCAGACGGTGCACGAGATCGCTGGTCGCCTCCCCCTGCGGCGCGGTCGTGGGGATCACCTGAATGACCGCCGCGTCACCGGCCTGGTTGGGCTGCGGTGGAGATACCGAAGCGACGCCCTCGGTCTTCGCCACCGCGTCCGTGAGCTGTGCGAGTCCGTCGACGGCGCTCGGGTTGTTGATCTCGACCGATAGAAGAAGAGGTCCATTGAAACCGGGACCGAAGCCCTCAGACAACAGGTCGTACGCCCGGCGGCGCGATTCCGAGGTGGCAGCCGTGCCATCGTCGGGCATCCCGAGGTCCATCGAGAACATCGGGACGGCGAGCGCAATGAGGAGGACCAGCGCACCGGCGAAATACGGGATCGGGCGGCGCTCCACCTCTCGTCCCCACCGCCCCCAGATGTTCTCCTTGCGGTCGGCGTCGTCGCGCCGCCGCGCAAACCAATGGACGCTCAGCTTGTCGATCGCTCTCCCGGCGAAGCCGAGCAGCGCCGGCAGCAAGGTGATCGCAGTGACCACGGCAACCGCCACGACGACGGCCGTCCCGGTTCCCATCATCCCGACGAACGGGATCCCCGTTAGCCATAGTCCCAGGATTGCGATCACAACCGTGCCGCCGGCGAAGACGACTGCCTGTCCGGCAGTCGCGTTCGCAACGCCGATCGCATGATCCGGATCCATGCCTGCCTGAAGGTTCTGGCGATAGCGGGTGACGATGAAGAGTGCATAGTCGATGCCGACGCCGATGCCGATCATCGTCGACAGGGTCGTGGTCACTTCGGGGACGTTCACGAACGCCGCGACGATCGTGATCATCCCAATGCCGGTAAACAAGCCGAATAGGGCGGTGCCGATTGGGAGACCCATCGCAACAACCGACCCGAAGGCGATCAGCAGGATGACTACCGCGGCGAGAAGCCCGACCATCTCCGAGGAGCCAACGTCGTCTTGCTGCGCGCCGAAGCTTCCGTACTCGCCTCCGATCTCAACCTGGAGGCCGGCGCCGCGCACCTCTTCGACCACGGCGGCAAGCTGGTCGTATGGCTCGAAACCGAGTTGGTCTGCCGCTTGGTCGTACGCTACCGAGGCGAAACCGATGGAGCCGTCCGGCGCCAGCGCTCCCCCGGCCTCCAGGGGATTGGACACCCCGATGACGTGCGGCAGGTCGGAGAGGTCTGTAACTGCTCGGTCGATCGCGCCGGAGTGTTCGTCGAGACGTCCATCGGAGGAGTTGAAAACCACGAACGCGGACGTGCCGGAGGCCTCGGGGAACCGCTCCTCAAGGACGTCGTAGGCACGCTGGGATTCGGCGTCCGGCAGCGAGAAGTCATCGACGAACTCGCCCCCGAGGCCGGATCCGACCCCGATGACCGCAGCTACGGCGGCGATCCAGAGGCCGAGGGTGAGCCACCGCCTGCGAGCGGCGCCGCGTCCAAGTCGATACAGGAAAGAGCTCATGAAATGACCTTTCGCAGTTTTGGCTTTCCATGACGGTAGCGTTAGTGACTACTTTTTGTCAATGACTACATTTTGAGAACGACTCACGATGTAGAATCGGGACCATGTCGAGCCTCCGGGATCGCAAGAAACAGCAGACTCGTGAGCGCCTCATCGAGGTGGCTCGGAGGTTGTTTCGCGAACGCGGCTACGACGGCGCCACGGTGGAGCTGATCGCGGACGAGGCCGACGTCTCCGTCACCACCTTCTTCCGGTACTTCGATTCCAAGGAGGACGTCTTCCTCGCGTGGCACGACGAAATGCACGAGCGGTTCGCGGCGACCCTCCAGGAGCGCCCCGAGGGAGTACCGGTCACGGCGGCCCTGCGGGAGATCGTGTTCGACGTCCTCGCCGAGCTGCCGGCCACGACCGTCGAGCAGTTCAGGACGTTCGCCGAGGTCCCCCGGCTCCGGGACCGCATGCGTCAGGCGGACGAACGGATCTACGACATCGTTGTTCAGGAAATCGCAAAGGATCTCGGTCTTCCTCCGACCGACGTCGCCGCTCAGTTGGTCGCGGGAGCGGTTCGGGGTGCTCTGCAAGCCGCGGAGGCCGCGTGGGTGAGCCGACCTCAGGACGAATCGCTTGAGGACTTCATGACGCGCGCGATCGATCTTCTGGAACAAATGACCGAGCCGGTCATTCGGGACGTTCGCTCCCGGGCCGGATGAAGAGGTCCGGCGCGCCGGGAAACCCGGCGCGCCTTTTAGTTCGAGATCAGCTGAGCACGTCGCAGAACGCGGCGAGCAACTCGGGTGTGATCGCGCCGCTCGTTGCGAGCCCCCTGACCGGATGTGGTCCGGCGGACAGCACGACCTCGAAGAGTCCGGGGCCCACGCGGGTCACGAAGCGACCGACGTCCTTGAGATTCTCCTCACTCTGGACGTTGACCGAAAGTCCGTTGGCCTCGATCGTCGTGGTCCCGTCGGGATTGCGGATGTTGCGCTGAACGAACGAGTCCGGTCCCTCCACCAGGCGCCGAACGAGTGGACTGGGACCTCTACCCGGAGGACCCGGACTTCATCGTGCTCGCGGACACTGAGGGAAACCGCTTCTGTGTTTTAGATAAGAGCCACGGCGCCGCGGAGTAGGCATCCTTTGCCGCCGTTGGCATCTGAGTTGCATTGCGAGAATCTGAAATGGCTTGTCGCGATGCTCGTTGCCGCGGGCGTGACCTAACGCATACTTTGCATGGCGAAGCGATCCGGAGGCCCGGGCCTGAGTCTCATGCCAGAATGGCGTCATGCTGCGAATCGGCAACGTCGTCATGGGCGTGAGCGATGTGCGCCGGGCGTCGGAGTTCTGGCGTCAAGCGCTCGGCTACGTGCCGCGCGACGGTGAGCTACAACCCGGCGACGACAACATCATCCTGGTGCCGCCGGACGGAGTTGGAATCGGGCTGGACCTGGACACGAGCGAGACGCCGGTGCAGAAACACCCGCGCGTCCATCTCGATCTCGATACAGATAGCGTGACGGAGCAAGCCGCGGAGGTCGAGCGGCTTGTCTCGCTTGGCGCCGAACGAGTGGACTGGGACCTCTACCCGGAGGACCCGGATTTCATCGTGCTCGCCGACACCGAGGGCAATCGCTTCTGCGTCGTCGACAAGAGCCACGGAATCGGCGGCGCCGAGTAGGCATCCTTATGCCGCTATTGAGCGTCTAACCTCCGTGGGCAAGAATCTCCGAACGATCGCGGCGGCACTCCTTGTGGCCGGGGTGGG
>OCZV010000559.1_pt1 | contig 13529 bp, 13 predicted proteins | sample 1539051 | NCBI WGS metagenome assembly OCZV01 (sample SAMEA3113581, study PRJEB22503) | soil metagenome
GGAGAGAAAAAATAAGTCTGTTAGAAGTAAGATGAGGGATAGAAGAATCATCAACAGACCTATATTCAATGTTCCTATTGCAATGAGGTCGCCTAAGACTAGAGAGATATGTATTGGAAGATTGAGGATGTTTTTCGACTTTATTGGTATTCCTACTGGATCTATGGCGAAGTGTTCCAAAGCCTTCTATGATAAAGCAAAATACGATAATGGATGGGGCTTTAGTAGCATTGTTCAATATCTTCAGAAGCGGAAGGAAAGAGTAGAAAGAAAGGAAATAAGTGCTAGAACAATGAAGAATTACTTCCAGGCGATTAAATTGTTCTGTTATATGGCTGATATTCCCATCCCATGAAAAAACATAAGCAGGGGTATTCATAGAAGTAGAAAATATGCAGACGATAGAGCACCTACACTAGAAGAAATACAGAAAATAACTCAGTATCCTTATAGAAGAATAAAGCCAATTGTTATTACAATAATCCCATCTAGAATAGGTCTTGGAGCTCAGGATGTTCTGTAGTATTATGATAAAACATAAGCATTGTCATAAACATTGTATATTATAGACAATTATGTCAACATATCATAAGTTGGTTCTACCTAACTAGTTAAGCAACTTCAGACTTTGTAATCTGATGATAAACAAAGAACAAAGTTTAACCTTAGTAATGCCATATTATTCCAATCTGAGGAAGATATATTTCTAGAAGGAGATAGAAGATAGGAGTAGATTGATTCACATTATATCTAATCTATTAAGTAATGCTATACAATTTGTTGAAGGTGAAGGAGGAGGCAATAATAATGTCTTTGCAAGACAATAAAAGTAACAATATATCTCTTGCAGATGTTTTAAGTTCAATCTCTGATGATAAATCATTATCAATCTTTCAATTAATTAGTGATGTAAAATCCAATGGAGAAATTATTCTAAAGAAATTAGACCTAAGCACCAAGCAATACTACTCCAGAATATCTGCTATGATGGCAACCGACTTGATAAAGAGACAGAGGGGAAGATATTATCTAACTCCTTTTGGTAAAGTGATTTACTGTTGTATAATGATAGCCAAAAATGCTCTTAACAATTACTACAAGCTTAAGGCTGTTGAGTCTACCGAAGGCTCTGACTTCTCAAATGAAGAGTTTAGTAAACTTGTGGATGCTCTAATAGAGAACCAACAAATCAAGGAATTTCTAACTAAGAAGTGCTAATTCTACATGAACCAATAATGGCTAGAAATGAGTCAAAAAAGAACAAACACAAAGAATACAAAAATGTAGATTCCTCCAAGGCATTTTTTGAACTACCTTGGAATGAGAGTATTCAATATAAAAAACTAAGAGAATATTAAAGACTAAAAGAGGTACAAAAGATGCAAGAGGAAATTTATTAATATGGCAGTACACGAATTGCCAACTCCTATACAACCAATACTTGGATTGTAGCTAATTCATACAATGTCGATAAAATGAAAAAGCTAAATAAGCAAACAACCGAACCCGGACCAATGAATGAAATATCTTCCATGAATAGTTTTACCTACCTTATCTTTGGGCCTGAAATTAATGTCAAATTTGTTTCACACTCCTCCGAGCCCGCTACATTATTTTATCATCATATACAATCCAGTAATATCCACCGACCAAAAATAGTAATGTACACACAACAAGCAAAACCTGTAAGATAGATAGTTATATCAGAAAGCCTTTTTTGCCAACAGAATTGCTAAAGCTAATTGATAGCCGGCTAAATGGTATATGAAAATAATATCAATAGAAAATCTTATTATAAGAATTATAAATCATATTTACAATGAATCTCACTGTATAACTAATGGAAATGATGAAAAATGATGTTTCCAGTGCTATAAACCAATTGAGACAAGCAGACTACGGTGATCATTACATGATAGTTTATCCTGATCTAAATACCTTAAGGGAAATTTATTCTCGTTATATTAAATTTCAACTAGAAGAAAATAATGAGATTGTTTTAATCATTCCATATTATGAAACCACCGATAGTGTTAGACGTATTTTATCTGAAAACAAAGAGGCTAATGATAATGATAGTGGTAATGATCTTCCTTACATTGATGTGCAAAAATATGAGAATGAAGGATCTCTTGTAATTATAGATTCAGCAAAAGCATATTTTAAATCAGAGATAGGACTTGAGTCATTTATTCAGAAACTAGCAAAGCAAGCAGAGAGCTTAGGTAAGAATGGTGTTTCTGTACTCACTGATTCTGGGTCTTTTTCTCTCTTTGGAGGAAGAGAGAAGCTAGTAGATTATGAACTATCATTACCATCAAAATATCCTCATGGAACTAAATTGAAAAGGTTTTGCATTAATAATGAAAAAGATTTTGAAGAGCTTATCCAAGAGCAAAAAGAAAAATTGATTGAACATCATGGTAAGAATATACTAATAGTTAATTAGAAGGAAATATTGGTTGAATATATTTATACTCTTACCTTAAGGTTTCTTATATTCATCTGAGTAAAAAGATTGACATTATATTGATATTAGGATTAGCCACAATTTTAAATTGGACATTGTCATCATCTACTACTTTGTCTTGAGACTCATCGATATTTTCGAGAAAATACTGATGCCATTCATAAATCACGCTGCTAGAGATTGTGATATATTAAGACCAGACGAATACATTAAGTTTATACCACTGAAAGGAAATTCAGAATATAACATTGATCAGGCGCCATTTGCGGCATCAATATACTGGAGCCAAGATCGAATTCTAACATAACACGGTTAGTATAAAGATTGCTATGGAATGAATGTAGAACTACTAACTAATGCAAAAGAGCCGGGTTTCTCAGACAATCTATTGCTTAGATTATGATGGTTTAGCTACTCTGCTTTACTTACTTGACGGAGTCCATGGTTCATACAAAATTTTCTCTTGTTGTGAATCATAAGAATATCCAACATGGGTAGGTAATGTTAGACTTCGTAACGCTTTATCAAGAAGCTTATCAGTACTAAGGGTTTGTGCATATGTATGAGCTGAGTTAACAAAAGTAGTAAATAATAGAAGTAGGGCAAGAGACAAGGCTATTACAGTCATTGTTGATATTGGCATCTTGTTCAGAATATTATCTGCATCATAAATTTTATTCATAACTATATAATAGACTTGCTTCTTAATAAAGATAACTGGCCAGTCAGTTATCTTTATTAAATAGATTCATTATACCACGAATATGAAAATGCTATGTAAGAATGAAGCTAACACCACAGACAGGGCAAAAAAAATAATACTATCTTCAGTAGCTCAGTATGCGCGAGTGTCATTGCTAGAAGAAGAGCAGAAGACAAAAAGAATTTCTGAAATCCAAGCAGCCGAAATATAGTTCTAAAGACAATGAGAATAAGAGAAATCAACTAAAAGAGAAATAAAAATATGTGTCCCAAGGTTTCTGTTCAATATAAAATTAAAGCTAAGGAAAAAATTGTTGAATCAGCACTATTCACTTTTTCAAAATATGGATATGACAGAACTAGGATGGAGGATATAGCTGAAGGAGCTAAGGTGAGTAAGGGTACATTGTACCTTTATTTTAGAAACAAAGAAGAATTATTTTATGCTATATCTGAAAGGAACATTACAAAATTAAAGGAACAATTATCTACATTATTTACAACAAAAAAGGAAGATCTTATATTGAATGCAGAAAAGTTTTATGATAATATTCACAAACAGATGGATCAAGGCTTTGAAAAAGTATTTTTCGAAATAATTGCAGAATCATCACGTAACTCTAAGTTACAAAAGATGCTATATGAACAACGAATAAAGACATTTGACATAATAATAGAATATTTAAATTTACAAGTAAAAAGAGGATTCATCAAGAAAGATACAGACACAAAGACCATAGCAGCAGGTTTGGTCTCACTTTTTAATGGGTTATCCATAAGTAAAGTATTAGGTATAAGTGAGACCTTGAACAAACAAACATGGTTAGACACAGTAAGAGCTATATTCAATGGCATAAGTTAGTATTGAGCTAGTCAAGTCAAAATGTCGTGGTTATAGATTGAAGGACCTCTCTAGATGGAAATACCTACAGGTAGTGATAGGAAAATACATCCACTATCTCCACTACCTCCACAACACCTATTTCGTGCTCAAATTCAGTCTAAAATCGGTGGGGGTATTCACTTATCTTACATTCAATACCTCCACAAAGCCAATTAACTAACTCTATTTGGTGGAGATATCTTACTATCAGTGGAGATATGCGTTTGTGATACCTCCACTAAAAGAAGCTCAAATCAAGCTCCTATTGACAAAATAAGCAAAAGTGGAGATGGTAGAGGTAGTGGAGGTAATCTAGTACATAATATATGGTACAGCGTTGTTTTACACTTTATTTAGCCCACATGGCATACGCAAATATTAAGAGTCGCATTGAACAACTCATGAAATCAATCAACGTTGAGATAACTATGGACATGACATTGGAATTTCAGAATCTTGCTACAAACCAACTGAACGAGAAGGCTCGTGCAATAAACTCGGAGAATAACGGGTACGAAGCCTGGTTACCTAAGATAGATAATTTGGTTCGGATATATAGATCTTGACAAAGGTGTTGAGTTTTGATGACTGTCTACTTTAATTAATATATTAACGATCATAATCTTTTAATCTTTATGAACTATCAAACACTAATAGATAAAGAGTATAACGTACTGAGGAAAACCACTTTATCTAGCCTAAAAGACGGAAGCGAAACAAATCGCAATTTTCCTGCTAATACTGACAAACGAGTAGATTTCCTATTATGTCGTACATGTTTTTGGTGTGCCTCATATCTTAACTTTGGTGAATTATCCATTATTAGGTGTCCTATCTGTCACAATAACGGCATGGAACAACTATCAGTATCAACTCAATGAGATCGGAGTTACACATACCGCTCAATTACCCAAATGAATTAGATTGACAGTTTTATTTATACTTGGACTTCAATACATGGTAGTATTTTCAGCTCAAAATTGACAGAGAATTGATGAGAGGTATTCTTGGATGATTATATACTATCTCCAGTTTTCAGTAATATCTCCACGTCTCATTTACTGATGGATATATTTTATCATCTGTGAATATATCGCTGTACAATAGCTCGCTTAACAGAAAGAAAATAACAGGCAATTATAGAGATAACTAAACCATGATTGGAGATATATATACATACGTACCTTCACTAAAATAACTTTAAATCCAGCTCCTTTTGACAAAATAAACAAAAGTGGAGATGGTGGACATAGTAGATGTAATTTTTTACTTAATCCTGTTTGCATCAGTAAAACATCAATAATCTATTGTGTAGGTTATGTACTACACGGGTATAGTATTATTTCATCTACAGAAAATTTGATTAGACATTTGGATATGTAAATTGTGACAGCAGTGTAAGTAATAATCACGATTCTCTTGGTTTATTTCAGCTGATGATCTATATTCACACAATAGTCACAAAAAGAATGAGTATTAGTATTGTTGCCAGAATGTGAACTCATTTGATTATCAGTCAATAATGATAAGATGTCATTCTATTCCACTAAACCATTCCCTCTTTATGGTCCAAAGAGTCCATGCCAAAATCCTCCGAAAAGTCTATGTTCTTTCCAAGGTCCACCAAATGATCTATGGACTTTCTCAGCTCCTATTGGTCCAGACATTGGCAGCTGATTGAATGAACCTATATGTTGATCTTCTGATGTATATAGAACCTGATTATTTCCAGCATCGACGATTACTTTCTGTACAGTTTCTTTAACGGGGTCTATTACAAAGTAGGTATATGTTAAATATCCTTGTGTCAGTCCCAAGTGGCCCCCTAACAGTGTTCCATTAGCAATTTGTTTCTGTGCAGTTTCAGCAGCTGATATGAATGGTATCTTTACATTCTCTTTGATAAAATTCTTTATGCTATCTTTGACACTTATCGAACCATTGATTGTAGGTATTCTACCCTGTTCAGGTATATCTGTATTATTTGCTATAGTTTGTTGTTGTTGTGCCCATGTGTGTGCAAATGGCGAAGCTATGAAGATAGCTGATAATAAAATTCCAATCCCTAAGATGGCTGGAATCAGAATCTTCTTGCTTATAAGCTTCTTTGAATCTATCGTTTTCATCGTAGAATAAATGATCTGAATTTTAGTTATAACCATTATTTACCTATGACACGTAACTTAGTTACCTGAAGTCCTATATTGTCAATATAGTTACTAATAATAATTCGGAAAATTGTATGTTATGGGATAAAACTAAATATTCATATGATGTACTAAGCCTAGCCATGATCAAATGTACTATATGCGAATTCAAATTGATATTTGTATTTCATCGTTTCCCATCATTTTATTATAAAGAATCACCATGATCTTGCTGATGACAACTCCAATCCAGATAGTATTCATCTCTACTATTACTGCAATTGAGTCAAATTGGTCCATGAATATCGAGACAGGATATATATAAGGAAGGACGTTCTTTTGAAACTTTACAATTATGGAGAACTCAACCAAAGCAGACTTATGAGCTATTGCGGGTTAAACAATGTAAAGCATAAAGAAATTCTTGACGACATGGTCAAAAAGGGGATGATAAGCAGAACGGAAGAAGCTTGGGGAAATAAGACAATAATCAAATACTCGGCTTCAGAAAAAGGAAGAGAAATTCTCAGAGAAATTCTAGAACCGTATGAAGAGTTTTTTCCAAGGAGTGAAACAGGTAAAAAAGGATATGATGGAGATTGAGATGCTTATGATGTTAATGACTACAACAGATAACAAAGTTACTACATTTCTTATAATGTAGTGGTGGAGAACAATTAGCTCATGACAGATGCACAGAAAAATGACAACGATGATGATGACAACACATCCAGAGAGAATATCTTTCAAATAATGGATGGAATTATCGTTCAATTAAACAAAACTAAGAAGATGTTTATCATAATGATTCTTACTATTATGATCATCCCACCAACAACATTTGCAGTTACCTTTGCTTTATTAGGACCTCCATTTCCCTTTCATGATAGAGGGCCGCCTGACAGATTTGGCCCGGGCTTTAATCCTGCTTTTGGCATCGCACGCATCGTTCCGTTTCTAATCTCCATCATATGGTTAGGAATAGGTATTTGGCAGTGGTTTGTGCTTTCGAAATGGAGCAAAAAATATGAGCGCTATAGGGAATTACAGAAGAAGATTGATGAGAAATTGGATTATGATAACACTGATGAGGCCAAGAAATAGAAGCAATTATAACAATAAAAAATGCCATACACAGAGCTGCCGTATGTCTTGTTTGATAGTATTGGAGGGCTGAACAATTACAACATTACGCAGGAATATCAAATCAGTTAGAAAATGTAAGGTCTACTATAGTAAGGTGGTTTTTTATACTAGAAGAGAGGGAATTAATGGTTGGATCAAGAAAACATGCGCTAAGTGAATTTATTATTATTATTATTTCTAGGATGGAATCGCTAAGCAGGCTCATATTCTTCTTTTTAAAATAATTGTTGTTGTTATTATCATCATCCCACTTTCCTACCTTAAATTGTCGAGTATTCTTTGAGCAATAAAATAAAACCTCAGGTAACTAAGTTACGTGTCATAGGTAAATAATGGTTATAACTAAAATTCAGTCTCTCCTATTTCACAATGACAATAACAACAAATTCAAAAAAACTTGAAAGTATAAAAGCACTGACCATGATGTCAGCAGTCATAGTAATAGCTTCTGTTGTTATGATAACAGTATGGCAAATACCCCCAGCAATAGCTGCTTCTTTAGAACAACTCAGGGTCAGCCATAAAATATCTGCACCTGTTGATCAAGTTTGGAAAATTGTTTCAGATGTCGACAATGATACAAAATATTGGTCTACTTTTAAAAACATCAAAAATATCAACAAGGCAGATAACATAATCGAGAGGGAAGTAACAATCACAGCAGGTCCACAGGATGCGAAAACTCATCAATTTGTAATTGTGAATCCAGAACTGAGATTAATACAAACAAATATCACCGAAGGTCCTGTAACAGGCAGTAGAGTACTCATACTGAGCTCTTCATCTGACTCCAATGCAACAAAAATTGATGTATTGTGGAATATCGATATGTCTAATATTCCTGCAATTATAAGGGGTTTTGCAAAAGATAGTTTTATGAAAACAACAGAAGAGGCACTTAATAGGATAGCACAAATAGCCGAATAGGATACTTCTACTTTTTCCTTTCTTTCTCTTATCGAAGCTTGCTATACACTGAATATTGTCAACGAACGAATCAAAAAGTGGATAACGGACTATCATAAAACTCTACTAATGTTCAAGAGTTTTTAACAGCAGTCTTGCTCATTAGAGGATAAACTCTGACTTCTTTAAAATCGCTAACAATTTTGTTGGTAAAGGATATTCCTTCTTTTTCAAGTAACTCTCTCTTGTGGTATTACCATAGACATACTAATTCAGTTTGCCATCCGACATGATTATCCTGTGCCATGGCACAACAATTGGGTTTGGATTCTGAAGATAGTGCCTTCTTCATTGGAATCAACAAAGTAATAGCATGTCAATATGATAATAAAGGCAGTAAAATAAAAGCTAAATACAAACTTTGATGTCGATGCTTTTTTTTCTTTGTATGATCTTGCATTTCAAGCAGAATTAGCTTTTAGTTACGCATATTTTATGTCCAAAAGTAATGAAACTATATATGGGGCAGACTTTGAAGCTAGTAAAGTTAAAGAAATCTATACAAATTATCGCGGGTGATCTTTATTCATTTTTAGCAGAATATCCATTATAAGAAAAACTCAGTAAAGAAGTAGAGTTTTCAAAGATTCAGAGAAGACAATTATCCCAATTTGTTAAATATTACTTACCTGAAAGATCTAAATGGCCGAAAATATGAAAAAACAGTCCAATCCCTCATGTGATGTTCTAATTATAGGTGGTGGCTCTGCAGGTCTTCGAGCTGCTATCGAAGCTCATGATGCTGGTTCTCATGTTCTTATAATTAGTAAAAGTAAAAAAGGAGATCCTCATACAGTACTTGCACGAGGGGGTATCAATGCAGCTCTTGGTACTATGGATCTAGAAGATAACTGGATGATACACGCAGCCGATACTCTAAGAGAAGGAGAGTTTCTTGCAGATTATGAAAGAGTTGAGCTACTTTGCAAAAATGCACCTGACGCTGTGAATGAATTAGTCAATTGGGGTGCCAGATTTCATAGAGAAAAAGATGGTAGATTAACACAACGATTTTTTGGAGCCCACACTTATAGAAGGACTGTATTTTATGAAGATAGAACTGGTGAGGAAATAATTCGTGTTTTGATGGACGAGGTTAGTCAGCGGAAAATCGAAATTGTAGACAGTGTTTACGTCATAAAATTGTTAAAATCAGATGATGTAATTGGAGAAGAACCAGGAGGAGAAGAAGTCAAAGGAGCACTTGGCATAGATATCGAAAAAAAAGAAATTGTGATATTTGAATGCAAGTCTTTAATACTTGCTGCTGGTGGATATACGCGAGTCTATTCAGTCAGTAGTTCTAGAATTTTTGAAAACTATGGAGAAGGAGTGTCTCTAGCATATGAAGCAGGTGTGGATCTAGTAGATATGGAGATGGTACAGTTCCATCCTACCGGAATGGTTTGGCCAGAGAAAGCACTGGGTACTTTAGCCACTGAAGCAATACGTGGTGAAGGTGGCATATTACTAAATTCAAAAGGTGAGAGGTTCATGAAAAATTACTATCCGGAAAGAATGGAGCTAGGACCACGTGACATAGTAGCTCGTGCAAATTATAATGAAATAGCCGCTGGCAGAGGTACGGAACATGGAGGAGTTTGGTTGGACATAACCCATTTACAAAAGGAAAAAATTTTAGACAGGCTGCCCACCATGTATGAACAGTTCAAAAATATTGCTGGAATCGACATATCCAAAGAGAAAATGGAGGTTGGACCGACTGCACATTATTCGATGGGTGGAGTGGTAGTAGATATAAAATGTAGAACAAACATTAGAGGTTTATTTGCTGTTGGAGAAGTGATAAGTCAGATCCATGGTGCTAATCGTTTAGGTGGAAATAGCTTATTGGACACAGTAGTTTTCGGAAAAATTGTTGGTAGTGAGGCAGCGAGATTAGCACAGGAAGTAGGAAGAGAAATAAACAAGATCAGAGAACCATCAGAGCTACGATTGAATGTTAATAACCAAAAAGAATTTGATGATGATGGAATTTTTATAGTTAAGGAACCAATTAAGTTTCGCAATGAAATACAAAAGCTAATGAAACAGAATGCAGGAATAATAAGAGAAGAGACAAAGCTGCAAAATGGATTGAAAAGAATTTTGGAATTAAAGAACGAGTTTTACTCTAACGATAATATTTTGAAAGAATTCAAAATTGATGATGATAATAGTGAAAATATTTTTTTAACTTGGGAAGTAAAGTCGTCACTAGTTGTTTGTGAGGCCATAATAAGAAGTGCCCTAATGCGACAAGAGAGTCGAGGAGCTCACTACCGGTCTGATTTTCCAGAGATAGATGACGAAAAATGGAATGTAAACATCTATTGCAGGAAGGTAGCCAGAGAAATGGTGTTGTTTAAACAGAGGGTTAAAGAAATCAAAGGACCATTGGCAGATTTGCTTGAAGCACATGTCAAACCGGAACACCATCGTGAATTCGAATAATTAGACAATCTATGATTAATTTGCTGAAGTCATCAAGAAAAAATAAAATGGATGAAATGAATAAAAAGAACTATTTCAAGCAGATATAATTTTTTATTATGATGTTATAAAAAAACTCACATATATTAAGCCATGTAATGATCTATTGAGCTATGAATGAATGAATATGAGAACATGCGTACTGCTGATATTGTAGCTGAAGCTTTGCTTGATTGGAAGGTTGATATAATTTTCGGGTTACCTGGTGATGGCATAAATGGATTTATTGAATCATTAAGACGCCGGCAAGACAGAATCAAATTCATACTAGTGAGGCATGAAGAATCAGCAGCATTTATGGCTTGTGCATATGCAAAATACACAGGGAAATTGGGAGCATGTGTTGCAACTTCAGGACCTGGTGCAATACATCTTTTAAATGGGTTATATGATGCTAAAGCGGATAATACTCCTGTTATTGCTATCACTGGAACCACTTACTCTGATTTAATGAATTCTAGCTATCAGCAGGATGTTAATTTGCTACAGCTATATTCAGATGTTGCAGTTTACAATGATATGATAAGTGTTCCAGAGCAAGCAGAAATGGCAGTTGATATTGCATGTAGAACTGCACTAGCACACAGAGGAGTAAGCCACTTAACAATCCCTATAGATGTACAAGAAAAGAAATTAAATGGTAAATATTCTAGGCATAATGTTGCATATCATACCTCTGATGTTTATGTTGCCGAAACAATTCCAAGTCACCATTTAATAGAAAAGGCAGCTGAAATCATTAATGCAGGAAGTAGGATCGTTTTACTTGTAGGACAAGGAGCGCTTGGATCTGGCGAAGAAGTACTTGCATTAGCTGAAAAGTTAGGTGCTCCAATTGTTAAAGCACTTTTAGGTAAGGCAGTAATTCCTGATGACAATCCATATACTACTGGAGGTCTTGGTTTACTTGGAACGACACCATCTAGTGATGCTATGAATGAAGCAGATACGTTACTTATGATTGGAACATCTTTTCCTTATATTGAGTATCTTCCAAGACCAGGTCAGGCAAGAGGTATTCAAATTGATATAAAACCTGAAAAGATTGGTCTAAGATATCCTGTTGAGATTGGCTTAGTAGGCGATTCAAAGCTAATATTATCTGCGTTGCTTCCACTCCTAGATCAAAAAGATACTCGAGGATTTCTAAAATCAAAACAACATGCAATGAAAAATTGGAATAATTTATTGAAAGAACAAAGTACCAGAAATGATAAACCAATCAAACCGCAAGTTATTGCCGGAGCAGTTTCTGAGGAATTAGATGACAATGCAATAATTTCTGTAGATTGTGGAACAATCACAAGTTGGGCTGCTCGATATATAAACATAAGAAAAGGAATGAAATTTTCTGTATCAGGTACACTTTCAAGTATGGCAAATGGATTGCCGTACGCGATAGCAGCACAAATCGCATTTCCAGAAAGACAATCTATAGCATTTGTTGGTGATGGAGGCCTAACGATGCTTATGGGTGAATTTGCTACAGCAGTACAATACAACCTTCCTATCAAAGTAATTATTATCAAAAATAATACATTAGGAATGATAAGATGGGAGCAAATGGGATTCCTTGGAAATCCTGAATTTGGTGTCGAATTTACACCAATAGATTGGGTAAAGTTCGCTGAAGCTTGTGGTGGTAAAGGCTATGTCATAAGAGAACCAAATGAAGTAAAATCTAAAATACATCAATCCATGAAAGAAAGAAAACCAACTATAATTGAAGCATATGTAGATCCTTTTGAACCACCTATGCCGCCAAAGGTAGAGATGAGCTTTGTTAATAACCTAGCTGAATCATTTGCAAGAGGGCAACCATATGCTAACAGAATAGGTTTAACTTTATTTAGAAACCAAGTACATAATATTCTAAAAAATATACATTCACATTCTGTAAAAAAAAGGGAGACTGACTAACTTGTTACTATTATTAAAGAAGTCATACATTGCCACCATTAATTACTTTTACTAATACTCTTCTAAAACATCAAACTCGCCATAAAACATCTTCGCTCCCATGACCTAAAGTCTAATTTTCCATTTGTGATAGTGCTATGACTTCTCTTCCAATCATTATTTGGCGCTTTAAGTGTGTGCATCTGCATTATCTTCTGCTCCTCGTGTTTTATTGTGTTTATATATTAATAAGTAGGAGCATGAGGTGCCAACTCTTCTAGCCATTTATCAAAGTCTTGATACAGTCACTTTCATTATCGTTAATAAAAACACTAGCTATAATATGCATAGCTTTTACTAAACAAACTCCTTCTTTCTTTTGTTCTACTTTCTTCAACTATTTTTCTTAGATTCGAAGATCCATGGTAATTATATATTTATGCCATGAAATGACCGATGACTACTAATAGATATCAGACAAGATCTGACAAATTTTTTGATTTTATTGAACTTCCCGGATCGGGATAAGACAAGAGAGCAAAAACCTTTGCAAAAAGATCAAAAATCGATAGTAACTGGGCCTTTAACAACTTTGAATAATCTTGATGTAGTACAAATTGTCCTTCAGGACCTCTTACCTTGACTTTCGCGCCTTTCTCTAAAGTTGAAAGTCTCTTTTTGTATGGGGATTCTCTAATTCTGGTGCTGAACATTATGAAATTCTCAGTTGGAGAAGATGAAATAGTAAAATGTCTGATTGGGCCTCTGGGATCATTATAGACTCCACCTATATCAAAAAAGGCAAATTGCCCTGCAGTATAAT
>OCZV010000560.1_pt1 | contig 13506 bp, 14 predicted proteins | sample 1539051 | NCBI WGS metagenome assembly OCZV01 (sample SAMEA3113581, study PRJEB22503) | soil metagenome
GTTCGTCGGTGTACGAACGGGCGCGGCGGGCTTCTCGTTGCCGCTCGCCCAGTCCCCGGTGCTGCTCGGCCTCGAGCTTCACCCGGCGGGCCTCGTCACGGAGCACGTTGAACGACTCTTCCTTGGCAACTTTGAGCAATTCACCGGCACTGCCCGGACTGGCCTGCTCGGCCTTTGCTATTTCGCCGGCCTGATCCAGCGATACCTCGCCGCGTGCCAGGGCGTCGCCGACCTCGGGTGCGTCCTTGAGCGCCGCGCCGGTCTCGACCGTCTTCTTCGCCTGACCCGTCGACGTGCCCGACATCCGTGCAACTGCTGCAACATCGTCAATCCTGCTCGCCATCAAGGCGCGCCCGTATGAGGCGAGCTTCTCGATACTGGCGTAGGTGCCCAACAGCCTGCGCGCATCATCGGCGCTGACGATCTCTGGTTGAAGGTTCGAGTTGACCTTCTCGATTAGCTCGACAGCTTCGTCGAGCACAGCGAATTCCATGATTGAGATTATGAAGAGGGGGTGTGACACAAACTGCTTCTTGGAAGGCCTACCGACGGTCTTTTTCGATTTTTCTTCGATCAGCTGGTGCCCAGCGCGCAGCGGACTCCATCAGGATTAGTTGCCACAAGGAGGCCTCTCACAGGCCTCTGTGTCTCAAACAACCCGGCGCAGCGCGACTCCCGACCACGCTCCGGCAGGGCGGCTAGCCCCGCCGCGCCCGGCGCGACGCGGCGCGGCTCCGGGTCCGAACGTCATCCCCGCAGCAGAGCGAACGGCACTACTCAAAACGTGGCTGCCGGTGGGACCTTGGAGGCCGATCGTAAAAATCGACCGACGAGGAGACCAAATGGAAGCCACGACTAGCCGCGTCACCCAGCCGGCTGCGCGACACAACGATGGTGTCCGAAGGGTCCGGGTGGTCCATCAGGCAAACGACCGGTTCGACATCGTTGTGAGAGGGCATCGCATCACAGTCGACCAGCCCGAAGAGATCGGAGGACAGGACACGGCACCGACCCCCACGGAGCTGTTCATCGCCTCCCTCACTGCATGCGTCGGTTTCTATGGCCGGCGTTTCCTCGCCAGGCATCGACTGCCGGACCACATCGAAGTGGACTGCCGGTGGTGGATGGACAAGGCCCCGTCGCGCGTGGGGGCCGCTGAAATATCCGTATCCGTCCCTTATCTGCCTCCGGACAAGGTGGACCGCTTTCAGAAAGCGATCGAACACTGCACTGTCCACAACACCCTGGAACGGCCCCCACACGTCGTGATCACCACGACCACCGCCGGCGCCGGGTCCGAGGTGGCCTGACCACTCACAACAAACGAGTCACATCTCTCGGCGGGGCTTTTATGGGCCGTTTGGCCCTTCTTTGGGTCTGTCGCGAGCCATGATTCTGAAACCCGAAAGGAGGAGCAAATGACCCTACTCACCCCCGTAGACGGCGAACGGCTCCTATCTCGCCTCGAAATCGACCGTATGCCCTGGACTCCTCTCGACGGGACTCCGGGAGTTTGCAGCAAGACCTTCTGGACGGGCGCCAGAAACGAATCGAGTGCGGGGCTCATGAAACTCGAGCCTGGCGCCCGGATCCCGCAGCACCGCCATCGCTTCGCAATGCACCACATGTGGATCGTGGACGGCTATTGCTACGTGGGAGACCAGAGAATGGCCACGGGCTCGTACAACTTTGTCCCGGTAGGAGCCGACCATTCGGTCACCAAAGCCGGTCCGGACGGCTGCATCATCATGTTTGTGTACGTTTTGACGGCGGAGATGGACTAGGGAGATGAACCAACCGCGGTGAGAGCCAAAGACATCATGTCGGCGCCGGTCGTCACCGTCCGGCCCGAAACACGCGTGAAGGACGTTGCGGCTCTGCTGATTGAACGCGAGATCGGGGCGGTCCCCGTCGTCAATGATGATGAGGAGCTTGTCGGTATCGTCAGCGAGGCCGATCTCGTGCGGCTCGAGGAAATTCCCGACCCGCGTATGCAGATCACCGACGTCCCGCATTTCGCTGCTGGGGCTCCGCGGACCGCCGCCGAGGTGATGACGGCCGAGGTAATAGCGCTCTCGGAGAGGGCCAGCGTGGCGGAGGTCGCCCGGGTGATGGTGGAACGAGCAATCAAACACGTACCGATCGTCACCAACGGCCGTCTGGTGGGGATCGTTGCGCGCAGAGACGTGCTACGAGTACTCGCCCGCAGGGACGAGCTGATCGCTGAGGACCTTGTCAATCTGCTCGGGGATGAGGCGCTTGTCCTCGGACCAGTCGGCGTCGACGTATCCGACGGGATCGTCACGCTCGACGGTCCGGAGGACCCCAAGGATCGGCGTCTTGCGGAGGTGTTGGCCAGGAGTGTTCCCGGCGTCGTCGCTGTGAGGTTCTCTGACTGAGTTAGGAGCTTTCGGACTCTCGATCTACGAGTGCCTCGGCGGCGGCAACCACGACTTCTGCTCTGCTAGTGCCGCCTACAATCGCAATAGGCCCCTCGATCTCCACTTCGTCCATATCCCGCTCCACGACGATTACTCCCGGAGAAATACCGCAACCGGCGCAGAACGCAATCGGAAGCTGACCGCTGCTCAAACGGTGGTCGGGATCGATCATCACGACGGCGACATCGGAGGCCAGACGTTCGTCACACGCATGCCCCGCTGCGACCAATGGGCAAGACACCATCGGAGGCCCATCACAGAATTGGGTTCTCCATCCCACCTGGGCGAATGCAGCCGTCAACTCCAGGCGCTTGTCCTCGGGGAATGCGACCAACAACACGTCTCGAGCAGTGATCTTCGACGCGTCTTGCACTGCGAGGTCGCCGAGTGCCGCGGCCCTTCCCTTCGTTGCGACCTTCTGCGATTTGGTCATGCCGCTTACCTCCTGGGGGCGAGCATCCTTGAAGCCCAGGCGGGAATGTAGGGCCGTTCGGCCCGCGTGCGACTAGCCGAGGGGGCCCCTCTCCGGGGGCCCCTTACGGCATCGGCCCCACAGCCCGATCAGGCGATGGGCCGAAGGGCTCTATCGTGGGACCCCAAAAGCCGGGAAGATGTAGGTGGCTATCCCCAGCGGGGCGATAGGTGGTGGGGATGAAACTACGGCTTGAGTGCCGGGAGGTGGCTGCGGTGGACACAGGTGCTGACAGCATTCAGGCGAGCCGTCGAGATCTCGTGGATCACCTCGACGAGCACGTCCGGAGGATTTCGAGGGGCGGTGGGATCAAAACCGCCATCGACGAGGTCCGGCTCTTCCTTCAGCAGGAACTAATACCTCTTGTGGAAGCGGGTGAGTCGAAGCTGAGGTCAGCAATCCAACGCATGGATTCCTCGACTCTAGCGGTGTCGGCGATGTCGTTGGAGCTCGATCTAATCCGGCGCTATGTGCGCGACATCGAGGAAATCTTCTACAAACTCGAAACGGGCACGAGCAGTGACGAAACCGATGACCGGCTAGCTGAGAAGGCCATCCGGCTGCAGGCCGTCGTTGAGCTATACGTGGCCAAGGAGTTGGGCGTCTACCTGCCGGCTCTCGAGGACGAACTGCCCGATGAGGAAAGACGGCAAATCTTGGACGCGCTGGCCGCCGGACGCCGTGTCATCAAACTGCCCGACTACGAACGTGTGTAACTGAACTGTACGCACTCAGTCACGGTATGCGTGACCCAGTGCGGACAGTTCGCGCCCAGATCTCGCCGAGGGCTATATGCTCGCCTCGAGGAGGTCCTCGGGACCTAACACGCCCAAACGCTGATGAGCTATCTGCCCTCGGAGAAACCCACGGAGCTGGCGACAAAGACCGACGTTGCCGACCTCGGAGCGCGGCTGGAGCAGCGGATCGACCGGATCGAAGGGCGCATGGACAAGTTCGACGACCGCCTTCACGACCTTCACGGCGCGCTCCGCGAGCAGACGCGTACCTTCGTGATTTCGTCGATCAGCTCGATGGTCGCGCTGGCAGCCGCTGCTTTCGCTGCCGGGTCTCTCACATAGCTCCGGTCCAACGCCCTCTTGCTAGACGGGCCCTTTGGTCTGTCCGCGGCTCCACCAAAAGGCCCTAGGTGCGTCCCCTCGATGTGGCGATGATCCTCCCAAAAGGAGGGATGCACTCCATGGATACGGGGAAGCTGAACACAAGATCGCTCGTCGGAATCGTGTGGCTGGCCGACGTTGCAAGTGCAGCCGCTCTCATGCTCGACAAGAACATCTGCGCCCTGGGGGTCTACTCCACCGACGGACATCAGCTGATGGGCATCCTTACCGAGCGCGATGTCACACGCGTCGTCGCAGATAAGAGCGATCCCGCCAATGTCCGCGTCGGAGATGCTATGAGCTACTCGCCCGTGACGGTGGAGGGATCGGTTACCGCGCCCGAGGCGGCCGAGATGATGCGCCACGGTCACATCAGGCACCTCATCATTCGGGAGGCGGGGTCCGATCGCATCATCTCGATCAGAGACCTGCTGGAGGCAGACTTCCTCGACCCGCGAAGGAACTGACTGCGCTCCGCTCCGGCGAAATCAGATGTTCAGTAGCCCGGATATCAGATCCAGGTACTGCATCAGGTGGCGCGGCCCGAGGAATTCGTCCCGAATCCGGCCCTGGGCTTCCGCTCCAATGGATGCGGCGCGCCGGGGATCGTTGAGTAGTTCCGCGATCAGACCACCGAAGGTCTCGAGATCACCGGGGTCGGCGAGTAGCAGCCCGGTGCGCCCGTCGATTATCTGTTCTTGGATTCCACCCACCTTGCTCGCCACGACCGGTCGCGCCTTCCACATTGCTTCCGACACCGTGAGACCGAAACCCTCGGCCAGGCTCTTCTGCACCACGACCGACGCTCGCCTCTGTAGTGCATTCACCATCGCAGCGTTCTCCTCGCCGTCCTCCATGGGGAGAAGGACGAGGTGAATTCGTTCGCGCGCCTCGTTTGGCATCGATTTCCACGCGGCCAGTGACTCGTTCAGGACCTCGGCACCCTCGGGATCGTCGTCCACCGCGTACACGTCGGGGCCCGCCATAACGAGGTGTGCATCGGTGTTGGGGGCAACGTATTTGGCGAACCCTTCGATCACTCCGACGGGATCCTTGAGCCGGTCCCAGCGCGACACCTGCACGACCAAAGGAACATCCGGCGGAGGTGGAGGCCCGCCGTCGTGAAGAGTTGCCTGCCTCACCACCGTGCCGGGACTGCCATCCTCTCGAAGGAATGTGGCCGGAGCCTCGGGTTCGGAATCGATTAGTCCCGCGGCCGACAGAATGGAGTGGACGGAACTCGGATCGAGGTCCTGGTTCTTTGGGGAGAACGCGTCGATGGATGGTGGGATGACGACGATCTTGTCTCCGTGGAGTTCCTCCCAGGCGAATGCACGACGAGAGAAAACGTACCTGTCCGCAGGTGAAACCATTGGGCGGAGGAAGTCCCATGCCCGGCGGGCATGGTCGTTTGGCGTGTCCAAGCCCACGTGGCACCGCCAGATGACCGCGCCGACAGCCTCCTTGGCGCGAACGCATAGTCCGGCCGTCTGAGGGTCGTGCAGGATCACGACGTCGTCGCCTCTGAACAACGAAATGAGCTCTTCGGCATTTCGATTCATCACCGATCCGTAGACTTCGAGCTCGCGCGCACCGAGTGGCCCTCCGTCCCCCGGCGCCCCGTGCAGGTTGTTGTGGATCCTTTTGGTAACGCTGAAGAACTCCGGAGCCCCGTCGATGACAGCCCAGCGCGCATCGACTCCAGCGCCATGGGCATATGCGAGGAGCGAGCGCAGTAGCTCTGCCACTCCCCCGCCGCGGGCCGTGGAGTTCACGTTCCATACGATGCGGCCGGCGAATAAGTCTTGGGCCCGCCTGATAGCCGTCTGGAATGCCCTATAACGATCCCGATCCAGCACATGCTCGAACCTCTCGGGGTCAAGGGATCCAATCGGAACCTCGGTGACTACGGTCATTCCCACGTTTTACCTCACGGCGTCCCATGACTCCCGGTAATCTGCCGCCGGCACAATCGCGAAAAGTAGGATCGAGTCATGCAAGATCAGATCGGCAGGCGACAGCTCGCTGCCTTGGTCGAGGCGGGGATAAGTCTCGCATCCGAACTCGAGTTGGATGTGCTGTTGCAGCGAATCGCGAACCTCTCGCGGGATGTGATCGGTGCTCGATACGGCGCGGTTGGGGTGGTTGATTCTGAAGGGCGACTGGTCCGCTTCGTCCACTCCGGGATCAGCGAGGAGCGCGTGAAGGAAATAGGCGAGCTCCCCAAGGGAGTTGGTTTGCTCGGCGTCCTAATTGAGGAAGGCCGCCCGCTTCGCCTCCATGAGATTAAGGATCACCCCAAGTCGTCGGGATGGCCCGAACATCACCCGGAGATGCACAGTTTTCTCGGAGTGCCCATCATCGGGAGGAGGCGCATCCTCGGTCGCCTCTACTTGACCGAGAAGGAAAGCGAGAGGGATTTTTCGAAAGACGACGAGCGGATCGCCATGATGTTCGCGGCGCAGGCGGGCGTTGCAATCGAGAATGCGAACCTCTATGAGGAGGTTCGCCGTCGGAGTACTGAACTGGCGCGCCGAGTGAACGAGCTGTCCTCGGTCGAGCGCGTCGCCAGCCTTCTGATAACGGAGGGCGCGGCAGAGGAGACCCTCGACTCCATCGCGCACGAGGCTCGTCATTTGACCGATGCGGATTCCACAACCATCAGCTTGCTCAACGAGGTGACGGGTGAACTTGTAATCAGGTTCGCTTCGGAGGCTGTTCCGACAAACGAGGGCGTTGTTGGGATCCGTCTCGCGCCTGCGAGCTCAAAGGCCCACGGTGCCCTGAGCCGTCTTGCGCCCCAGGTCGCTGCCGATCTGGCTGCTGATCCGGAGGTTCACCGAGAGACGATCGGCAAACTCCGCCATCCGCGTGCCGGGGCGTTCGTGCCGCTGATTGTGAGGGGCAAAGGCGTGGGGGTCCTGTCCGCTTACCATCGAGACGTCGGTCGGACCTTCCACGAGGACGACCTCTCCATCCTTCAAATCCTGGCGAACCAAGCAGCGATCGCTCTAGAGAATGAGCGCCTGACCGAGGCCCTAAAGGATCTCGCCGTCCTGGAGGAGAGGGAACGGATTTCGAAGGAACTGCACGACGGCGTCATTCAATCGATTTACTCCGTGGGACTCCATTTGCAGGGTTCGATGTCACTAATGCAGAGGGATCCAGATACAGCTGCGGCCCGCATCGAGGCATCAATCAACGAATTGGACAACGTCGTGCGGGACGTGAGGAGCTACATCTTCGAATTGCTCCCCAAGCAGGCTAAGGAGCGGGGGGTAGCAGAGACGATACGGGGATTGGGCCGCGACCTCGAAGTCAATACACTCGCAAATGTCGAGGTATACGCAGATGAGAGCGTATTTTTGGGACTGGATGAGCAACAGCAATCGGACGTGATCCAGATAGTGCGGGAGGTCGTATCCAACACCGCTCGCCACGCCCAGGCCGGCCATGTCGTCATCTCCGCCGCGTCATCCGGGAAGGAACTGGTCGTCACGGTCGAGGACGACGGCGTTGGATATGACCCGGATTCGGTCGCGCGTGGGCACGGCCTCGACAATATGGCTCGGCGCGCCGAAAGACTTGGGGGTACGGTTGACATCGAGCGCGGAGAATCCGCCGGAATGAAACACATGCTGCGGATCCCGCTTCCACAGGAAGGCGGATGAGAGATTGGCTGAGCCGCTGAAGATAATGCTTGTGGACGATCACGAGGTCGTCAGGCAAGGCCTCAAGGCGTTGCTGGACGTCGAGGACGACATCTCTGTAGTCGCGGAGGCCTCATCCGGGCGCGAAGCCCTGGACATGGCCAAGATCTACTCGCCGAACGTCGTTGTGATGGACGTCAGGATGCCGGACGGTGGCGGTGTCGAGGCGTGCCGTGACATCCGAGACGACAACTCCGATATCCAGATCATCATGCTGACGTCCTATTCGGATGACGAGGCGCTGTTCAACTCGATCATGGCAGGGGCCGCGGGGTTCGTCCTCAAGCAGATACGCGGACGGGACCTCATAGAGGCGATCAGAACCGTCGGATCCGGCAAGTCCTTGCTCGACCCCGGAGTAACGAAGAGGGTTCTCGAACGGCTCCGAAAGGCGAAATTCGAAGAGAAGGACCCGAAACTCGCTCGGCTTTCACCTCAGGAGGAGCGCATTCTCGACATGATCGGCGAAGGGCTTACCAATCGCCAGATCGCCGAACGAATCCACCTCTCCGACAAGACCGTCAAGAACTACGTCTCGAACATCCTCGCGAAGCTCGAAGTAGCTCGGCGCGCCGAGGCTGCTTCGTATGTGGCGAGGGTGCGCGCCGAACGACCCGAGGAGTAACCCGGCCCGCTCGGGGCTAGGCCCGCGCTGGGCTCGGCGCGCCGCCCGAATGGCAATCGACCCCCACCCTTTGGGGGTGGATCGCCATTTCGGCGCGCGGCGGGTCACTGGCTGAGACCTGACGCCTGACGCCCCGTGGTTGGGCCGTCCGGCCCTACCGGCGCGCCGGGCCCGAGAGGACCATGTTCTCGTGAATAGAATTCAGGGTTCCGGCACGAACCTCATCCTCGCTCTGCTGTCCGCGTGCGGAATCGCGGCCGGCGCGGCACTGTGGTTGTCTGACCGCGACGGGGTCGCGGATCTCGTTTGGGCGGCCACCACAACGGCTGCTCTTGCCCCCCTCTTCCTGACGGTGGTCCGGGACCTTCTGCGGGGCCGGGCGGGCGTCGACCTAATCGCCCTGGCAGCCATCGGGTCCGCAGTGGTGCTCGGCGAATACCTGGCCGGCGCCGTTGTTGCTCTCATGTTGTCCGGCGGGGGTGCCCTCGAGGACTACGCCGGCAACAGGGCCCGGCGCGCCCTAACGGGGCTTGTCGAACGCGCCCCCAGGAGTGCCCATCGCGTCTCCGACGACAGACTCGAGACCGTTCCGGTGGCAGACATCGAGGCTGGTGACATCCTGTTGGTCAAACCGGGCGAAATCGTTCCGGTAGATGGCGTGGTCGAGATGGGGGCCGCAGTCCTCGACGAGTCCGCCATTACGGGTGAGTCCCGTCCCGTGGAGAGGCCAATCGGGGACCTCATCCGAAGCGGCGTGGTAAATGCCGGCGGCCCCCTCAATCTGCGAGCCGCCGCCAAGGCCGAGGCCAGCACCTATGCCGCGCTGATCAGGCTGGTCCAGGAGGCGCACTCCCAGAAGGCTCCTTTTGTCAGGATGGCCGACCGCTTCGCCGTCCTGTTCGTGCCGTTCAGTTTTGCAGTGGCGGGACTTGCGTGGCTCCTGTCCGGCGACCCGGTACGAGGCCTTGCCGTCCTGGTGGTTGCGACACCCTGCCCGCTCATCTTGGCCGCCCCGGTGGCGATCGTGTCCGGCATCTCCCGGGCGGCGCGGCGCGGCGTGATCGTGAAGAGCGGTGCCGCCTTGGAGGGACTGGCACGCGCCCGCATCCTTCTTTTGGACAAGACCGGAACGCTAACGACCGGAAGCTCCGAGGTGACGGACATAGTCGCGTTCGGATCGTACACACCAAACGAGGTGCTTCGGCTCGCCGCTTCGCTCGACCAGGTCTCTCCCCATGTGCTCGCATCCGCCATCGTCAGAAGCGCGCGCGAACGCGGCCTAAGGCTGTCCTTCCCAAGCGACACCCGCGAGCAGCCGGGGACCGGCATCAATGGGCACGTCGACGGACTGAGCGTCGCCGTCGGCAAGGCCTCCCTCGCGCAGATTCCACCGGCATCCAAGTCGGCGATAAGAAAGATCAGGCGGAGGTCGGCGCTCGAGGGCTCCTCGACTGTATTTGTTGCCCTCGAGGGCAGCCTCGCCGGCGCGATCATCCTTAACGACCCTGTGAGGGCCCACAGTTCCAGGACCCTCAAAGAGCTCCGGGCGGCGGGGATTCGCAAGATCGTCATGGTCACGGGCGATCAGGCGGGCGTCGCCGAGACGGTCGGCATGGTCGTGGGAGCGGATCTCGTGCTGGCCGAGCGAACGCCGGCCGACAAGGTCGACAGCGTGCTCGCAGCTCGCACAGAGGGACCGACGCTAATGGTGGGCGACGGCATCAACGATGCGCCCGCCCTCGCAGCCGCCGACGTCGGCGTGGCGATGGGTGCGCGCGGAGCAACCGCGTCGTCCGAGGTCGCCGATGTCGTCGTGGTGGCCGATCGGTTTGACGGCGTCGCCGAGGCCATCCGAATCGCCCGGCGCTCGCGATCGATCGCCCTCCAAAGCGTCATAGCGGGCATGACGTTGTCGACGGTTGGAATGGCCTTCGCCGCCGCCGGGATGTTGGTCCCGGTTGCAGGCGCGATGGCTCAGGAAATCATCGACGTCGCCGTCATCGCCAATGCCCTCCGGGCGCTGAGGCCTCGTAGGAGTCCCCGCGTCTTGGCCGCCCCGCCCATCGGCGGCCAGGTACGCCTGGACCACCGCAGAATGTTGCCCGACGTGGATCGCTTGCGAGCCGTGGCGGACGGGATGGACATGCTGGACTCGTACCGTCTCGACGGTGAACTCCACGCGGTCCGGGCCTTCCTCGAGGACGTCGTCCTACCTCATGAAAAGGAGGAGGATGCCGTCCTGTATCCCATCGTCGCCCAGCTGATCGGCGGGCGAGACCCAACCGCCACCATGAGCCGGGAGCATCTCGAGATCAGGCACCTCGTCAGGCTCTACGGCAGCATCGTCGACGACTTGCCCGATGGAGGTCCCGACGAGGAGGACCTGAGGGACCTGCGAAGGACGTTGTATTCCTTGCACGCCATCCTTCGTCTTCACATCGCACAGGAGGAAGAGTCCTACCTGACGCTTCTGGAGGATTCCCTCAGCCCAGAAGTGGCCCCTTGGCCGAACGACGATCGGCCCTCGACCGTCGGGTCCTCCGGCCCTAGGAGACGAAAGCCGCTCTGAGCATGATGGAGTCCACAACCATGAAAGGGATGGACAGATGAGAGACATGCGAGTTAAGGACGTTATGACCCACTTAGTGGTCACGTTCCAGCCAGACGACTTGGTGCACGAAGCCGCACGGCGGCTGGCACAGAACCACATTAGCGGCGCGCCCGTAGTCGAGAAGGGCAAGGTCATCGGAATCGTTACCGAATACGACATCGTTCGAGCAATCGCCCGGCCGGCTCCGGTCGACCGGAAGCTGTCGTTCTTGGACCTGCTTACGCAAGACGTCCACCGAACCAACGGCAACGGTGAGCCAAAAGGCCTGCGGGTCGACGACATCATGACCCGACACGTAGCCGTCATTTCGGATGAAGCAACAATCTGGGAAGCTGCGACGTCCATTGAACGCCGCGGTGTCAAGCGGCTCCCCGTGGTCGACATCCAGGGCCACCTATGCGGCATCATCTCCCGCGCCGATCTGGTGAGAGTGATGGGGCGTTCGGATCCCGTCATCCGATCCGAGGTCCTCGACAGCATCGAAGCAGTGGGTTCCGACTCAATCGGTGACGTCGCGGTCAAGTGCCTCAAGGGAACCGTCACGCTCTCGGGCCGCGTCGATCGCAAGACCACTCACGAGATCGCTCTCAAGTTGGCCGCGAACGTCCCCGGAGTGCTGAAGGTCCGCGACCGATTGGAGCACGAGTGGGACGACACGAAGATGAGGCTCCCCGTGCCGGCCCCAGACCGTCGCCACTGGGCCTCCAGGCCATAGGACGAAAACCGACCTGAGGAGGTGTGGGAGGAATGACCACGTCCGCCGACAAACTCGTCAACGACGTCCTTGTTGTGTCCGAGGACCCCGGCTTCATCGTGAGGACGCAGGAGAGCCTGCGACCCGATGGGGTCGAGGTCCGCGGCTGCCTCGGTCCGGCCAACAACCCGTGCTCGCTGAGGCTCGAGGGGGTCTGTCCTCTAGCCGAGGGCGCCGACGTGGTAATCGTGGACTCCCCCCGGTCGGGAAGTTTCCTGTACGAGTGGGCATCGATGCCCGCCGGCGACTACGCCGAACGTCTCGCTCGAACGTATCCGGGAGTGCCGGTCATACTGTGCGGCGCGCCGGAAGGTTCGAGTGGAGCGGTCGGAGAAGTCACGCACGTCGCGAACCGCGCGGCCGCCATCGACTTTCTGTTCGCGCTCATCGGCGCAGTAGCAGCCGTTTAGCCCGTTCTTTTCTTCTGTATGCCCCGTGGGGGTGCTCAGAGGAGAAAAGAACGGCGCGCCGGCGGTCAGTCCGGCAGGTGGAACGAGGACAGCTCGCGCGCGTCCTTGATGCTGTTAGTGATTGCCTCCATGTACATGGAGCGTTCAAATCCCGCGGGGTCGTTCGAGACTCGATGGCTTAGCGAACCCCGGAGCCGCGTGAGGGATTCGTAGCCGTTCCTGCCGAGCCACGTCCTCATGTCGCGAAGCACCTCTGCTATGTGGTCCGGGCCCCTCATTAAAAGCGCCGAGGCCATCATCGCCACATCCCCTCCGGCTGCAATGACCTTTAGCGCGTCACGTGCACTATGGATCCCACCGGTCGCAGCGAGCGACGCTTCCACCCGCTTGTGGAGTACGGCGATCCATCGCAGTGCGGTTCTGAGCTCTTGGGAGACGCTCGGCGACGGCGCCGCCCTCAGCTCTCCCGAGTCGAGATCGATGTCGGGCTGGTAGAAGCGGTTGAACATGACGATGCCGTCGGCCCCGGCCCTTACGACCAGGTCGGCCATGTGGGCAAAAGCGTTGAAATACGGGCTCATCTTGACGGCCAGGGGAATCGATAGCTCACCTCGGACCGCCTCCACCAGATCGAGGTGCTGAAGCTCGACCATGGTCGATGTGGTCTCGATATCAGTCGCGAGGAAATACACGTTCAGCTCCAGGGCATCGGCACCGGCCTCCTGGAAGAGGCGGGCGTGGCGGACCCAGGGCCCTCTCGTAGTCCCGTTCAGGCTGGCGATGACCGGGATTCCCAGGGCCCCCTTGGCGTCGGCCACCAAATCGAGGCGGCGGTCGGGCTCGTCGCCCTCGTGCACGATCTTTTCTTGGAAGACGGAGGGCAATACGACCGCGGCGACGCCGGCATCCTCCAGCTTCCGTAGCTCATCGATCGTGCCCGTGAGTGGAGAAGAGGACGCGACCACCGGGCTATCGAGGGCGAGTCCGAGGTATGTGGTACTCAAGTCCGCCGTCATGCTCGATCCAGTCGTCCGACCCGGGGCCTAGGCACCGAACCTAGCCCCCTCCCGTCGTCTTTCCTCAGTGCCGTTTGAACTCATTGGAACCTGCCTTTGTGCCCTATTTCGGGCCCCGCCCGAGTGGGAGTCTCGACCTCGAGCAGGGAGGAGGACTGATGAGAATCAACGAGATCGCAACGAGACAGGTCATCGGTGTGGCCGCCGACGATTCCCTGCGCGCGGCCGCGAAACACCTTGCCGACGACGAGATCGGCGCACTGATCGTTTTCGATTCCACCGGAGAGGCCGGCATCTTCAGCGAGCGGGACCTGACTCGGGCGGTTGCCGATGGTGTGGACCTCGACGA
>OCZV010000561.1_pt1 | contig 13497 bp, 13 predicted proteins | sample 1539051 | NCBI WGS metagenome assembly OCZV01 (sample SAMEA3113581, study PRJEB22503) | soil metagenome
CAAGAGTTTGTTCGACGTAGGCAGAAGCAAAGATTATCCTCTGCTCAGGGTTCATATCAAGAATTTCTTTAGCTACCTGCAGCCCATCTTTCTTTGGCATTTTATAATCTAGTATCACTGCATCAAAAGTTGATGATGAAGAACTCATTTCATTATGATGTCGTTCTTCTTCTTGTTGATGTTCTTGAAGCTGTTGACGATATATCTTGACACATTCTTCGCCATCTGATGTAAGAATAACCTCATGTCCCCTGTCTGCAAGAGTCTCATAATACACAGTTTTAATATCTTCCTCATCTTCGGCTACGAGTATTCTCATATGTCTAGCCTCACCATTTTGAATTCTTGGCCGCCTGTTGTCTAGTTGTAATAATTCTCGGCTATATATAAACAGCCTTCAATAGATTCTATTATTTGTAATAAATCAACAAAAATAGAAGGATATAATCCTGCACTATATTATTATTTTTTTTCATACATGGATGATATTGCCTTGTGCATATCAGCTTCAAACTTTTTCAACAATCGGTCAAGGCTTTTCTGCAGTTCTTTTACCCTTTTCTCTGTCTCTACCTTAAAAGTCTGCATGTCAACAGGACTATAGACATGATAGTAGCCACCCTCCTTGATTGTCTTGGTTTCTTTTACACACAATCCTAAACTGACAAGTTTTTGCAATGACCTAAATGTTGTACTTCTGTCTCTATCAACCTCTTTTGATACTTCGTCTAATGTCATTGATTCATCACCATTATTATTATTATTTTTGCTGTGGTTTCTTCCAATAAGCATAAACAAAATCTCCAAATCTAATGGTGATAAATCATAAAGTTGGATAAAGAGATCTTTTACAGTAGCGTTCATACGTGTGAGTGCATTTACTGGTGGTAGTGAAGGCATTACTTCTCTATTATTTCCTCCTTCTCTTTTTTTCTTTCCTTGCTATAAAAAAGCACACTCTGCTACTTAATGTTTTGCATAGTATTGTATTATAATCCCAAAATCGTAAGGTATATTAATCTCTGTATGGTTTTGGCGGATATTGGCAAAACTTCTGATAGATAAGAGTTGGGCGTCCAAGGCTTGGATTAAAGACATCGCTTTCAGAACAGAAACCTAAGGTGTTATGATTTGAAAAAGTACTATAATTCGCCTTTAGTTACAAAATTGTCTAGTTTAACGACACCGTCAAGAAAAATAGTTATAGCTGCTGCAATAGCAATTACTGCTGTTGTTATAATTGATTACTTGGCAAGTCGAGAGATGTTTCCTTATGATAATTTTTCAGGTGGAATAATCTTTGGGTTGACTATAGCTGTTGGAGCAGTAGGCTCATTTATTATTTTGAAATATGTTAGTCAAGTAAGTGCAGAGGTAAGAGCCAGATCCTTACTTTTTGACAGAATGTTCAAGGTCGTAACAGCAGTCATGTTGGTTCTACTTATTAGCTTTGTAGCAATGTTTGTTGGATTTTATTATTATAATGTCAGCGTTAGATATCTAGTATATTTTGTCTTTTCACTCAGCACTATAGTTTCCATCGGCATAATGATAATAATTGGTTTCAAGTTTTTCTCATGGTATAAAGTAAGCAGGGGCAGAGATAGAGATACTCATCGTCTACTACTAGTCTGCGGATTAGCTGCTGCTTCACTTGCTGCAGCAATGGCATTTGATGCAGGCTCTAAGATGCTGCTTGTAAGAGTAGTGGAAGAAGAATCTCCTCCAGGCGCAACTCCGGAAGATATGTTCATCTACAAAAACGATGAAAAGTATCAGGGAGACCTACAATACAAAGTAGTCAAACCCGATACCACGACACTTTACATTGTGCCTTCATCGATCAAGATGATTTACCAGTATCTGAATGGCTGGATTCCAATTGCTGTTTCATATGCGTTTACGTGGGCCATTACAACTATGTTGCTGCGCCAGTACCACCACCAAAGAGTGGGCAAGATGCCTGCTACACTTTTGATTTTACTTATAATCCCATTAGTACTGTATATGATAGGAAGATACACTCAGTTTTATACTCTATTTACAGGTACACTATGGCGTTGGGACGACTTTCCAAATGGATATCTCTTCCAATGGATTTTAAGAATAGGCGTGATAGCAGGAAGTATTATGTTTGGTATTGCTTTTTTTGTTGTAGCAAGAAAAGTAGAGGCTAGAAAAATAAAAGACTATTTGACTATTGCAGCAATTGGAGCAATGATAATGGGCATCACGCTTGGACCTTCTGCTCAGCAGCAAACCTTTGGAGTGGCAGGACGTGCACTAATGTTGCTAGCATCATTTATGTTGTGTGCGGGGTTTTACCTTTCCGCAGTTCATATGGCTCAAGATGCTAGGCTTCGTAGGTTAATCAAAGCCTCGGCAGGGTCTAAAGTTTTTGGTGCTATGGCTGCTGCTCAGCTTGAACAAGAAACAGAAAGGAAGGTTTTAGATATCATAGAAAAGGAAAGTGAGATTATCAAAGAACAGACCGGCATACAACCATCATTAGAGCAAAAAGATGTAAAGACATATTTGGATAGCGTTCTCCTTGAGATTCAAAGCAAGAAGGAGAACAATCAGATCACAAAAGGAGCTTCAGCTAGATAGCGAAATTCTGGCCAGAAACTTCTCAATCTACAAGGTATTCTAGTAATATACTATTTCCCCATTGATAATACAGTATTACACTGAAGGGTTATTAGATGCAGGCAGGAGAAAAGAAAAGAAAATAAAAAATATCAAACAATAGCTACCAAGAAAGAACTCAATTCATGAATGGTCGTCTCTCACTTGCTAACTATAATATTATTACAATGGCAGTAGCAATGTATAATGCTTAGCAACTGTCTTTAATCAGGCTAGACCAATCATATTGAGAACATTTAACATACTGCTACATCCAATCACCAAGACTTAATATCCTTGTCAATTCGCTATTACTAAAGTGCGGTTATGGTCTAGCTTGGTTATGACATGGGCTTCCCAAGCCTATAACCCGGGTTCAAATCCCGGTGACCGCATCTTTTATACCAGTTCAAACACATATGCAGAAAAAAATAACAAGACAAGAAGACAGATACGATGATGACATTCCGAAAGGAAGAAGAAGAACAAATACCAGATAGTATTTTATTGCTAACCACCTTGAATATTAAATATCAATAGTCATATTCATAATTAAAATCAGGTATCCTTTTTAGCTCTCCTATTGTTAACCAAAAACTTTGAAATTAGCAGAGATCAGTTCTTCCGTAGGATTATGATTCAAATTACACCAAAGTCTCTCTAAGCATTTTATTAGTGCCTCTGCTATTTCAGATTTCTTTCAGTCAGCTGAGCATCACATCAGATGAAGAGATGGTGGAAACAAAAACTCTATTTCAGCGTAAAGCTCTTTCCGCTCCTAAATGCTATTGCCCTTGCAGACGATCTGTCCCGTATTCCACGCCGGTTGGCATCAGTATTCTGCGGTAATGACGTTCCGTGTTCATCTACTATCTCAATACTAACACTATCTTTGAATTTGATTTTCAGCATACGGGCAATCTGTACTGCCATAGTGATATTGCCATCGCCTATTTTCACGACTTTTTTTCTTGACTCTATACCGCCGAGCATAGCTGCAATATGGTTAATTGCGTCCTGAGGTGAAGATTCGACAACTGCACTTGCGATCTCATGATGCAGGTAGATGGCAGATATTCCAATCCTGCTGCCTGGATCTATTCCTATGATCAGTTGATCATCTACTACTCGTTCGCCCATAATGCTTCGCAGGATCTTTGCCTTGGCAATTGCGGGGTATTTTTCAAGTTCAGTATCAATCATTACTACGCCTTTCTTGTTGACAATGCCAGCCTCATCCTGTGTAGTAATAATGACTTTAGCATTTGATACAGCAGCTTCCTCTGGAGATAGCGAGTCAAACTGTAGCTCCATTAGCCTAAGGGCACATGTTATATTATAGTATGGACGGCCGCGAACAGTTGCTACTGTGATCTTTCGATATGAAAGCTCCTCCTGGGTCAGGGGCGTTTCATCAATATGAGTTTAAGCAAGAAGTGCTTTTAAAGCTTATGGATTAGCTGACTGGCTTGCCGTCTGAGGTATATTTCCTGATCTTGGCTGGTTGATGGACGGAAGAAGAAGATGATGATGGTTGTGACTTTGTTTCCACCTTTTGTGTAGTCACTGGCAGAGTAGTAGTGTCACCCAGAACTGCCTGGACTATATTATCAACCGTTGCGTCAAATGATGCTTTAATGTTCTTCCTAATGTTGGCAAGGTTAGCTCTTCCAATCTCACCTATTTCTTCTGACTCAGCCTCGGCCTCTGCTTTGGTGCTATCCACTATTTGCTTGGCTTCCTCATTTGCAAGAGTAATTATTCGTTGCTTTAGATTCTCAATTTCTTCATCAGAGCGGGCAATTATGCGTCTTCTCATTTCCTCGACGCGGCCATACATCCTGTCGATATCATTTTCAAGCTCAGATAAAGCACTGACAATAGTTTCGACTTCAGAATGTGAAGTTGGTGGCGGAATGTCCGTATGCGCCGTCTTTCCCTTTGCCAAGATATCTGAAATCAAAAGTAGTAAGAGGGATATTAAAACTAAGTGCTATGTGGCAAGGCTAAGTATGGCCTGCGCCATATCTCCCTTGCTCTCAGTCAGGGCCTGTATCGCCTTTTCCCTAGAAACATTAGCTTGTTGCATGACAAGTATAACATCCTCTTCCTTGAATGCAGGGACCTCACGCTGTTTTTCTTCAATGTCTGATGCAATAACTTGAAAGATAGTGCTATCCTTGCCTTTCATTTCGATTACCTGCGGCTTGATGAGGTAAAGCTCTTTTGTCTCAGTCTTGATAATCACTTCTTCTACATCATCCATCGTCTTCATGTCAAGGCCCATCTTATCGAGCATGCGCCTCATTTCACGATTGCCGCGCATCATATATTGTACCTCGATTACTCTGTTCTACCTTTTATTCCTTGTCGAACCTTTACTGCTACGCCCTTTCGGTATTGTTTCAGCAATCTTGAGGAGAGCATTGCAATGCCTACAGCTACTACCCTTCTGCTACTATCATCATTGCCGTCACCACTGCTATTGCCATCAATGACTGCGACGTCTGATCCAACTTTGATGTTAGAACCACACCACTTAACATGCTTGCAGAAAAGCGACCGACCTTCGCTTACAAATGGGATGGCCTCCTGCACAGGCATAACGCAGTTCTCCCAGAACTGCTTACTATTCTCAAGTAGGTACTGGGCGCCTACAATTGTAAGCGCAAGCCCGCCATTGGTTCGCAAAGTTATGGCCAGTCTGCCACCTATGCTAAAGTTCTTTATTCGGCCAGTCCGCCTTGAAAATTCGAATTGGATATCAGCTGGCAGGGCATCTGAGACTCCTGCTCCAAATAGGGCATCGATGTGCCTGTATACTTTTTCTCTTGGATCCATTGGCAGAGGATTCAACTTGGATAATGCTTTCTATATATCACATAAAAGCACTTGCGTTTGCAACCCGATCTATATAGATTTAGGTACAAATATATAGAGCATCCAGAAAATCTGGTTCATTGAATAAAACGTATAGTGAAGAGGAGGAGGACAATGGTAAGGACCTTTCACAGAGCGAAGAGACTAGAAAATTGCAATACACGGGTGGCTCTTCTTACATTGTATCTTTACCAAAGAAGTGGATTCAAGACCTAGGCTTGAAACAGGGAGACCATGTCGTAATTTTGAGGCAAGGCAATTCTACACTCCAAATAGCACCAGCCTCAAAGAGACTCATCAAAGAACAAAAGGAAGCAACAATTGAAGTAGGCAGGGATCACAACCCGTATTTTATTGCGCGTAAACTGATTGCTCTCTATTTTCTTGGCTTTAATATAATCAATGTCATTTCCAAGGAAGACAGATTGCTTGTAGAGCAGAGAGAAGTTATCAAGAACATCATCAGACGGGTCCTTATGGGGACGGAGATCATTGCCGACTCAGCTACAGGCATTACCTTGCAAGTGCTTATCAATCTACTTGACTTGTCCGTCGATACAGCATTCAAGCGAATGTTACTTATTGCCAAGTCAATGTATCGTGACACTCTTCTCTCTCTCAGAGAAAATAATGTCGAGCTTGCACAAGAAGTAGTGAAGTCCGACGACGAAGTTGATAGATTCAGCTTTTATATAATACGACAATTGAAGATAGCGATCAAGAACGAATATTTGTTGAAAGAGATAGGGCTTGAGGAGCCGCGCAACTGCCTTGGATACAGGCTGATAGCCAAGTCAGTCGAGCGGGTGGCAGACCATGCAGTAACAATAGCCAAAGATGTTATAGAGATACGACAACCACTCAACAAAGACATTGTGGATAAAATATCCAACATGAGCTATTTTGCTCTTGAGGTGCTCGATGACTCATGTTTGTCAATGTTTAAGCGTGACTATGAAGCTGCTGATAGAGCTATTGAAAAGGCCCATAAGATAGATGAGATGGAAAAGGCGATACTGCGCGCAGTGTCTAAACCTAGAGATGTCAATGAACTATATAGAATCAAGCTGATAACGGAGAACATTCGCAGGGTTGCAGAATATGCAAGCGACATTGCAGAAATAGTGATCAATATGACAGTTCAGCAGACTCTGAGAAAAGGCTAAATCCGCGCCTCGTATATTTGAACTCAAATGTCCTACTGCGAACTTTGCGGGCACCAGACTTTTGAGAAAAAGATGGTGATAGTAGACGGCACAGTATTCAATGTTTGTATTGCATGCTCAAAACGAGGAAAACCCTACGTGCCGCCGCAGATTGCAGTCAAGAAGAAAAAGCCACTTGCAGTAAAACCGCAGAAAAAGATTGAGCTAGCAGATGAAACTATTCTTACACCTAATTTTGCAAAGCTGATAAGAGAAGCCAGAATGAAGATGGGTCTGACACATGAACAGCTCGGCATGAAGATGAATGAGAAGGCACAGCTTCTCAAAAAGTTTGAAACAGGCTCTCTCAAACCCGACGAGATATTTGCAAAAAAGCTAGAACGTTACCTGGGGGTCAAGCTATACGTCAGCGCTAATAGCGATGAGGAATAATGCCAAATTACAGAAAGGCTATTCTCATAACGTATCCAATACAGCAGGCAATAAATGAAGCAAAATCGCTTGCCGATGCGGCTGGCTATTCAGTCATCAAGACTGTGACCCCGCGTCAGATAACAAAATCAAGATTTGGGATTGGTCGTGGGAAGGCAGAAGAAGTAAAAGAGATTGTCAAAGAGATCAAGCCGAATGTCATCATATTTGACGAGACGATTAAGCCAACTCAGATATACAATCTGGCAAGCTTGTGCAAGGTGGAGATAATTGACAGGGAGCGATTGATCTTGGAAATTTTTGAGCGGCGAGCAAGTACTACTGAATCGCATATCCAGATCAAGCTTGCTCAATTGCGCTATGATATGGCAAGGGCGCGTGAAAAGGTCAGGCTTGCAAGAGCGGGAGAACAACCGGGTTTCTACGGGCTTGGCAAGTACGAGGCTGACATCTATTTCCTAGATATAAGGAGACGAGCTGCAATGTTAAAGAAAAAACTTGAAAAAGAGGAAACAAGACGGCAGTTGCACAGGAACCAACGGGCAAAGGTCGGCCTGCCGACAGTATCGCTTGCTGGCTACACTTCCGCCGGCAAAACTACACTGTTCAACAAGATGACAGGCGAGACCAAAGTTACTGGACAAGGTATCTTTACTACCCTTTCTACATTTACTCGGGCAATAGACCTGCAGGGCGGCAAAGTGTTGCTAAATGACACTATTGGTTTTATCAGCAAGCTGCCACCATATATGATCGATGCATTCAAATCAACTCTTGATGAGCTGACCTATGCAAGCCTTGCACTTTTGGTGCTTGATATAAGTGAGCCGGTTGATGAAATTAAAAGAAAATTTGAGAGCTCTCGTGACGTAATAAACGAATTTGAGGTGCCAGACACAAAGATAATTTATGTTCTTAACAAGGCCGACCTGACAACTGTTGAAGACGCGTTTCACAAGGCCGATCAAATTGGCATCTTAGACAGCAAACGCTTGCTTGCAGTATCTGCCAAGACAGGCTATAACATTGATCAGTTGAAAAATCTGATGACATCAGTACTGTTTGAAACTAAAAAAGTAAGAGGCAAATAAGAGATTAGCGCTTAACTGAGAAGGAGGAGAAGAAGAAGAATAAACATATCAGTACTCAGGATTGGTCATAGGCTTGTACGTGACGACAGGGTGACGACGCATGCTGCACTTGTTGCGCGGGCATTTGGCGCGGATATGATATACATGACAGGCAGCCTAGACGGATCTATCAATGATACAGTTGGAAGTGTATCCAAGAGATGGGGCGGCAGGTTCAATGTCGAGATCATACAGGATTGGAAAAGTCTTGCAAAAGCTTGGAAAAAGGAAGGGGGCAAAGTGGCTCACCTTACAATGTATGGCATCAATATCGATGATATAGCCGAAAGACTGCGCAAAGAAAGCAAGATACTGGTAATAATTGGTGCAGAGAAAGTCCCCCAAGAAGCGTACGACCTTGCCGATTACAATATTGCGATAGGCAACCAACCTCACTCTGAAATTGCTGCATTAGCAATTTTTCTAGACAGGATATTCACAGGTAAGCAATTTAAAAGGGCATTTGCTGATGCCAATCTGAAAATAGTGCCGACTGAAAAAGGAAAAAAATTGCAAGAGAACAAGTAGTATGATAATAATATTTTTCATTGTACCATGTCAGATGGCAAGAGAGAGTTACATGACACAATCTAGATAGTTTGCCGCTTCATCGAGATGAGAAAAATACTCATCATCTCAACTGACACAGATAGACACAGACATATTGAACAAGTATATTGGCTGGGCATACATCACAACTACTGTTTCATTAGGCTCACTATTGCTTTGGCAACCTCTGACCTGCTGAAGAGCAACTTTATTGCATTGTCCTTGCGCTTTTCATAAGGGTTCAGTTCTATAATGTTTAGATTACTGTTTATCAAAAATTCAAGATGAAGCGACTTTCTTATAACACTTGCATTTCTTATGCCAAATCGCTTACCTACAAGACTGTCGGAGTTTGAAGGGTCAAGCGACGATAGCCGGATAACTGCTCCTACAAATGAATCAAGTAATGCAAAGAGTGGATCGGATTTGTCTTCTCTTTCCTTCATAATGCCCCACTTTACTTTGGTCTTTGTCATTGAGGTCAAGCTATCAAAGCTTTTGATAAACTCGCCAAACATTGATTCCATAGTAACGCCGATTATATGATCTTTTGACCTAACAAACTGCGTCGTTACCTTTTGGTCAGTAAATTCTATTCCATGGTACTTGGCATACAGCAATGGCTGACCGTATTTTACAACATAGGCTTCACAGCCATCTATTTGCGATATAAGATGCACAAAGTAGTTTTTGGATGTCAGATTCTTGATAGCTGCGTTCATTTTCGAGATTATCATGAGACTGAGAAGATTCCTAACAAAATCGTCGGTGTAGCCGGGAAACTCCCCAAAATCGTAAAGAATCTCCTCTACTACCAAGACAGTAACGATCCTACACCCTGCACATTAGAATTTTTCTTGCACTAAATGCTACGGATGAGGTATATATGTGTCAATGCGACGTTTAGTTGCAAATATTAAACGTCTAGTTGGAAGCCGGCTTATTGACTGAGCAGTTCATATTTGCACCTTCAGCCGCTCGGATGGCTAGGAGTAACATTGGTAGATTTATGAAAAAGCACAGCATATCCAATTGGCGTCAGCTGATTGAGAAGGCAAACAGCGATATCGAGTGGTATTGGAATGCGGTCAACGAACACCTTTGCATCGAATGGTTTCGAAAATATGATAGGACTTACGACTCACAGACAGGCATACCTTGGACAAAATGGTTCTTAAACGGCAAATGCAACGTTGTTGTCAATGCAATTGACAGGCATGCCAAAAAACAGCCGGATAAAGTCGCGTACATTTTTGCAAATGAGCAAGGTTCAAAGAAAATCACTTATCGTGAGCTTGATGAGCAAGTGAGCAGGTTAGCAAGTGCACTGATAACAACGGGTGTCAAAAAAGGTGATGTCATTGCTATATACCTCCCTATGATCCCAGAGGCGTTTTATGCAATCTTCGCGTGCTCCAAGATCGGGGCTGTCCACACTACAATCTTTTCCGGGTTTAGCGCGCATGCACTCCACTCCCGCCTTGTTGATTCCAAGGCAAAGTTGCTTATCACCACCGACGCGGCCAGGCGGCGAGGCAAGGAGATTAATCTTGCAAGCCAGTGGCAAAAGGCAGTACAATGCACAAATGTCTCCAGAATAGTGACGATTGGTGGCAATTATGGTGACTTTGTCAAAAATGCAGGCAGGGCCAAGACGGAGGTGATGGATTCAGAAGACCCGCTTTTTATCTTGTATACGTCGGGTACGACTGGCCATCCAAAGGGTACGCTGCAGGTGCATGGCGGCTTTACCATTGTTGCAGCCCAGCAGGCGGCATATCTAATCGATATGAATCCTGAAGATGTTTTATTCTGGTATGCAGACATCGGATGGATAACAGGGCAGGTATGGGTAGTATATGGAAGCCCGATAATAGGTGGGACTGCTCTTGTATATGACGATGCTCTTGACTACCCCACAACTGATACATGGTGCAGGCTGATTGAAGACCACAAGGTAAGCATCTTTGGAGCTGCCCCTACCGCAATTAGACTCTTTATGAAAAACAATGTGCAGACTAGCAGATACGATTTTCAGGCACTCAGAGTTTTGGCTGCAACGGGGGAACCAATAAACTCTGAAGCCTGGACTTGGTATTTTGAAAATGTAGGAAAAAGACGCTGTCCGTTGATCAACTTATCAGGGGGAACAGAGATCGGAGGCGCAATACTGAGTGTGCTGCCGGTCATGCCACTTAAGCCCTGCACAGTAGGATGCCCCGTTCCTGGCTTCGATGCCGATATTTTTGATGATACTGGAAGAAGAGTAAGTCAGGGATACTTAGTAATCAAAAAGCCATGGCCCTCGATGACACGTGGGCTCTTCGATGGCCCCAGCAGATTCATCGATACTTACTGGTCAAAGTACAAGGATGTATGGTATCACGGTGACCTAGTGCTTGTTGATTCCGATGGCCTATGGTACGTTCAAGGCCGCGCCGACGATGTCATAAAGGTGGCAGGTCATAGAATTGGGACTGCAGAAGTTGAGGTAGCTGCCGCATCTCATCCGGCGGTAGCAGAAGTGATTGCAGTCGGTAGACCAGATGAATTAAAAGGTGAGGCAATAGTTGTGTACATAGTTGTAAAGGATGGTTACAAGGCCAAGAAGATCTTGGCAGACGAGATCATTACACGAGTAGAAGAATCAATAGGAAGATTTGCTCGCCCTCAAGAGGTGAGGATAGTAGCCGAGCTGCCAAAAACTAGGACAGGTAAGCTAGTTAGGAGGCTTGTTAAAGCAAAAATTACTGAAGGAAATATTGTCGACCAGGACTTGTCGATACTTGAAAACCCTTGGTCGCTTGAGGGTATTTAACAAGTTATTTGTGCATGTTTTGCTCATAAATTTCAATGGATGGAACCCATATCTGCAAGGAAATAGCTAATCTACATGACAACATTGTCAGCGCCGAGATAGTTGAAAAGGGCGTCACCATTGCTGCACATGTGAAGTCAGGCATACTTCCAAAGCTGGAAAGACTCTTTGCCCAGACAGAACTTTACATGAATATTCTACAGGCAAATACAGAGCATCTTGGCAGACCACATTATTTAATGGCGCATAACGACAGCATAGATCTGTTTTTCTTTCCAATAGTTATCAATGGCAGAAAAATGATCCTAGTTGTAAGGACTTCTGTTCCATATACTCATGAGGAAATAGTTAATAAATTGAGAGAACATGTTGGCAAGCTAAGACCAAAATATCATTAGCATCCAAATTATTAGAGCAGGTTCAAATATAGAGCAGTTAAAGAGCAACAGAAGTAGAGGAAGATCATCCTACCTATGGTGCATTCACTGCATCCTCAATGAGAGGCCTCAGCAGAGCTTTTTGCAATTTTCTGGTGACGACAATCAAGCCTGTCAACTATGGCGCAGTTGTAAATATAGATTTCAAAAGATAGGCATGGGAATGTTATCTTGCCATAGAGAATTCCTAAGTTAATGATTGCGAGAATAAGATCTAGATCTATATAATTGCTCTACGAATGATTGTTACATCCAAGTGCTAAGCTGCGTATATGTTCCTTGCATTGCACTTTGTCTCTAGAGATACCTGGAACTTGTATGGTGGAAAGCTGGTTTCATAAGGTATAAGGAAGCTTTATTTTGTCAAACTATCGAGTAGCACGTATATAACAATGCATATCTATGATGAGAATGACACAAAAAAAAAGAATTTCGAGCTTCCAGGCAGCAGAGCTCATTATGCTCCGTCGCTTTCATTTACGATTAGTCACATGCAGCTTGAGATAGAGCCTGACCTCCAGATGCATACGATTAGTTGCAAGCAAAGGCTCTCGATCGTAACTCTGCAGGACACTGACACCATAGAGCTTGATGCAGCTGAACTTCAGGTAAAAATGGTCTCTGCAGCAGGCAGGCTTGATTTTCGTAGTCTTGATGACAAGCTTGTAGTTAAACTAGGCGGAACTCTAAAGGAAAGGAGTAGAATCGAGCTCTACATTTCCTACACTGCCAAGCCCCGCAAGGGTTTTTATTTTGTCGGGCCTGACAAGTATTATCCTGAGAAGTATCAAGAGGCATGGACACAGAGTGAAACCACTGAAGCAAGGTATTGGTTCCCTTGCATCGATCACCCGCGGGTCAAGTTTTCAAGCGAAATTTCAGTTATAGTCCCAATAGGATTTACGGCAATTTCAAATGGCGTATTGCTGAAGGTGGAGAAGCAGAATAAAAAGCAGATCTACCATTGGTCTGAAACAAACCTACACCCATCTTATCTTACATCAGTAGTTGTCGGCAAGTATGTTGAGATGAAGGATGGCGAGAACTTGTATTACTATGTCCCGGCAGAAAAAAAGCAAGATGCGCTCAGATCATTTGAACATACTCCTGAAATTATCAGGTTCTATGAAGAATACCTTGGCACAAACTATCCTTATAATAAATATTCACAGGTGACAGTCCAGGATTTCGTTTATGGAGGTATGGAAAATACCAGTTGTACTACGCTAACGCTGGATACACTTCATGACGAAAAAGCCCACCTTGACTTTACAAGCGATTATCTTATATCGCATGAGCTGGCACACCAATGGTTTGGTGACCTTGTCACATGCAGTGATTGGCAGCATATTTGGCTCAATGAAGGATTTGCTACCTACTGTGAGGCACTCTACTGGGAGGCAAGCAAAGGCAAGGACGAGTTCCAGTATTATATGATGCAGACTGCTGACGACTAT
>OCZV010000562.1_pt1 | contig 13494 bp, 13 predicted proteins | sample 1539051 | NCBI WGS metagenome assembly OCZV01 (sample SAMEA3113581, study PRJEB22503) | soil metagenome
GCGACCGAGTGCGCCTCGAGTGCGGGGCGGCGAGCTGAGACTGAGAGGCTCGGCTCGTGGGCGATCCCACCAGGAGCTCCGTCGCCGGCAGCGGGAGGGATCGCATCGACGCGAGGACCTGGACGATCGCCGGCGTCGTGACGCTCGGGGGGATCATGTCGAACATCGACGCGACGGCCGTGAACGTGGCGCTCGAGACCCTCGCGCGCGACTTCGGCGCCTCGATCAGCAGCATCCAGTGGGTGGCGACGGGCTACCTGCTCGCACTCGTGACGGTGATCCCGCTCGCCGGCTGGGCGTCGGACCGGTTCGGCGCCAAGCGGATCTGGATCGCATCGGTCGGCCTGTTCCTCGCAGGCTCGATGCTGGCCGGCGCCGCGTGGTCACTCGGCAGCCTGATCGCCTTCCGCACCCTGCAGGGCCTCGGGGGCGGCCTGATCCTGCCGGTGGGCATGACCCTGCTGAGCGGCGCCGCGGGGCCGGCCCGGATGGGTCGCGTCATGGGCATCCTCGGCGTGCAGCAGCTGTTGGGACCGGTGCTTGGCCCGATCCTGGGCGGGGTCCTCGTCGAGCACGCCGGCTGGCGCTGGATCTTCTACGTGAACGTCCCGATCGGCCTCCTGGCCATTCCGCTTGCCGCGCGGCTCCTGCCGCGAGACCAGGCTGTGTCCCGTAAGCGCTTCGACGGGGTGGGCTTCCTCCTCCTCGCCCCGGGGATCGCCGCCTTGATCTACGGCCTGACGGCGATCGAGCGAGACGGCGGTTTCGGCCCGCGGGCTCTCGCGCCGATCGTCGTCGGTTTCGCGCTCGTGGCGACGTTCGTCGTCCACACGCGACGCAGCGAGGCGCTCATCGACCTCGGCCTGTTTCGCGAGCGCGCGTTCGCGGCCGGGGTCGGCGCGACGTTCTTCCTCGGCATGGGCCTGTTCGGTGCCTTGTTCCTGCTGCCGCTCTACTACCAGGGCGCCCACGGGGCGTCACCGCTCGACGCCGGCCTGCTGCTGGTCCCGCAGGGGATCGGCGCGGCGATCATGATGCCGCTCGCCGGACGCGCCACCGACCGTGTGGGGGCGAGACCCGTCGTGCTGGGCGGGCTGGCGCTGATCCTGGTCGGAACGCTGCCGTTCGCCCTCGCCGGCAGCTCCAGGTCGGATCCGGTGCTCGCCGTGGCGCTGGCGGTCCGCGGGCTCGGTATGGGCGCTGCGACCATGCCCGCCATGGCGGCTGCCTATGCGTCCCTCGCCGAGGAACGTATGGCGCAGGCCACGAGCGCGCTCAACGTTCTGAGGCGCCTGGGCGGCTCGCTCGGCGTCGCGCTCGTGGCGGTCGTCCTCGAGCACGGCCTCCCCGGCAGCGCCGGAGGCGTAGGGGACAGGGCCGCTTCCGCGACAGTCGTCGCAGACGCCTTCGCGAGCTCCTTCTGGTGGGTCTTCGTCTTCTGCGGGCTCGCGTTCGTCCCCGCCGCCTTCCTGCCCCGCCGGCCGCCGCTGGACGCTCGGGAGCGGGCCGGCACCTCACCGTGCCGGCATGCCGGCACGGCCCTGCATCACGCGGCCGGGGACGCGTAGCCGCCCTCACGCCCTTTCGCGCAGGCTGCCGAAGGAGCAGACTAGAAGGGTGGCCCGAACGAGCCAGCCTGTTGGCCATGACCTGGAGCAACTGTTCGATCTAACACTCGACGCGTTCTGCGTCGCCGGTTTCGACGGATACCTGAAGATCGTCAATCCGGCGTTCGCTCGTATGCTCGGGTACTCGCAGGACGAGCTGCTGACGAGGCCCTTCATCGACAACGTCCACCCGGACGACGTCGGATCCGTCGGCGCGGCCATGGCCGAGCTGGCAGCCGGCCACGTCCTCGTCGGGTTCGAGTGTCGCCAAGTCCGCGCGGACGGCTCGGTGCGCTGGTTCGAATGGAACACGAGCCCTGAGCCGGAAGAAGGCGTCGTGTACGCCGTCGGCCGGGACGTGACGGACCGCCACATTTCGGGCGACGAGTTGAGCGCGCTACGACGCGTGGCCACGCTCGTCGCGGGGGGCGTGCAACCCCAGGACCTCTTCGCCGTCGTCGCCGAGGAGATCGCCCGCGTCGTCGAGGTCCCGGTTGTGAGCATCGCACGGTACGAGCTCGACGACGCCGCAACCGAATGCGCCAGCTTCTCGACGGAAGGTCCGGTGTTCCCCGTAGGCAAGCGGTGGTCGCTCGCAGGCACCAACGTCCTCGGGCTCGTGCGCCAGAGCTCCGAGCCGGCTCGTATCGACGACTACTCCCAGCTGGAGGGCGAGATCGCGGACTCCGTCCGTCGCAGCGGCCTTCGTTCGACGGTCGGAATACCAATCATCGTGGCGGGACGCCTCTGGGGCGCGATGGTCGTCTCCAGCACGGAGCGGCTTGCCGAGAGCACCGAGGGTCGTCTCGCCGAGTTCACCGAGCTGCTCGCCACCGCAATCGCGAATGCTGAGTCGCGCGAGTCGCTCGCACGTCTGGCGGACGAGCAGGCCGCGCTGCGGCGGGTGGCGACCCTCGTGGCGGGAGGGGTGCCGCCCCAGGACGCGTTCGCGACGGTCGTCGAGGAGGTCGGCCGCCTCCTTCCCGTCGCGAGCGCGGCGATGGGCCGCTACGAACCAGACGGCACGTTCACGACCGTCGCCGCATGGAGCGCCGCCGAGGTCGCATTCCCCGTCGGAAGGCGGTGGGCTCCCGAGGGGAAGAACGTCACGGCGATCGTGTTTCGAACCGGTCGACCGGCTCGTCTCGACGATTTCTCCGATGCCTCTGGCCCGATCGGCGTGCAGGCGCGGGAGGCCGGCTATGGGTCGGCCGTCGGGAGCCCGATCGCGGTCGAGGGCCGCCTCTGGGGGGTGATGACCGCCGCCTCGACCGCGGACGAGCCGCTTCCGGCGGACACCGAGCGGCGTCTTGCGTCGTTCACCGAGCTGCTGGGGACGGCGATCGCGAACACGGAGGCGCGCGCCGAGGTCGAGCGGCTCGCCGAGGAGCAGGCGGCGCTGCGACGCGTTGCGACGGTCGTCGCGGAGGGGGCGACCGGACAGGAGCTGTTCGCCTCCGTCGCACGAGAAGTGGCGACCGTCCTCGACGTCCGCATGGTCAGCATCGATCGCTACGACTCGGACACCTCGTCCACGGTGGTCGCCTCCCTCGACAACCCCGGCTTCCCTGTCGGAACTCGCTGGCCGCTCGACGGACCAAGCGTGGGAGCCACGGTCCTCGCAACGGCGAGCCCGGCGAGAATCGACGACTACGCGGGTCTCCAGAGCACGGCCGCCGCCGCCATGCGCGCGTCGTCGGTGAACTCCGTCGTCGGCGTTCCGATCGTCGTCGAGGGGCGGGTCTGGGGAGTGATCTCCGTCGGAAGCACGGATGGCACGCCCGTGGCGGAGGGCACGGAAACGCGTCTCGCCGCGTTCACGGAGCTGCTGGCGACCGCGATTGCCAACGCCGGGTCGCGCGAGGCTCTCCAGCAGCTCGCCAATGAGCAGGCGGCGCTGCAGCGGGTGGCGACGCTCGTGGCGCGAGGCGTACCGCCCGCCGAGATCTTCTCGGCCGTGAGCAGGGAGGCAGAAGACGTGTTCGGCCTGGACTCGGAGTCGCCGGACGCAGCGACTGTCGTTCGCTTCGATCCGGGTCCGGTGTGCGTCCTTGCCGGCGCGTCGAGGGCCATCGAAGGGACGCCGCTCGGATCACGCTGGCAGCCCCACGATCTGTTCGTCTCTACGAGGGTTCTTCGCAGCGGAGGCTCCGCCCGCGTCGACGAGGATGACCTGGTGGCCCTCGGCGGCCCGGAGGCCGAGAAGCTGCGTCGCCAGGGCTACCTCTCGCAGGTCGCCAGCCCGATCGTCGTGGAGGGCCGCCTGTGGGGCGCGATGACCGTGAGCGCCGGAGAGTCACTGCCGCCGGAGACGGAGGAGCGACTCGAGAAGTTCACCGAGCTCGTGGCGACGGCGATCGCGAATGCGGAGGGCAAGTCCGAGCTCGCTGCCTCCCGCAGGCGTATCGTCGCTGCGTCGGACGAGACCCGCCGACGCATCGAGCGAGACCTCCACGACGGCACCCAGCAGCGGCTCGTCTCGCTCGGACTGGCGGTGCGGGCCGCCGAGGCGAATCTCCCCCTGACAGAAGCGACCTCCGAGCGGAGTTGTCGCGCCTCGCAATGGGACTCGGCTCCGCGGTCGAGGACCTGCAGGAGCTCTCGCGCGGAATCCACCCGGCGATCCTCTCCAAGGGCGGTCTGGGCCCGGCGCTGCGAGCGCTCGCGCGCCGCTCGGCGATTGCCGTCGAGCTCGACGTCACGACGGACGCGCGGTTTCCCGAGCCGGTCGAGATCGCAGCGTACTTCGTCGCGTCGGAGGCACTGGCGAATGCGACGAAGCATGCACAGGCGTCGCGGATCGAGGTCTCGCTTGCTACGCGCGACGGCAGCGTCTTCCTCTCGATCCTCGATGACGGCGTCGGGGGCGCCGATCCTGCGCGCGGCTCGGGCTTGATCGGCCTTACCGACCGCGTCGAGGCGCTCGGCGGCTCGATCCACGTCCACAGTCGGCCGGGGCACGGGACGCAGATCACGGTGGAGCTGCCGCTCGAGCTGGAACCGGCGGCGGATACCGATTGACGTTCCCCGGAGCGGGACCTAGCTCCCGAGGACGTTCACGGCTCGAGCGGCGACGAGCAGGACGGCCACGACCGAGATTCCCGACTCGAGAGCCATGAGCGCCTTTGCGGGTCGCGTCAACGGCATGGCGTCCGTGGGGCTGAAAGCGATCGCGTTCGTCAGCGCCACGTAGACGTAGTCCTCGAGCCGCGGATACCAGCCCTCGCCGGCGAGCTCCGGGTTCTCGTCCTGCGGGAACTGGAAGTCGGGCGTCCGCCGGCCGGCGACAGCTCGTCGCAGCGGGCCGCCGCCGTCGAGCGTCCAGAACCAGAGCCCGAAGACGATCACGTTCGTCAGCCAGAGCGCCGCACCGCTGAGAAGCAGCTGCGTGGCGGTCAGCTCGGAGCTCTTCTCGGTGAGGAGCGCGGTGACGAGCAGGATGAGCCCGCCGAGGTTGCCGAGCACGACGAATGACAGGAAGAGCTGCAGGAGCTCGTGAGCGCGCTCGGCATCGGCGATCCGCGTGCTCGAGAACATCGCGCCGGCGAGGACGAGCTCGGGAAGGCAGACGAGGAACCACACCCAGCCGTGCACTCCGACGAGATCCCATCCGGCGGCGAGGCTCGTCACCGCGAGCGCGATCAGCAGCGCGGCCGCCGCCGCGACGAACAGGATCGCCTCTCCGCGTGCCTCGCGGCGCGCCTCGGCGAGCTCATCGCTCGAACCAGGATTCACACGGTTTCGGGAGACGGCCCGTCGATCGAGGCCGCGCCGGCGACGATCTCGTCGATCCGAGCCAGGTCGTCCTTGGTCAGTGCCGTGTCGAGAGCGGCGACGCTCGCTTCGATGTGAGCCGGGTTGCGAGACCCGACGATGGCGACGTGCACGGCCGGATGAGCCAGGACCCAGGCGATGGCCAGCTGGCTCACGGTCTGGTCTCGCTCCCGCGCGAGGCGCTCGAGGTCGCGCACGACGGCGAGCTCGCGGCGGAGCGTCTCGCCCCGAAAGATGGAGCTCTTGCTGCGCCAGTCGTCGGGCGCGAAGGTGGTGTCCTCGGTGATGGAGCCGGTCAAGAGCCCGTGCGCCAGCGGTCCGTAGACGAGGACGCCGAGGTCGTGCTCGAGCGCGTACGGAAGCACGTCCTTCTCGATCTCGCGGCGCAGGATGCTGTATGGCGGCTGGACCGCCTCCACCGAGCGCGCGCTCGAGAATTCTGCGATCTGCGGAGCACCGAAGTTCGAGACACCGATGTGCCTGATCTTGCCCTCTTCGACGAGCTCCTGCAGCGCCCCTGCCGTCTCGGCGAAAGGGACACCCGGATCGGGCCAGTGAACCTGGTAGAGGTCGAGATAGTCCGTGCCGAGCGCGTGGAGGCTTTCCTCGACTCCCCGCCGTAGCCACTCACGGCTGGAATCGCGGACGAGCTCGCCGTCGTTCATGCGCAACCCGCCCTTCGAGGCGATTACCACGTCCGCTCGGTTCCTCCTCAGCTCGTCTTCGAGCGCGCGACCGAGCATCCGTTCCGACGCGCCCCAGCCGTATCCCTGGGCCGTGTCGAAGAAATTGATCCCAAGGGCTCGAGCCCGGCGGATCGCCGCGATCGCCTGATCCTCGTCGAAGCGACCCCAATCGCCGCCCAGCTGCCAGGTGCCGAACGCGAGCCGAGACACATCGAGGCCCGTCCTTCCAAGTCGCGTCCTCGCGATCACGCTGCATCGTCTCCAGGAGCGGTTCCAGGAAGGGCGTCAGCGAACGATGTCGAGGGCGAGATCGGGAGCGCAGCCTCGCTTGACCAGCGCGGCAACCGCGTGCCAGTCGACACGTCCGGCAAAGCCCTCCGCCACGACCCCCGAGATGCCGAGGCGCTCCAGCTGCTCCGCGCGCCACGCGTGCACGAGGGTTTCCTCCTCGCTCCGCTCGACGCGGGTGCCGCTCCGAGAGTCTTCGCTCGTCTCTTCGATGGTCTGCTCGTCTTGCATTGCATGTTCCTCCGAGTCTGGCTTGCTTGCGAGGGCACAAACGATGGCGGGCACGGCCGCAGATGTCATCGACGCCACCCGCCAATCGCGTCCCCGGCTAGCCGAACTCCCGCTGTTCCCGTTAGCCCACGTGGATCTTCCTGCTAGCTGCAATGCCGACCGCGGTCGCGTCTGGCATCCTCGGAGGAATGGAGTTGCGCTGCCTGATCGTGGACGACAGTGCGCGCTTTCTCGAGACCGCCTCCGAGCTCCTCACGAGGGAGGGGATCGCCGTCGTCGGCGCCGCCTCGACGAGCGCCGAGGCGCTCGAGCGAACGCAGGCGCTCGAGCCGGACGTCGTGCTCGTGGACATCGATCTCGGAGACGAGAGCGGTTTCGAGCTCACGCGCGTGATCGCCCAGGCTCCGGCTCCCGTTCCGGTCATTCTGATCTCGACCGGCTCCGAGGACGAGCTGGCGGAGCTGATCGAGGCTTCCCCCGCGCTCGACTTCCTGTCGAAGCACGAGCTCTCGGGTCAAGCGATCCGCGATGTCCTGGCCGGCGGCGAGTGCGTGCACGAGGCTCTTCTCTATTCGACGGTGGATGAGTTCCTCGCAGCGACCGTTCCGTTCGTGCGCGCGGGACTCGACGCGGAAGAGCCCGTCCTCGTCGTAACGAAGGAGAGGAATCTCAGGATCCTTCGAGAGGCGCTCGACGCGGATGCCGGCCGGACGCAGTTCGTCGACTCGGCCGATTGGTATCGCAGTCCGTCAATTGCCCTCGAGGCATACGGACACTACGTCCAAGCTCGGTTGGAGGAAGGGACCGGCCGGGTACGAGTCATCGGCGAGCCCCCGTGGCCGAGAGAGTCGCCGCGCGCGGTCGCCGAGTGGAAGCGCTACGAGTCTGCGCTCAACCTCGCCTGGGCATCGACGCCTGTCTGGGTCATCTGTCCGTACGACACCGACGACCTCCCCGAGGAGATAGCCGTCGATGCGCTCAAGACCCATCCGGTCATTCGAACCGGAGGCGACCGTCGTTCCAGCGGTTGCTACACCCATCCCGAGGTCTTCGTTCGGGAGCTCGGGCTAGAGCTGTCGGAGATCCTCGTCGACCGGCCGTAGCGGCCGGGCGTGCGCCGCCGTTCACCTGGTATCCGCTCCTCGACATTCCGGCTAGCTGGGATGCGGAGCAAGGCTGTGGCTGCCATCCTGAAGAAGTGGAGATGCGCCTCCTCATCGTCGACGACAGCACGCGCTTCCTCGAGACTGCGCGGACACTCCTCGAACGCGAGGGGATCATGGTGGCGGACATCGCGTCGACGAGCGCCGAGGGCGTCGAACGAATCCAGGAGCTCCAGCCGGACGTCGCGCTCGTCGACATCGATCTCGGCGGCGAGAGCGGCTTCGATCTCGCCCGACGCGTCGCGTCCGATGCGGTCGGGGCGTCCACGCGCTTGATCCTCATCTCGTCACACGCCGAAGCGGATTTCGAGGATCTGATCAAGGCCAGCCCGGCCGTCGGGTTCCTGCCCAAGTCCTGCCTCTCGGCCCAAGCCATCCACGACATGCTCGCGCGGGCCGGCAACCACGGCGCGCCCCGCTCGGAATAGGCCATGGCGGCGACGCCGCGGCGGCCATCGTCCTATGCCTCCGACGGCCTCCTGGACGAGCCCGCTCGTCGCGCCGCGAAGAGCGTTCCGTCCACGGCTTCGCCTCGATCGGAACGTCGAGCGCGGAGGCTCGGCTCCGCAGGCGTGCGCAGGCGCCTGCGCGCCGTGCGGCCAGGCGCGGCGCCCGCGCTCGCCTTCCTGGCGGGCGCGGCGTCCTTCGCGGCGATGGCCGTGGCGGTCGCGGTCGGCGGGTCCCAGGTCCCGTCCCTCCTGTTGGCCGTCGCAGCCGTCCTGGCGCCGCTAGCGGTCGTGCGTGTCTGGGGTGTCGCCTACGTGATCCCTGTCGCAGCGGCCGCGCTCCTGTCCTTCGACTGGTTCTACGTGCCGCCGACGCATCCGTTCGCCGTCCCGGATCTCGCGAACTCCGCTCAGGCCCTCATCTACCTCGCGATCGCCGTTCTCGCCGGACAGTTCGCGGCCACCGCAGTCCGCCGCGCGCAGGCCTCCGAGGCCGCGCGAATCGCCGTCGCCGACGAGCAGGCAGCGCTCCGGCGCGTCGCGACGCTGGTCGCACAGGGCGTTCCTCCGGCGGAGGTGTTCGCGGCCGTGGCACGCGAGGTCGGCCTGCTTCTCCGGGTCGACGCCGCGTACGTGGGGCGCTTCGACCTCGACGGCACGGTGACCTGCGTCGCCGGCTGGAGCCAGGCCGGAAATCACCTCCCGGTCGACACGCAGGCCGATCTCGACGGCGAGAGCGTCTCGGCGCTCGTGCTGCGGACGGGGCACGCGGCGCGAATGAGCAACTACGAGAACACGCTCGGCCCGATCGCCGCCCTCCTTCGAGACCTCGGCATCCGCTCCTCGGTCGGCGCTCCGATCGTCGTGGACGGCGACGTCTGGGGGACGATGGTCGTCTCCTCCAGGAAGCACGAGCCCCTCCCCTCCGACACCGAGACGAGGACGGCCGCCTTCGCAAAGCTCGTCGCCACCGCCATCGCGAACGCCGATGCCCGGGCGGAGCTCGCCGCCTCTCGCGCGCGGGTCGTCTCGGCCGCAGACGAGACGCGCAGGCGCCTCGAGCGCGACCTCCACGACGGCACGCAGCAGCGGCTCGTCTCGCTGGCCCTCGAGCTGCGCACCGTTCAGGCGATGCTGCCGTCCGGAGAGAACGAGCTCGGCCCGCAGCTGTCCCGGATCGGCGAGGACCTGGCCGACGTCATCGAGGACGTCCGCGAGATCTCCCGCGGCCTCCATCCTGCGATCCTGTCGAAAGGCGGCCTCGAGCCCGCGCTCAGAGCGCTCGCCCGCCGGTGCGCCGTCCGTGTCGACCTCGACGTGCGCGTCGGGGCGCGGCTGCCGGAGAACGTCGAGGTGGCTGCCTACTACGTCGTCTCCGAGGGGCTCGCGAACGTGGTCAAGCACGCCGCCGCGTCCGTGATGAAGGTCGTCGTGGAGACGGTCGACGGGACGGTCCGCCTGTGCATCTGCGACGACGGCCGCGGCGGTGCAGATCCGACGCGCGGCTCCGGCCTGATCGGCCTCAAGGACCGCGTCGACGCGCTGGGCGGGACGATGTCGGTCGTGAGCCCCGTGGACGGAGGCACGACGCTTCGCGTCAGCCTTCCCGTCGCGCCTTCCGGCTGACTGGGGGCTCGAGACCTCCGCTGGCCGGAAGACGAGAGTGCGGCTACCGCCGATGACGACTCGCGGTCGTTCGGCCATCGTTCGTGTCTCGGCTCGGCGAGAGGAAGACGTCATGTCGCTAACGACGCTGATGGCGAGAGGGCGGTGAGGACAGCGGCGCTCGCGTTCGCCAGGCCCGCCGCGGGGCGCTGATGGCTCTCTCCTCGCTCTCGGGAAGGCTCGCGATCGTCGCAGGAGTCTTCCTCGCTGCATGGCTCCTGTCCCGCGCGAGTGCGGCCCTCGCGCGGGCGATCCTCGGGTGGCACGACCGACGTGCGCTCGGCCGGAATCCGGACGAGACCGGCCGGCTCGTGAACCTCAAGCGGCGCGAGACGCTCGTGGCGCTCATCCGCACCGGCATCACCTTCGCCGGGTTCGCGACGGCGGCGGTGCTCGCGATCGCCCAGCTCGTCGGCGGGATCGACCGGCTGACCGCGATCGCGGGGGCCTCGTTCTTCCTCATCGTCGCCGGTTTCTCGATCCAGCGCCTGCTCACCGACGTGATCGCGGGGTTCGCCATGTTCGCGGAGAGCTGGTTCTCGGTCGGCGACACGATCGCAATTCCGGCCCTGGACCTGCAGGGGGTCGTCGAGGACGTCTCGCTCCGGCGGACGAAGCTCCGCACGCTGGACGGCGAGACGATCCACATCCACAACTCTCAGATTTCCGCCGTGCGTGTCCTGCCACGCGGCGTGAAGGAGCTGGCCGTCGAGCTCTTCGTCTCCGACCGCGAGCGGGCGGAGGATCTGGTCCACTCGGTCGCGGCCATGCTTCCGGAGGGCTCGACGGCGCTCGTCCGGCGGCCCTGGATCTACGGCGTCGACCGTGTCTCGGACTCGCTCGACCGCATCACCGTCCGGGCAACGATCGCTCCCGGCCGCGAATGGCTGGTGGAGTCGTTCTTCGTCGACCTCCTCAGGGAACGTGCGGAGGCCGGGCTGATCGTCCACGGCCCGGTCGTCCTCGCCGTCGACGAGCGGGCCGCGCGGACGTTCGCTCGGGCCAGTGCGGCGGCGCGCTCGGACGCGGAGGGCCGGCAGGCCCGCTCGCGTGCCGCGCGGGCCGAGTCGGCCTGAGCCGGGGTCCGGCCCCCCGGGCGTCAGTGTGTTTGGAGATACGTCAGGGCGGCGAGGACGCGGCGGTGGTCGTCGGCGGTCTCGGGGAGTCGCAGCTTGGCGAGGATGCTGTGGACGTGCTTCTCGACGGTCCCCTCGGTGACCCAGAGCTGGCGGGCGATACCCGCATTCGAGCGGCCCTCGGCCACGAGGGCGAGAACCTCGCGTTCTCGCGGGCTGAGGCTGTCGAGCGGGTCCTCGGCGCGCCTGGTGCTGACGAGCTCCTGCACGAGGGCGGGATCGACGACCGAGCCGCCTCCGACGATCCGCTCGAGGGTCTCGATGAACTCTTCGACGTTCGTGACACGGCTCTTCAGCAGGTAGCCGATCCGGCGGCCGGCAGCGAGCAGCTCCATTGCGTGCTCGACCTCGACGTGGGCCGACAGCACGAGGATGCCCGTATCCGGGAGCTCCTCGCGGATCGCTTGCGCGGCGTCGAGTCCTTCGGTCGTGTTCGTGGGCGGCATGCGGATGTCCACGAGCACGAGGTCGGGGGTGTGCTCGCGTACGAGCTCCAGGAGCTCGGCCGCGTCGCCGGCCTGCGCGACGACCTCGAAGTCGGAGCGCTCGAGCAGGCTTGCGACACCCTCGCGGAGGAGAACGTCGTCGTCGGCCACGATGACTCGTGCTCGGCTCATCTCGATTGCAATTATTGCGGCTAGCGTGAATGTGGGAATTCTGGCCGGCCTGAGGCCAGGATGGGCGCTGCCCGTGAAGACACGGGAGGGCCGTGCCGCCATCCTCTCGGCATGGAGAACTCTCACCACTCGGGGTCTGGAGGAGGGCTCGGTCGACGATGTCTTCGGCATTGACGGTCCACTACGTTCCCCGTGCGCTTGCCTGGGCCGAGCGCATCGGAGAGCAGAACGAGCGCAGGCGCGTGCAGGCCGAGCGCCTGCGGATCGCGCGTGAGCTGCACGACGTCGTCGCCAACGGCTTCGCGACCATCAATGTCCAGGCGGGCGTCGCAGCACAGTGCGTCGATCAGCGGCCCGACCAGGTGGTGGAGGCGCTCCAGGCGATCACGGCGGCGAGCAGGGACGCGTTGGAGGAGCTGCGGGCCATTCTCGGATTGCTGCGCCACTCCGACCGGCCGCGCGAGGAGGCGCCTGGCATTCGCCAACTCGAGGCGCTCGTCCTGCGGACGAGCAAGGCCGGCGTGCCCACACGCCTGGATGTTGTCGGCTCGCCGCGACCGCTGCCGGCTGCAATCGATCTGGCCGTGTACAGGATCGTGCAGGAAGCCCTGACCAACGTGCTGCGCCACGCCGGGCCGGCGGCGGCCTCCGTCTCGATCGTCTTCGAAGGCCACAAGCTGCTCGTGTCGGTCGAGGACGACGGACGAGGGAACGGCGGCTCGGACGAGGACGGCTCCCCAGGATCCGGGTACGGAGTCGTGGGGATGCGCGAGCGGGCGGTCGCGCTCGGCGGCGGTCTCGAGGCCGGACCTCTTCCGACAGGCGGTTTCCGGGTGACGGCGTATTTGCCGCTGCCTGTCAGCTCATGATCCGCGTTCTCCTCGCCGACGACCAGGCGCTGATCCGTGGCAGCCTGCGCGTCCTGCTCGAGTGCGAGGAAGGCATGACGGTCGCAGGTGAGGCGGCCGACGGCCATGCCGCGGTCGCCCTCGCGTGGGAGACGCGGCCCGATGTCGTGCTGATGGACATCAGCATGCCCGGCCTCGACGGCATCGAGGCGACGCGACGGATCGCTGCCGACGAGCGGCTGGCGGAGCTTCGGGTGCTAATCGTGAGCACCTACGAGCAAGACGAGTACATTTTCGAGGCCCTGCGCGCGGGCGCGAGTGGCTTCCTGCTCAAGGACACCGAGCCTCCCGAGCTCCTGCGCGGAATCAGGGTCGTCGCAGCCGGCGGGGCCCTGCTCGCCCCGAGCGTGACGCGGCGGCTGGTCGCCGAGTTCGCCTCCCGGCCCACCGGTCACCAGCCGAGCCCGGACCGGCTGAGGTGGCTCACACCTCGGGAGCGCGAAGTGGTGGCGCTCGTGGGGGCGGGCCTCAGCAACGGAGAGATCGCCGAGCACCTCGTGATCAGCCCGGCAACTGCGAAGACCCACGTCAGTCGCGCGATGCGAAAGGTCCACGCGCACGATCGCGCCCAGCTCGTCGTGCTCGCCTACGAGTCTGGTCTCATCGCCCCCGGCCGACGACAGGCCTGTGTGACGGCGGGCCTGCCTTCCGTGGCCCGGCTCCACGCCGTGGGTGAGGCCGCGTGAACCCGCGCTCGGACGCCGCCGTCGTGCCCTTTCCGGCAAAGCGAGTCAGCGTCGAGGTGGAGCGGCGACGCGCCTATGCTCGCTTCAAGGCCGCCGTCCAAAACCTGTCGAACGACCCGACCGCGGAGAGCGTCGTCCGCTACCTCGCGGTGAGCCGAGCGCTCGACGATTCCCGTCGGGCTCGGTCGGACCCCCGCGACGAGCTACCGCCGGCCGCCTGAGGTCGCGAATGCGCCGTCGCGTCCGGCAGGCCTCGGCCTCTCCGGTCCTCGGTCGATACTCGAACG
>OCZV010000563.1_pt1 | contig 13493 bp, 13 predicted proteins | sample 1539051 | NCBI WGS metagenome assembly OCZV01 (sample SAMEA3113581, study PRJEB22503) | soil metagenome
CCTGGCGGGCGGTCTCGAGCGCCTCGGCAGGCGAGGCGTCGATGAAGTGGAACGTTGTGTCGCCCTGCATCTCGATCGACGGCCGCGGGTGATGGGTGAGGACGAAGACCGGTGTGTGGAACGGCGGGTTGGGACCCCACCAGCCCTTCCACTCCGGGTCCTCGTGCCATCCGGGCGGGCCGAACTTCCCGGCACCCATGATCTCGGCGCCGATCCCGGGAGCGAACAGCCGCAAGAAGGCGTCGTCGACGCCGCCGCTACCGCCGGGCTGGCCGTCCCTCTCGCGCCACCACCGGGTGGCGAACATCCACTCGTGCAGCCTTTCGCCGGCGTGGCCGAACGGTGCGTCGTGGCTCTGACCTTCACCGGTGGCGAACCCGTCGAGCGAGACGGAGATCTGTTGGACGCGGACGAGTGACATGGCTGGTGCTCCTTCGGTAATCGGGGAGGTCAGTGCTCGTAGGTGGTGCGGAAGCGGAGGTTGGTCGCGGCATTCGGGTCATGGCCGACCCAGGTTCTGCAGCTTGCGCACGGACCCATCCGCGACCTTGGTCATGCCCCTGAGTCGGAGCCACCGACGCCTTCTCGACACGCGCGGTGCCATCATCGTCACCCGAGAGCGCCGGCGATCTGGAGCAGCCAGCTGACACGGCTCATACCCGGCGTAGGGGGCACTCCGCTTTTCCAGGTCGGCTCGTGCGCGTCCCTGCAACCAGCGTCTTATGGTCGTTCACCGCCTCAACTGGGAGACCGCAAGCCAGTGGGACGTGACGTCGTGCCGCGTTTCGCATGCCCATTACGTCGTTGACTCGCCAGCCGCACGCGTCGACGAGGGCGACTGCCTTCGAGCGGTGGATGAGCAGTCGCAGTCCTTCGCCGCTGCCGGTGCGCGCGAGGCGTTGGATTCGGTTCTGCCATTGATCGGCACTCGTGCCGGTGTCCTGGGGTGGATAGAAGTCCGTCGTGAGCCTGCTGCCCGGGGCGCTTGCGTCCGCCAGTGCGGCAAGCTGCCGGCGAACGACCGATTCTGGGAGGTACATCGTGACGCCTTCGAGGACGAACAAGGCGGGCTGGCCCTTGTCGAGGCCGCCGCCCCGAAGTGCCTCGGCGGCGTTCTCGATGGTGAGGTCCGCAGCGACATAGGTCGGACCGGGTCCGGGTGCTCGTGCGACCTTGTGCTGCTGCGTCGCAGGGTGGTCCAACTCGAAGAACTGCACCCCATCCCGGCGGGTTGCTGGACGTCTTCGGCCCGCTCGAGGTGTTCGGGGTCGTCCCCCAGTGGTTCTCGATCCACCTTGCCGGCCCCGATGCCGGGCCCGTCCGCAGCGCGCAAGGTCCAGCAGTCGTCGCGGAGGTCTCGTATCGCGACGCCACGATGTCGGACATCGTGCTCGTCCCTGGGTATGGGGACTCGGCGGCTCGTGAACGACGACTCTTTCCTCGGGTGGCTCCGAGACTGGGCAGCCGGGGCAGAGATCGTGAGCTCAGTGTGTACCGGGTCGGGCGTGCTTGCTGCCGCAGGCCTCCTTGACGGGCGTCGAGCGACGTCGAACAAGCTTGCCTTCGCGTGGGCGGTCGAGCAGGGGCCGCAGGTCCAGTGGGTCCGCGAGGCACGTTGGGTTAAGGACGGGGATCGCTGGACCTCCTCAGGAGTCGCAGCGGGGATGGACATGGCGTTGGCGCTTGTGGCGCACCTCCGCAGCGAGGACACCGCGTCCGCGATCGGCAACGCGATCGAGTATGAGTGGCACCGCGATTCGGGCTGGGATCCGTTTGCAGACCTCAACCCGCCGGCTGAGTAGGGCACCGCCCTCGATAGCAGCACTTCAGGTGGGATTGGACAGTGAGTACGCCCGAGCCCGGCGATAGGTGATGCTCGGTCGCCGCGATGGGGATGTCGGCCCGCGTCGCCTGCGAGACTTGCCCGATGAGTGTGTCGACCGGGCCGATGAGATCGTCTCAGCGATTCGAGCAGCGCTTCCCGCAACCGTGACCTCGTGGGAGGTGAACGCTCAACGCCGCGACAACGGCGCCTGGAACGTCGAGTTGACACACGAGGCGTCGAACGGCCTGGTCTTTGAAACGCCCGACGTCGAAGTGGCTGATGCGATCACACGGATGAGTACGCACATCGCAGAGAACGACGAGTCCAGCGCATCGCACGCGCGCCGAAGCTCGATCCCGCCCGCGGCTCGGTGCGATCGGACAAACGCGCTGGTGGCGGGCTCGTGGCAGGCGGCCGAACTGGAAATGACCCCGCACGAATTTTCGCGTGGAGCTGACCAGCCAGTTCCCGCTGACCTGTATGAACGCTGCGCTGTGTCAGGAGGTCTGGAGTCCTGGTACAGACCTTCCGCTGGTCGCGGGCGGAGGTTGCAGGAGTCGCGGGTGTCTTGCGTGACGTTGGTGCGCTCAACCATGAGGAGGAGCACTGGTTCCGTACCTCATTCGGCTCAGACCGCCCGCCGCCCCGTGCGACCACTGTCGTGTAGCCGGCGGTAGGGGGCGCGGCGGGGCCCGGCGACGACGGCAGACCCTCGACTCGATCGAGCGACGGCAGCATGGAGTCATGGCCTGGTGGACCGGGCTCGTGGTCGGTGTCGCGGTGATCGCTGCATCATGGGGGCTGCTGGTCCTTCTGGCGACCCGCCTCCCGAACGGGACGCTCAAGGAGCTGGCCGGGTTGCTGCCCGCCTGCGCGACCACAGTCCGGCGACTGCGGGCTGATCCGAGAGTGCCGCGGCGAGCCAAGGTCGCCGTCGGGTTCGCGCTCATCTTGGTGTTGTGGCCCATCGACCTGGTGCCCGAGTTCCTGCCCGTCGTCGGACCGCTGGACGATGTCGTGGTTGTCGCCTTGGCATTGCGGTACGCGGCCCGTCAGGTCCCGCGATCAGTGCTCCTCGAAGCCTGGCCCGCCAACCCCAGCATCATCGAGCGGCTACTTGGTCAAGCGACGACCTAAAAGAGTCCGTTGCTCTGCCAATTGAGCTAGAGGGGCGGGGGCGAAAAAGCGTACCACCGCCGGGCCCGGTCGCCGCAGCCGGAAATCACCGCGGGTCAGCCGAGGTCGGCGAACGCCTCCGCATGCTTGTTCGACCCGGCGACGACGAGTACGTCGCCGTCGGCGAGCACCGTATCGGGTGTCGCGTAGGTGAACTGCCCGCCTGCGGGCTTGATGGCTACGACCGTGACGCCGTACTGGGCCCGGACGTTCGACTCGGCCAGCGAGCGCCCGACGAGGGCGGGCGGCGCTTCGGTCTCGACCATGGCGAAGTCCTCGTCGAGCTGGAACCAGTCGAGCATCCGCCCGCCGACCAGGTGGGCCACCCGCTGCCCCATGTCGTGCTCGGGGAAGATGACCCGATGGGCGCCGACCCGCTCGAGGATGCGCCCGTGGGGTTCGGTCACGGCCTTCGCCCAGATGCTGCGGACACCGAGGTCGGCGAGCGCCGCGGTGGTGAGGATGCTCGCCTCGACGTCGCTGCCGATACCGACGACCGCGCTGTGGAACTCCGCCGCCCCCAGCTGCCGCAGCACGCCGGCCTCGGTCGTGTCGGCCTGCACCACGTGGGTGAGCCGCTCGGCGTGGTCCTGCACCCGCCGCGCCTCCGTGTCGACGCCGAGGACCTCGAACCCCAGCGACTCCAGCTCGGTGGCCAGCGCGCTGCCGAAGCGGCCGAGCCCGATGACCAGGATCTGCCGGCCGGCGCGCGAGCGCTGCGCCGGCGTGGCGGCCAGCGGCTGGAAGAGGGGGAGATGGCGGGAGGGACGCTCAGCCAATGATCGGCCTTTCCTCGGGGAAACGGTAGGCGCGGTCCTGCTCCCGGAGTACGAGCGCCGCGAACAGCGTGACCGGACCGACGCGGCCCAGGATCATCAGGCCCACGGTCACCAGCTGGGGTCCCGTGCTCAGCAGCGGGGTGGCGCCGGCGGAGAGCCCCACGGTGCCCAGCGCGGAGACCACCTCGAACAGCAGGTCCTGCCGCCCCACGTTGCTGATGGCGAGCAGCAGCATCGTCGAGGCGACGACCACGCCGACCGCGAGCAGCGCGACCGCCAGCGCCTGCCGCTGGGTCGCGTCGGGGACGCGCCGCCGGAACACGACGACGTCCGGCTCGCCGCGTGCCTCCGCCCACATGACGAACCCGAGCAGGGCGAACGTCGTGACCTTGATGCCGCCGGCCGTCGACGCGCTGCCACCCCCGATGAACATGAGCACCTCGGTGAGCAGCCGCGACGGTTCCCGCATCGAGGCGATGTCGATGGAGTTGAACCCGGCGGTGCGCGGCATGGTGCTGTGGAAGAAGGCGTTGATCGACGTGTCCCACGTCGACATCTGTCCGAGGGTGTCGGGGTTGGTCCACTCGAACCAGGCGAGCAGCAGCGTGCCGACCGTGAGGAGGACCAGCGTGGGGCCGACCGTGAGCTTGGCGTGCAGGCTCCAGCGGGACGGTTTCGTCGGTCGGCGGGCGATCTCCATCCACACCGGGTACCCCAGGCCGCCGACGATCACGGTCACCGCGACGACGATCAGCACGAACGAGTCGTCGGCGTAGCCCATGAGGCTGTCGGAGAACAGGCTGAACCCGGCGTTGTTGAACGCGGACACCGCGTGGAACAGGCCGAGGTGGGCGGCGCGCCACAACGACTCGCCGTGCTGGAGCCAGAACCGGCCGAACAGCACGAGGGCGACGAACGCCTCGACGCCGAGGCTCAGCTTCGCCACGCCGAAGAGGAGGCGCCGGACGTCGCCGAGGTCGAGCGACCCGGTCTCGGCCGCGGCCACCACTCGCTGCCGGAGCCCGAGCCGGCGGGCGAGGACTAGGGCGATCAGCGACGACAGGGTCATGATCCCGAAGCCGCCGATCTGGATGAGCGCAAGGATGACGGCCTGCCCGAACCCGCTCCAGTGAGCGCCGGTGTCCACGACGATCAGGCCGGTCACGCACACGGCCGAGGTGGCGGAGAACAGCGCCGTGACGAGCGTCGTGCCGGGTTCGTCGGAGGCGAACGGCAGCCACAGGAGCGCGGTGCCCACGAGGCTCGCGCCGACGAAGGCCACGACGACGTACTGGGCCGGATGGCCCAGTCGCAGGAGTCTCGGACGCGCCATCAGCGGTCGCACGGCGGACACGCTAGACAGCGCCGATCAGCTACGCGAACACGTGGGGTGATCGACGAGACTCGAACTCCCGACCTTCAGGGCCACAACCTGACGCTCTAGCCACCTGAGCTACGGCCACCACGGGAAACGACAGCGTACCCGACCGCGCCGGTCCCGCCGCCAACCCCAAAACCCGTGTAGGGGCGACCCTCGTGGGCCTACGCGCCCGGAGGCCGGTACTCGACGGTCTTCTTGGCTGCGGCGTCGATCTCCTCGGGGGAGATCAGCACGACGGTCCGGATCGACGCCGCGCCCGCGGCGGCCACCGTGAGGCCGACGGCGGCGGCGGTCACGTTGTCGGGCAGGTCGGCGATGACGAAGACGTCGTCGGAGCCGAAGGCGAAGTCGAACGACTCGAGCCGGCCGCCGACCCCCTCCAGAAGCTTCTCGACCGCGGCCCGGCGTCCTGTCCCCCCTTCGCCGAGGACCCCTTTGACGCCGTCGGCCGTGTACGACACCTGCCAGAGGTATCTCGCCATGGGAGTCTCCTTGCCCGCCGAGGCTCGGGCCTCGGCCCACGACCATCGTCCGCCCGTGCCCCGGGCGGGTCAACCCCGGCGCCATCGGCCACTACCGTGGAGAGGCGCCAGGCCTCCGTAGCTCAGGTGGATAGAGCAGCTGCGTTCTAAGCTAAGTAGGCGGATCTGAACGAGAGCGGGGTCATCCACCCGGCGTTGTGGGGCGCATGCCCCGCCTTGCGCGGGAGCGTCGTTCTGGGACAGCCTGCCAACGCCGACTTGCCGAAGGGCACCTCGTCTCTCAGCCGTCCCGAACACCGAATCTGCGCTCCTACCCGCCGCCTCCGGGGGCGTCCGCCGTCAGAGCGATGCAGTAGCTTCGCTCGCCGACGGCGTCTGTTGTCCTGTGCACCCCGAACGGCACTTGGGGACGCACTGGGGCTGCCCCTCTACTTGAGTCGCGCCCGAACGACGCGCAACGAGTGGAGCCGGCACATCGCTGCGTATTGGTGCCCGTCCGGAGTGACCCAGGCCGTACGGCCCAGTGAACGCGGAATCGATCTGGTCCGTGGATCGGCGTCGAGAAAACCGCGTCCGGTCGCGGCGTCCTGTGTTCGCCCTTCGCGACCCGTCCGCGAGCCGGGACCATCCACGCCCTGACGAGAGCGTCGCGACTAGCGACTGACGCCTGCTAGGAGCGCCCGTGCCCGGCTCAGGTCTGGTGCCTGGTCGCCCGCGCTGAAACCGGCGAGCGTCGCTGCCAAGAAACCGGTCTCACTGCCTTCGGCGTGTTGACGTTCCACCTCGTGGCTGGTGATGAGCAGCCGCAGGCCTGCGGCGACCGAACGTTGACGGTCGGCTGCCTGCATCCCTCGCCGCAGCGCCGACCGGACCTCGTCGAGGCAGGCCGCGCCGTGGATGGCAAGCAGGGCGCCGCCACGTAGGCGGTGGAGCTCCGGTTCGTGGAAGAACGCCCGGGTTGCTTCCACCAAGGCGAGCGCGTCATCGAGTTGGGTGAGGGATTCGGGCGCCCGATCTACCCGCAGGAGCGCGTCGGCCAGCAAACCCAGGAGGTAGGGCCAGTCCATCGCCGCACCGGTGGATCGGTAGTCGTCCAGCCCGGCGCGAAGCTCGCGCAGGCCCTCCTCGGCGCCCGAGGCGGCGAGCGCCCATCCACGGAGAATGCGGCCTTGTGCGACTCGGAAGGGGAACCCCTGTTCGGACGCAAGCTGGATGGTGGCGTCCGCCCATCGCCGGACCTGGTCGGGCTCGTCTCGGTACTGGTGCAGGAACGCCGCCTGGATGCGGGCCGTCGTGAGGGCGTACGGGTGATCCGCGCCCAGCTGGAGCGCCTGTTCGATGCGAGAAAGTGATTCCGAAGGCCGGCCGAGGAACCACAGCGCCAGCGCGGCCCAGGCGGTACAGGACACACCGGGATGCTCGCCATAGCGGGCGAGATGCGCGCTGTGCACGTTGTAGTCGTAGAGGTCGAGCCCGCGGAGGGCGTAGTCGACCGCCTTGTCGAAGGCCCCCTGGTGAAATGTCGAGCACGCCAGGAGCTCGAAGGTCTCGATCTCCAGGTCGGTTGGGCCCTCGGCCAGCTGCTGCTCCAGTAGGGTCTCTGACTGCTGGTAGCGTCCCCGGAGCTCGTGCACGGTGGCCAGGCCATAGAGAACTAGGTATCGCTCCGGCGGGTCACCGAGACGGCGGCACAGCTCTCGGGCCCGACGGTAGGCCGTCTCCACCTGTGGCGCCGCCCAACCGAGCGTGGCGATGAGCGCGGTGGCCAGGATGGTCTGCACCAACAGTTCGGCGCGGAGCCGTTCTGGTCCGTCGGTCATGCGGGACAGGTGCTCAAGTGCGGTGTTCAGGTGGGCGACCGCGTCACGGTGGGCGCCGCGGCCGATCGCCTGTTCGGCGGTTTTGCGCAGGTATTCGGCGGCGCGGGCGCTATCGCCGCCGCGATCGAAGTGCAGGGCGAGCTCACCCACGTGTTCGGCGACCCGGGACCCGTGTCCCGCTTCGAGCCGCTCACCGATAGCCCGGTGGAGCCGGCCGCGCCGCCCGGGCGGCACGTGGTCGTACAACACCCGGTGGTGTAACTGGTGGAGGAACCCGAAGCGCGCCGACATCGTGCCGTCGCCCCAGGTCTCGGCACCCCGCGGCGCCAGCAAGAGCCCACGTCGGGCGAGACCGGTGCAGACCTGTTCGGTCTCGTCCTCCGTCGCGCCGGTAGCCGCCGCCACCGCCGCCGAGGCGAACTCGACGCCGGCGACCGCGGCGGCCTCGAGCAGCTCAACCTCGACGGTCCCGAGCTGGGCCAGCTCCCGTTCGACGAGCACCTGCGCGCTCTCGGGGACCGTGCGAGCCAGATCGTCGAGGTCCCCGCCCACCGCCCACCGCCACTCTTCGTCGGCCACCAGCACCCCGCTGTCGGTCCACGAGGCCACCACGTCACGCATGAACAGCGGCACACCGTCAGTGCGGGAGTGCACGAGCGCGGCCACGTCCGCGGGTAAGCCCGGGAACCACGCCTCGAGAAGGCTCGCCGCCTCCCGCCGGTCCAACCGATCCAGACGCACCTCCTCGGCGTAGCCGGCGGCGAGGAGCTCGCGAGCAACCACAGCGACTCGGTCGGCACCCTTCAAGGTGTCGGGGCGGTACGTACCGAGGACCAGCAGCCGCGCAGGGTCGCGGCGCCGCGCCAGCCAGTCGAGCAGGTCGGCGGTGGCATAGTCGCTCCAGTGGAGGTCTTCCACGACGATCACTACCGGCCGGTCCGCTGCCAGCGTCTCGAGGGCGTCGACCAGCTCCCGCAGCATGCGCTCCCGCGTGGCCCCCAGGCTGCGGACCTGAAGCTCGGTGAGCTGCTCGCTGCGCACCAGCGAGGGCATCTGCAGCAGCCACGTCGGTGCCGCCGCCGCTAGCACGTCAGCAACCCGTTCGCCGCCGGGTTGGCGGCAAAGGCGTCCGAGAGCGTCGAAGACACCCAGGTAGGCTTCGCCACCCGCCCGTTGCTCTAAGCACTGGCCCCGGCCGACTAGCGCATCGAGGTCCTCCAGCCGCTCGAGGAAGGCGTCGACCAGCGTGGTCTTGCCGATGCCGGCCTCACCGGTCACGAACACCGTGCTGCGCAGCCCATCCACGACGGAGCCCACGGCGGCTTCAAGGCACGCCAACTGGGCGGCTCGGCCAGCCATGGTCGCCGGCTCGGGAGCCAGCCGTGACCGCTCGGCACCTCGCCGCAGCTGCTGTTCCGAAACAGGAGCCACGAAGCGGAACCCGCGGCCGTGCACAGTTCGGATGACAGCCTGCTCGCGGCCGCTGTCGCCCACGGCCTGGCGGGCGGTCTTGATCCGGCTGGTGAGCGCCGACTCGCCGACGTACCGGCTCCCCCACACCTCATCGAGGAGCTCGATCCTGGTCACCACCCGGTCCCGGTGGCGGATCAGGTGGGCCAAGACGTCGAACACCTGGGGTTCGAGGTGGTTGATCTCGCCGCCACGGCGCAGCTCCCGGCGGTCCTCGTCGAGCTCGTAGACACCGAAGCAGAAGACCATTCACCCTCCGCCCCGGAGGCTAGTGGTCGTTCCTCCACACGACCTCCTGGTCACCTCCATGTTCGCGACGCGTCCTTCCCGTACAACGAACGTGTCGGATCCACCGCAGCGAAGCAACCAAAGGAGAAGGAAATGACCGACACCACCACAAACGCCCGGATCATCAACGGCGTCAACGTTGAGGACCTCATCCAGACCGTCGACGCCGTCACCGCCACGCCCGGCATCGCCGACTTCCGCTTCCGGGCCGACAACGAGTGGCTCGGGGGCGGCCACAACCGCACCACGATCAGCGGCTTCTACGGGGCCGGCGAGGAGCAACGCCACGCCACGCCCTTCGTGCTCGACAACGACGAGCCGCCGGTGCTGCTCAGCGGAGACAAGGCCCCCAACCCGGTCGAGTACGTCCTCCACGCCCTGGCCGGGTGCCTGATGACGTCGCTCGTGTACCACGCCGCCGCACACGGCATCGCGGTGGACGGGGTCGACGTACGCCTCGAGGGTGACCTCGACCTGCACGGGTTCCTGGGCATGGACGACAATGTCCGCAACGGCTACCAGGCCATCCGCGTCCGCTTCGAGGTGCACGGCGACCTCACCGATGAGCAGAAGGCAGAGCTCGTGACCCTCGCCCAGCAGCGCTCCCCGGTGTTCGACATCATCACCAACCGGGTCCACGTCGACGTGGATGTGGAGCAGAGCTGAGCGATGCAGCCAACCGCGCAGCACGCGGGCGCCCTGACCCACCCAACCGTGGCCGGGGCGCCCGCCGCGTCGAACCGAAGAACGCAATCGACAGTGCACCGCATTCGGACACCGCCGCCAGGCCCCAGGTCCTCTGTGCCTGGCTGCCGACGAGGGGGGACCAGTGATGACGACTGACGCGATGGCAGCGTGGGGGGCGTACGACAGAGATGACCCGTTCCCCGTGTTCGCCAAGGTGCGCGAACTCGGCGCGGTGCACGCAGTGACGCTGGCCGATGGGCACGACGCCTGGCTCGTCGTCCGCTACGACGAGGCTCGCACCACCCTCAACGACCCGGGGCTCTCCAAGGACATGCACGCGGCGCTCGCGACAGGCGCCGATGTCGTGGCCGAGGGACTGCCGGGACCGGCGTTCGCCCGGCACATGCTCAGCGTCGACCCGCCCAATCACACCCGGCTTCGTCGTCTTGTCTCGGCCGCCTTCTCTCCCCGCAGAATCGAAGCCTTGCGCCCACGGGTGCAGACCATCGTGGACGACCTACTCGACGACCTCGCCGCTCACGGACCCGACAGCCGGGTCGATCTGGTCGGCGCCTTCGCCTTTCCGCTGCCGTTCACGGTGATCTGCGAACTGCTCGGCGTGGCCGAGCCCGAGCGGGCCTCGCTGGGTCGTGGCCTCACCGCGCTGCTCGTCCCAACCTCGACCGCGGCCGAGTATGCATGCGCCAAGGAGGCGTCCGATGACGTCGTGGCGATGCTGGAGGCGCTGGTCGAGGCCAGGCAGGCCGCCCCTGGTGACGACCTCGTCAGCGGGTTGATCAGCGCCCGTGACGGCGACGAGCGCCTCAACACCCAAGAGCTGCTCTCCACGATCTTCCAGCTGATCGTGGCCGGACACGACACCACCACAAGCCTCATCGGCAACAGCGTCATCGCCCTGTTCCGCAACCCAGCCCAACTCGCAAAGCTGCGTGCGAACCCCAACAAGATCACAGCGGCCGTGGAGGAGTTCCTGCGCTACGACGCCCCCGTCCCCCACTCGACGTTCCGCTACGCGATCGAACCGGTGCAGATCGGTGAGGTGACGATCCCCGCCGGCGCTCAGGTCATCATCTGCTTGGCGGCCGCCAACCGGGACGCGAACCGATACCCGAACCCCGAGGTGCTCGACATCGATCGGGCCGAAGCACGTCACCTCGCGTTCGGGCACGGCATCCACCACTGTCTCGGCGCCGCGCTGGCCCGCATGGAGGGCCACCTCGCCCTCGGAACCCTGCTGCGCCGCTTCCCCCAACTGAGCCTCGCCATCCGCGTCGACGAGCCGCACTGGGGCCACGGGGACGGGCTCGTCCTGCGCGGCCTCTCCCAGCTGCCCATCATTCCCGGCCCCGCTCTCCCTCGGCAGTGAGCGCGCCGCCTCAGCTGAACCAGTCTGAGCGCACCGAACCGGTTCGTGCCCGGTCGGGACCTGAACCGGCTCGCCCGCTTCTCAACGGTCGCGAAGAGAGGTACGAGTCCGCACATAACCCTCGGGCCGACCGTGATCGTCACCGGCGACGGCCCGCCCTCGCCGGCTCGGGACCGTCGGCAGCGCCCAGATCGACCACTCTGGAGCCTCGCGGCGGACTGGGACTCCCTGGCGATCGGACCTCATAGCGGGAGACGAGCGTCTCATAACGCGCGCGGCTACATGGCGTAGGAGGCCGCTGGGTATCGCCAAAGTGCCGTTCGGAGCGCACAGAACATGCACGCGTAACGTCGGTCCTCGGGCAGCTGCGACGAGTGCATATCGGCGCATCTGTCTCAGGTTGGCCACCGGTCCAACGCGCCCAGATCGACCGGTCGGGATCGTCTTGATCGAACGGCAGCCGCCACGCTGCGTGAGACTGACTCGATGACCACGCAGGATCAGGTCGTGAGGCATACGGGCGACGCATGAGACCGCCCCGTTGTCGGTGTTGCCTGCCGGTCACCGAGGCTGCACATCCCGAGACCGACGGCCACGACACCTCGGCGGCCACAGCGCCGAATGCGGGCCCGCGTACGCGGCCGTCTCGATGCTGGTGCCGCCGGGTGCTATATCTCGGGTTGGCCCGGCCGAGAAGGGGGCACACGATGGACGACGTCTCGGAGCGGTTCCTAGGAGCGCTGTCGGCCCTGGAGCACGTGGTCGACGAGGTGACGTCCGAGGAGGCCGCGGCGACGCTGGATGACGCAGCGTTGCAGCTGTTCTGGCGTGAGTGGCCCCAGCTTGGTTCGTGGGCGGGGACCTTGTGGCGACAGCTCAACGAGGACCTGGCCGGACCGTCCTCGGCCGTGTGCGAACCGGAGCTCGACGAGGTGGGGGCGAGGGTGGCTGAGGGACGGCGGGGGCCGACACGGGCTGCGCGTCGGGGAGGGCATTGATGGTTGAGCTCGCCGAAATTATGACGGCAGATGTGTTCATCGTCGCGCCGGACAGCCCGGTGGCGGAGGCGGCGGCAGCCATGGCGAAGGGCCGCTTTGGTTCGGCGGTCGTCATGCAGGGCCAGGTGCTGGTGGGGATCTTCACCGAGCGCGACGTCCTGCGGGCGGCGGCGTCGGGTAGCGACCTGACGCGTTCACCCGTGTCCCGGTGGATGACACGCGACCCGGAGACCGTCGGGCCCCATGTCGACTCGGAGCGAGCGGCCGAGATCATGCTCGGCGGCGGGTTTCGCCATCTTCCCGTGGTTGCGGGGACCGCGTTGGTTGGGATCGTGAGCCTGCGGGACCTGCTCAGCCTCCGGGTTCGCCGACACCCGTCGTAGCGACCTCGTCTGGCCCCACGCGTTGAGTGGGAAGCGTGGCACCGTCCGCCCGCCACGACCCAGCTGGCGGGGCGCTGGAGCGGCGCCCGTGAGCAGCAGTGCGCGGTGACCGCCGCCGGCCTCGGGCGCCGAGCGGATCGAGTAGTAGTGGTGCCTTCGACGACCTCGTGATGGTCGATGCGCACATACTGGCGGGGCGGCGGCCGGGGATTCGGCGTTCCGCGCCCACCTTCTGCCGCGACACCGGCACCGAACGAAGCGACAGAACGACGACTGGCACCGACCGACCGCCCGCGCCGCCAAGCGGCGTTTGCTGTCGCAGTCGACCCTGAGGGTGGACCCACCGCCACTACCAATCGAGTCCGGCGGGATTGGTTTGGCCGGATTCGTGACGGGTAGGTGGCGGTATTGCCCAGGGACAAGGAGCCGTTCCATGCTCGACTTGACGGCGAACGCGACATCGGTGATCCGCTCGATCGCAGAACGTCCTGAGTTGCCGGACGAGGCAGGACTGCGGGTCGTAACCGGTGGCGGGGACTCGGGGCACCTCTCGGTCGCGGCCACGGGCGCGCCTGAGCAGGGCGATCTGATCGTCGAGAAGGAAGGGGCCCGCGTGTTTCTCGACCCGCAGGCCGCCGTGATCCTCGACGATAAGGTGCTGGATGCCCAGGTCGGCGAGGACGGGAAGGTGGAGTTCCTGCTGTCGGCCCAATAGGCATCGGCACAACGAAGTTAGGGGTTGGATCGGCGTCGACCCCCGCTGGGCGCCCGATGTCGCCTGGGTCGGCGACATCACCTACATCCCGACCGGCGAGGG
>OCZV010000564.1_pt1 | contig 13481 bp, 13 predicted proteins | sample 1539051 | NCBI WGS metagenome assembly OCZV01 (sample SAMEA3113581, study PRJEB22503) | soil metagenome
GGAACGAAGGTGACGTGGAGGTAGACGACGTTCTCGGCGCCCGCCTCGCGGCGGAACTGGCGGATCGCCTCGAGGTAGGGCAGCGACTCGATGTCTCCCACCGTGCCGCCGATCTCGGAGATGACGACGTCGGTGTCCGACATCGCCGCCACGCGCCGGATGCGGTCCTTGATCTCGTTCGTGATGTGCGGGATGACCTGGACCGTCGAGCCCAGGTACTCGCCCTTCCGCTCTTTGCGGATGACCGAGTACCAGATCGCGCCCGACGTGTGGTTGGCGTTGCGGGAAAGGTTCTCGTCGATGAAGCGCTCGTAGTGACCGATGTCGAGGTCGGTCTCGGCGCCGTCCTCCGTCACGTAGACCTCACCGTGCTGGAAGGGGCTCATCGTGCCCGGGTCGACGTTGATGTACGGGTCGAACTTCTGCACCTGCACGCGCAGGCCGCGCGCTTTCAGCAGGCGCCCGAGTGAAGCGGCCGTGATGCCCTTGCCGAGGGACGAGACGACCCCGCCCGTCACGAACACGTACTTGGTCGGGTGGGCTCTCATGGGCGACGTCCTACCCGGTCGAGCCATGCCAAACCGGGCGTCCGCTCGATCAGGTCGCCGAGCGATCGCCGTTCCCCGAGGAGGTTGAGCCCCGCCAGCGCGGCGATGACGGCCCAACGCGCACGTCCGTGGATTGCGTCCACGGACTTCAAGCCTACCACGGCCCCAAGAGCATTAGATCCCGCGTCCCCAAGCATCACTTTCTCGCGGAGATCGTAGGGAAGGAGCAGGATGGCGACGGGCGCGAGATCCGAGCCCGGCACGCTGACGAGAAAGGCTTTCAGGGCCCTCCCGGGCTTCGTGTCGAAGAGATTCAGTGCGTTCGCCGACAGCCCGACGAGCAGGCCGCCGGAGACCGAGCGCGTCGCCAGGGCTCCGATCACGGGAACGCCGAGAAGCTTGAGGACGCCGGTCGTGCGGCCCGCCTCGAGATGGGCGCGCCAGCCGCGCTCGGGGCCCGAGAACGCATCGTCGAGCATCCCGACCAGGCAGACCGCGGCGACCGCGCCGCCGAAGCGCCGGTGCGTCAGGAGCGCCCACGCCCCGACGGTCCAGCCGACGAGGGGCAGACGGAGACCGCGGTGATTGAGCGCCAGAGGCCCGGTGGCGAGCAAGGCGTCCAGCAGTTGGCGCCCGCGGTGCGCGAAGCCGGGCAGGTCCCGTCCGGTCGCCCGGTGCTCGAGGTCGAGCTCGACTTCCTCGACGCGCAGGCCGGCGCGGAGAGCGTCGATCGTCATGCGCACCTCGCAGCCGAAGCCGGGCGCGAGCGGAAAGCACACCGCGCGCGCTCGTTCCTCCAGGTAGCGCTGCCCCGACAGCGGCTCGCGGGCCGAGTAGCCGGTACGCAACAGGATCAGGTGGCGCGCGATCGCCTTCGCGATTCCAAAGCCGCCTCCCGAACGGCGCTTGAACGCTGCGACCGCGACGTCCGCGTCCGATTCGGCCAGGAGCTTGACGCCACCGCGCAGGTCGGCGTCGCAGAGAAGCAGCGGCCCGGGCGCCGCCGCGCGCTCACCCGCGGACAGCGCTTCGCCTTTCCCGGTTCGCGTCAGCGGGACGACGACCGCTCCGGCCGCCTCCGCGACGTCCGCCGTTCCGTCCGTCGAGCTCCCGTCGACCACGATGATCTCGGCGCCGGGGAACTCTCTGTGCAACGCCTCGATCGTCTCGCCCACCCGCTCGGCCTCGTTGCGCGCCGCGATCACGATCGTGGACGGGCCGGGCCGGCCCGGATCAGCCGCCACTCGCCTCCTCGGGAACCGGGTCGATCGGAGGCGCGACGCCGTCGGTGGCCGAGTCCTTGAGGCCGTAGTGCCCCGGCTCGCCGCCGGCCAGGAGCACGGCGAGGGCGACACGGCCGGACAGCGTGTCGATGTTGTCGACGCTCGAGAGGCCCTGCTGCCGGAAGACCTCTATTTGCGACTCGTCGCCCAGCGCCGACAGCGATTCGACGCCGACGACGGGAAAGCCGCTGCTCTTGAGCCCCTCCAGGAGGCCGTCGAGAAAGGTCTCCGTGGGACGGGTCTCCTCGTCCGCCTCGCCTGAAGGCGGCCGCCACGAACGAACAACCACGGCGCCCTCGACGGCGAGCGTGTTCGTGCCCGCACGCTCCTCCACCAGCTGGCCCGTGAGCAAGCTCCAGAGCGTCGTCTCGTCTGCCTCGAACAGCTCGCGGCCGAGTGCCTCGCCGAGCTCGGCGAAGTTGTCGCCCTGGTCCGCATAGGCGACAAGCCTCTCGTCGCCCTGGAGCGCTTCGTCGAGCTCCTGCGCGTCGATGGGCGTGTCGATGGCGATGAGCTGGCCCGGCCGGCCGGAGCCCGCGTCGGCGAGCGTCCGCTCGATCGTCGCGCGGATGTCTCCCTGCACCGGCCCGAGGAAGACGACCGTCACACGACGGTCCTCGAGCCGCCGGTCCATGAGCACGGGATAGGCGCTCTCGATCAGCGCCTCGGCGGTCTCGCGGCGGCGATCGGCGAGGTCGAGCGACTCGTTCGCCTCCCGCAGGTCCCGGCTCAGCTCGTCCCGCTCCGCCTCGTTCAGCGACTCCGTCGCGTCAGCGACCTTGCCCGACACGGCGACGCCGAGCAACACCCCGACGGCGAGCGCGAGGAAGACGGCGGCAAGAGAAGCGACGTGGTAACGCCAGGTGAGCATGAATTACGACCGCTAAAGGGTTGAAGCAGTCTGGCAGAGGTCATACAGGCGGGCGACAGCCTGGCGCGGCAGCCCGCGCGCTCCCTCCCCGAGCAAGCGCCAGAACGGGCCCTCCACGAACGCGGTCGCGAGCGTGCGGCCCGGGCCTACGTCCTCGAGCCGAACGCCGGCGTCGATTCGCTGCGCGACGTCGTGCCAGCGCAGGAGGCGTTCCTGTGCGACCTCCTTGATGACGATGAGCCCTTCCCCGCGCGGCTTGCGGAAGAAGCCGGGCGCCCGGCTGCGCACAACGTGCCAGCGCGCGTTCGGCGCGAGCCTGCGCCGGTCCGGCTTGACCCCGCTATAGGCAGGCCACCAGTCCGGCAGGTGGTACGGCTCGGCGACCAGCTCCCACACGGCTGCGCGGGACGCGAGCAGCTCCCGCGAAGCCGAGATCACTCGAGCCCGAGAATCTCGCCCACGCGCGAGGCAAGGAGCGAGATGAACTCCTGGAGCTCCGACGAGGCGGCGACCACGACCACGATCGCGGCCAGCCCTGCCGCGGTGAACGCGACGAGCGGCCAGAGACCGACCTGCCCGCGGAAGAGGCGCGAGACCCCGCGCGCGTCGACGAGCTTCTCTCCCACCTTGAGGCGGGTGAGAAAGGTCGAGGACATGCCCGCGCGGTTGCGCTCGAGGAACGCGGTCAGGTTGAAGTGCGTGCCGACGGCGACGATGAGCTCGGCGCCCTTCTCGTGCGCGAGCAGGATCGCGACGTCCTCGCTGATGCCGGGGCTCGGAACGATGGTGGAAGGCAACCCCATGCGGTCGAGCCGCTCGCGTCCCGGCGCCGCCCCCGACGGGTATGCGTGCACGACCAGCTCGGCGCCGCAGGTCAGCGCCCGGTCGGTGACGGAATCCATGTCCCCGACGATCACGTCGGGCTTGTAACCGGCTTCGAGGAGAGCGTCGGCGCCGCCGTCGACCCCGACGAGCACCGGCTTGAAGTCGCGGATGTAGGAACGGATCGTCCTGAGGTCGCGCTTGTAGCCCGGGTCGCGGGCGACTACGAGGGCGTGGCGATCGCGGAAGGTTGTCTTCAGCTGTGGCAGCTGCACGCCCTCCGAGAGGAGCTTGCTCTCCTCGCGCAGGAACCGCAGCGTGTTGTCGGCGAAGTCCTCGAGCGCCTCGGAGACGCGGCCGCGCTGCTCGAGCAGCATGCGCTCGAGCTCGGTCTCCGTGACGTTGTGCCCCGCCGCCAGACGCGTGCCGTTGCGGAAGAGACTCGCACCGCGTACGACGAGCTCCTCGCCGTCGCGCACCTCTTCGAACAGCTCGGCGCCCGCTACGTCGATCAGGCGAACGCCGCCACGTACGAGCTCCAATGAACCAACCGCAGGCAGGCGGCCCGACGCAGAGCGCGCCACGTTGAAGACGACTCGCACCCCGCTCTCGAGCAGCTCCTCGGCGGAGACGCGGTCGATGTCCTCCTGGTCGATGATGGCGATGTCGTCGGGGCCCAGCCGGTGCACGAGCCGCTTGGTGCGCTTGTCGAGCCGGGCCTTGCCGGTGAACTCGATGAAGCTCATGACGACTGCTGCACCGTCGAGAGGAACTCTGCGCCACCCAGCATCCGCTCCACTTCTTCCCTCCGCTCGGATTCTGAAAGAAGTGCGATCCGGGTGTGCGTCGGATCGCCGGGGACCTTCTCGACGCGGAAGTGCGCCTCGGCGACGCTCGCGATCTGAGGCAGGTGCGTGATCGTGACGATCTGCGCCCGCGTGCCGAGACGGCCGAGAGCCTCTGCGACCGCATGCGCGGTCTGGCCGCCGATGCCGGCGTCGATCTCGTCGAAGAGGATCGTGGGCTCGCCCGCGCCGGCGTGCGCGACCGCGCGGAGCGCGAGCGCGATCCGGGATAGCTCGCCGCCGGAGGCAGTCTCTGCGACGGGCGCAAACGGCAAGCCGGGGTTGGGCCGGATCAGGAAGGCGACCTCGTCGCGCCCGGTCTGACCCGGCTCGCGCTCGGCCAGCTCCACCCGGAATTCGCCGTCGCCCATGCCGAGCCCCTGGAGCTCAGCGGCAACGGCCTCGGCGAACTGGTCAGCCGCAGCCGCACGTTCGGCCGACAGCGCCGCCGCCATCTCCTCCGCGCGCGCGGTAGCCTCAGCGAGCGTCCCTTCGGCGTCCTCGAGGGGATCGGCACCGGAGGCGACCGTGTCGAGCTCCGCGCGCGCCGCCTCGGCCCGAGTGAGGAGGTCGTCGTAGGTGGCGGCGTCGAAACGCCGCCGCGCTTCCGCGATGCGGTCGAGCTCCGCCTCGACCTCGCCGAGACGGCCGGGCTCGGCTTCGAGAGACGCAAGAAAGGTTCGAAGCGTCGAGGCGGCTTCCCTGACGCGCACCTCGGCCTCGCCGAGCTCCACCTCGATCTCTGCGAGCTCGGGGGCGAACTGCGAGGCGCGCACGAGCGCGCCGGCCGCGCGCGAGACTCGCTCGGCCGCACCCTCGCCGTCCGACGACTCGGGAGTGAGTGCCTCGGCCGCTTCGACGGCCGCCTCCGCCAACTCGGTCACGTGGCGGAGCCGCTCGCGCTCGGCGCGCAGGGCATCCTCCGTCCCTACTTCGAAGCCTTCCGTTCTGCTCACGAGCTCCTGGAGCTCGGCCAGGCGCTCCTCGCGGCCCGCTTCGGCCTGCGCCAGCTCGTCGCGACGGCGCCGCGCGCGCCCGAGCTCGCGCCACGCTTTCGTCATCTCCGCGCGGCGGCGCATCTGTTCGTCGCCGATGAACGCGTCGAGCACGTCGAGCTGGAACGCGGGGCGCGCGAGGCGGCGCTGCTCGAACTGCCCCGACATCGCGATCAGCCGCTCGACGAGCGCGGCGAGGTCTTCCCGCGGCACCGCCCGGCCCCACGCATATGCGCGCGTCCGCCCGTCGGCGAACACGCGCCTGGCGGCGACGAGGCCCTCTTCTCCCTCGGGCCTGAGCTCGGACAGCGTGTCGAGCCCTTCGAACAGGTCGTCCGGCGCGTCGAGCTCGGCTTCGACGTACGCCTCGGACGCACCGGGACCGATGTAGCCCGCGTCGCCCGGCGCGCCGAGGAGAAGGCCGATCGCCTGCGCGAGGATCGTCTTGCCTGCGCCCGTCTCGCCGGTGACGGCGTTCAGCGACGGGCCGAACGCCAGATCCACCTCGCGGATGAGGACGAAGTTCTCGATCCGGAGCCTGCGGAGCACGGCAGCGCCCTAAGGGAAGACGTTGTGGTAGCGGGTGAAGAAGGTCACCTCGGGCAGTAGCGCGAGCTGGCAGAACTCGTCGCCGAGGCCGACGTCGAGCGGTCCGTCGGCGGCGAGCTCACCGACGCCATGGCCGTCCACCAGGACGGTGACGCGCCGGTCGGCCGTGCGGTTGGTGACGCGCAGGTTGAGCCCGCGCGGAACGACGAGCGGCCGTGCGTGGAGCGAGTGCGGTGCGACGAACGTGATTGCCATCGCATCGAGGCCCCACATCATCACGGGGCCGCCGTTCGAGAGGTTGTACGCCGTCGAGCCGGTCGGCGTGCAGCAGATCATCCCGTCGCACGGCTGCTCGCCCAGGTCCTCGCCTTCGATCTCCCAGCCGAGCTCGACCATCCGCCCCGGTTCCGAGCTCGTAACGACGACGTCGTTGATCGCGGCGTGCGTCTGCCGGCCGAGCCGGACGCCGAGCGTGCACAGCTCGACAACGCGGAAGTCGCCGGCGAACACACGCTCGAGCGCCGTCTCGAGCTGGTCGCGCTCGGCGCTCGTGAGGAACCCCACGCGTCCGTAGCGCACGCCGAAGACGGGCGCCGGCCTGCCGAGCGTCGAACGAAGCGCGCGCAGCATCGTCCCGTCCCCGCCGAGCGCGAGGATCAGGTCGGCATCGCCGGCGGCGACGTCGACGAGCTCCACCCCGGCGGCGCCCGCCCGTTGCTCCACCCGAGCGAGCGCGTCGCCGAGCGTCCCCGGCCGGCCGTGGCTCACCACGGCCACGCGGCGGATCGGCTCAGGCTGGGGTCTCGGTCGCTGCACGAAGGTAGAGGAAGAATTCACGGTTGCCCTTCGGCCCGGGCAGGCCCGAGTCGGCGACGCCCTCGAGGCTCGCTCCCCAGGATGGGACGAGCGCTCCGATCTCGTCGAGCACGCGACGGTGCACCTCCGGATCGCGGACGACGCCGCCCTTGCCGACGTCCTCCCGGCCCGCCTCGAACTGCGGCTTCACGAGCACGAGCGCGCGCCAGCCGGGCGCCGCGCACGCGAGCGCCGGCGGAAGGGCCTTCGCAAGCCCGATGAACGAGACGTCGCACGTCACGAAGGTCGGAGTGAAGGGAAGCTGGTCGCACGAGAGCTCGCGGACGTTCACCCGCTCGAGAACCGTCACGCGCCGGTCCTCGCGCAGGCGCGGATGGAGCTGTCCGTAGCCGACGTCGAGCGCGCAGACGCGCGCCGCGCCCCGCTGCAGGAGGCAGTCGGTGAAGCCGCCCGTCGAGGCGCCTACGTCGAGACAGTCCTCGCCGCGGACGTCGGTTTCGAAGACCTCGAGCGCGTTGGCAAGCTTCTCGCCGCCGCGGGAGACGAAACGCGGGCCCTCCACGAGCTCGAGGTCGACCGTGTCCTCGACCTGTGAGCCCGCCTTGTCGTAACCCGGCACGCGCCCCGCCATTACGAGCGCCTGAGCCTGGGCGCGGCTCTCGGCCAGCCCGCGCTCGACGAGCAGCACGTCCAGCCGCTTCTTGGCCATCACGCCCGTGAGGGTACCGCCTAGGAGGCGGCGGAACTGTGGCGATTGCTCGCCGAGTAGAGCGGCACCGGCTCGCGAATGCCCTTGAGCGGGATCTCGCCGATAGCCTCGAAGTCGACCGCCGCCCCGCCGGCCTCGTCCACGAGCGCCTGGCTCACGAGCACCTCCCCGGGGCGGGCGTAGTCACTGATGCGCGCGGCGACGTTGACCGTCTGCCCGAAGTAGTCGCCGTCCCGGAAGACCACCGGGCCGACGTCGGCGCCCATGCGCGCGGGCGGCAGCCCCTGCCTCTCGGCCGACTCGACCAGCTCGAGGCCGCACGCGACCGCCTGGTGCGGCTGGCGGAAGTGGAACATGACACCGTCGCCGAGGAGCTTGACCGGCTCGCCGTCGTATTCCCGCGTCGCCCGCTGCACGAGACTCGCGAGCGTCGCGGCGAGCTCGGCGGCCGCTTCGTCGCCCGCCTTCTGCGTCAGGAACGTGTAGCCGCCCATGTCGAGGAACGCGATCGCCGGGGGCGTACGGTCGCGCCGCGCGCCGTACCCCGCCTCCTCCAGGGCGGCTTCGAAGATCTCGATCGCCTGCTGGAAGATGTAGTTCTCGAGGTGACGGTCGTAGAGCGTCGCCCGGAGCTGCTCGGATCCCTGGCGCATGCCCTTCGCGATCGGGCCGACCGCCTCGAGCACCTCGGCCCACGACATCCCTCGCTCGCGCAGGCCCTCGATGATCACGGAGCGGAAGAAGCGAACCTGGGACTCCGCCATCTTGCGGAGGTTCTCGCCGAAGAAACGGCTCGCCGCGATGATCATCTCCGGATCGAGGCCGAACCTCGTGATGAGATCGCCGCGTCCGTGCAGCATCTCGGCATCGTCGGCGCGGATGCGCTGGTCAGGTCCAGGCGCCGCAAGCGACCAGTTCGCATACAGGTTCTCGATCGCCTCCATCGGCAGGCCTGTCTCGGCGGCCATCTCCTCGAACGTCTGGTCGAGCAGCGGGGGCGGCGCTTGCGGGAAGACCTCGCCGATGAACCTGAACGAGTACAGCCCCTCCTCGACCAGCCGAGCCATGTCGTCGAGCGTCACGCCCACGTTAAGCATGGCCACCGCGATGCGGACGCGGTGGAGGTCGACGGGGTCGAAGAGGCCGTCGTTGCCGGGCGTGATGATCCCGCGCCCGGAGAAGCGGTCGACCATGTCGGTCGTCGTACCCGACTGGCGCGCGAGCTCCGCCGTGGTCAGACGGCTCACGATTCCACCCGCGCCCTGAAGAGTGGAACCGGCTCGAGCAGTCCCCGCAGCGCGACGTTGCCGATCGGCTCGAACCGAACGCCGTCCTCCGTCTCGCGCACGACCTCTTGGCTGACCAGGACCTCTCGGGGGCGCGCGTACTCCGTGATCTTCGAGGCGAGGTTCACCGTGCGGCCGAAGTAGTCGCCGTCGCGGAAGACGACGGGCCCGGCATTGATGCCCACGCGTGCCGCGGGCATGTCGGAACGGTCGAGCTCGTCGATGATGTCGAGTGCCGAGAGCACCGCCTGGCGTGGGTCGGGGAAGTGAAACATGACGCCCTCGCCGAGGAACTTGACGGGCCGCCCACCGCGCGAGTACGAGGAGTTCCACACCACGCGAGTGAGCCCGGCGGCCAGGTCCGCGGCCTTGTCGTCGGGGCCCTCCTCCGGCACGCGTGTGTAGCCGCCGACGTCGAGGAAGGAGATCGCCGGCGGCTGGGCCGGCCGCGGCTGGGCGAATCCCGCCCGCTCCATGAGCGTCTCGAGGAGCTGCACCGTCTCGTGCACGATGGCCGCCTCGAAGTGCCGCCAATGGAGCCAGCCGACGAGCTCCTCGCCCGCAGGCTGGATGGCGCCGCTCATGGGCGCGGCCCGCTCGAGGGCTTCGAGGATCGGCGTTCCCGAGGCGAGCGTCGGCTCGATGATCTCCGACATGAACGAGCGCACCTGCGACTCCGCCAGCCTGCGCATGTTCTCGCCGAAGAAGCGCGTGCCGCCGAGGAAGGACGGTATGTCGACCCCCTGGCTCCTGAGGAGGCCCAGCGCGTTGAGCATCTGCACGTCGTCCTTGCGCAGGCGCTGCTCGGGCGAAGGCGCCGGCAGCTCCCACGTCGAGTAGAGCTGGGCGAGGTCTCCGAACTCGAGCCCCAGCCTCTCGGCCATCTCACCGTACGTGGTCGGCTCGATCGGGACCGGGTTCACGAAGAGAGCGTCGACGAAGCGAAAGTGGAGGGAGCCCGCTTCGATCGCGCGCGCGAGGTCTTGGAGGCCGATGTTCTGCGTGAGCCCGTGCGCGAGACGCACGCGGTTGAGCGCGGTCGTCGGGACCGTATTGTCCGCCGTCGGCTCGAGCACCCCCGCGTCGATGAGGGCGTACACATCGTCGAGCGTCATGTCCGCGCGCTCGGCGAGCTCTTGCAGCGTGTAGCGGCCGGTATTCACGCGTGCCGTTCCCGGATCGCGTCGACGAGCTCGGCGAGGACCGTCGTGTCGCCCGGAAGCGCCTGGACGCGCTCGTTCACGCGGGCACGCGCGTCGTCGGCGAGCTCGCGCGCGCGGTCGAGGCCGTAGAGCGAGACGTACGTCACCTTGCCCGCCGCCTGGTCCTTGCCGGGCGTCTTGCCGAGCTCTTCGGCCGTCCCCGTCGCGTCGAGGACGTCGTCGACGATCTGGAAGAGCAGGCCGAGGTCGCGGCCGAAGCTCCGCCACGGCTCGCGCTCGGGCTCGGGAACCTCCGCGACGGCGACGGCCGATTCCACGCAGGCCGCGAGCAGCCGTCCGGTCTTGAGCCGGTGCAAGCTCGAGAGAGCGTCCCCGTCGAGATCGCCGTCGCTCGTGATGTCGATGTACTGCCCACCGATCATCCCAACCGTAGCCTCAGCCAGAACGCGGGCGACGTCGGGAGTCGGATAGGCGAGCGCGAGCCGGAACGCCTCCGTAAGGAGCGCGTCCCCGGCCAGGATGGCTACACCCTCGCCGAAGCGAACGTGGGCGCTCGCCTGGCCGCGGCGGAGATCGTCGTCGTCGAGAGCCGGGAGATCGTCGTGGACGAGGCTGAACGTGTGCACGAGCTCGAGCGAGCACGCGGCAGGCAGAAGCTCGGCAGGCTCGCGGCCGAGCGCCTCACCGGTCGCAAGGCAGAGCACGGGACGGACGCGCTTCCCACCGGCGAGGAGCGAGTAGCGCAGCGCCCGCTCCAGCTCGCCGAGCTCGGCGGCAAACGGAAGCTCCCCCAGCGCGTCCTCGACGAGCGCGCGCAGGTCCTCAAGCGCCCGCATGGCCTTCTTCGCGGCGGGCACGCTCGATCTCGATCTGCACCTCCTTGGCGAGCTCCGCGAGCTCACGCAGCGTGTCGACCGCTTGGTCGGGCTCCTGCGTGCCCTCGAGGCGCTTGCGCGCGACCTCGAGACGGTCGAGCAGCTGCTGCAGCCGGGTGACGGGATCCGGCTCGCTCATCTCGGCGTCTCCCTCGCCACGCGCCCGAGGATCCCGTTGACGAGACGGCCGGCGTCCGGCGAGGCGAACCGCTTCGCGAGCGTCACCGCCTCGTCGATCGCAACCTCCGCGGGAACCTCGCCGCGGTCGAGCTCGTAGAGCGCGATGCGGAGAATGTTGCGCTCGACCGCCCCGAGCCGGTCGGCGCTCCAGTCGGTCGCGGCTTCCGTGACGCGGGCGTCGAGCCCCGCCGCTTGCTCGCGCACCCCCTCGGCCAGGTCGAGCGCCCAAGGATCGACATCCCCCTCGTACAGCGAGCCGAGCGGCTTGCCGGTCACATCCCATTGAAAGAGGAGAACGAGGGCCGTCCTCCGCGCCTCCCGGCGGCTGGTCACGATAGGGCGCGCAGCGCGGCCAGGCCGGCGCCGGCTTCGCTCAGGAAAGCGGTCGTGTACGTGCCTGTGATGAAGTCTTCGCTCTCGAGGATGTCCACGGCCAGGTCGCGGGTCGTCGGGACGCCGTCGAGCTCGAATTCTGACAGCGCCCGGCGGGCGCGGGCGAGGGCGGTCGGCCGGTCCTCGGCCCAGACCAGCAGCTTTCCGATCAGCGAGTCGTAGTTGGGCGGGATCGTGTACCCGTCGTAGACGTGGCTGTCGACGCGCACGCCGGGGCCGAGCGGGGGCCGAAAGCGCGTCACCGTCCCCGGCGCGGGCAGGAACCCCCGGGACGGGTCCTCGGCGTTGATCCGAAATTCGATCGCGTGGCCGCGGAGCTCGGCGCGCCCCTCGGCCGGTAGGCCTTCCTCCGCCGCGATGCGGAGCTGTGCGTGCGCCAGGTCGACGCCGGTGACGAGCTCGGTCACCGGATGCTCAACCTGCAGGCGCGTGTTCATCTCGATGAAGTAGAAGCGCCCGTCCTCGTCGAGCAGGAACTCGATCGTGCCCGCGCTGCGATAGCGGAGCGCTTCGCATGCGCGGCGCGCCGCCGCTTCCATCTTGGTGCGGAGCGAGTCCGACACGGCCGGCGACGGCGCCTCCTCGACGAGCTTCTGGTGGCGGCGCTGAATCGAGCAGTCGCGCTCGCCGAGCGTGAGCACGCCGCCCTCCCCGTCGCCGAGCACCTGGATCTCGACGTGCCGCGCGCCGACGAGGGCCTTCTCGACGTAGAGCGAGCCGTCCGAGAACGCGGCCTCCGCCTCGGCCGACGCCGTGCGAAACGCGCTGTCAAGGTCGGCCGGTGACTCGACGAGCCGCATCCCACGCCCGCCCCCGCCCGCCGAGGCTTTCAGCAGGAGCGGGAAGCCGATGCGCTCGGCAAGCTCGTGCGCCTCGGTCAGGGTCGCCGCTCCGTTCGAGCCGGGCACGAGCGGGAGCCCGGCCGCCGCGACCGCTTCCTTCGCGCTGACCTTGTCGCCCATCGTGGCGATCGAGTCCGGGCGCGGTCCGATGAACGTGACGTTGTTGTCCTCGCACGCCGCGGCGAACTCCGCGTTCTCGGCGAGGAACCCCCAGCCGGGATGGACGCCCTGGCTGCCGGTCGTGACCGCGGCCGCAACGAGGGAAGGGATGTTGAGGTAGCTCTGCGCCGGCGGCGGCGGGCCGATGTGCACGGCCTGGTCGGCCATGCGCACGTGCAAGGCGTCCCGGTCGGCCGTCGAGTAGACGGCCACCGTCTCGACGTCGAGCTCGCGGCATGCGCGGATGATGCGGACGGCGACCTCGCCGCGGTTGGCGATCAGGACACGGTTGAACACGGGACGCTAGAGAGCGTCGAGAGGGCGGCCGTTCACCCGCTCGAGCTCGAAGAGCAGGTCTCCGTACTGCACCGCTTCCTCGTTGTCGACGCAGATCCGCCGCACGATCGCCTCTTCCTCGGCCTTGACCTCGTTCATGAGCTTCATCGCCTCGAGGATGCAGAGGGTCTGTCCCGGCTCGACGGGGTCGCCGACCTCGACGAACGGCGCGGCGCCGGGCTCAGGCGCGCGGTAGAAGACGCCGACCATCGGCGACTCGATGCGGATCAGCCCGTCCGTGGCAGGCTGGGGAGGCCCCTCTCCCATCTGGCCGGCGTCCGGGCTCGCGGGCGGGATTCCGATCGTCGCGACCGGCGATTCGGCTCGCTCGTCGCTTCGTCTCACCGTGATTCGGGTCTCCCCCTCCTCCACCGTCACTTCGCCGATTCCCGACTCCTGCACGATCCGGATGAGGTCGCGGATGCGTTCGGACTCGCCCCGGTCGAGGCCTGCGCTCGACAGACGCTCCTCCGGGTGGCCGCGCCCGCGCATCGCGCGCAGCAGCGGCTCCGCCTCGTTCCCGAACAGCGCGAGCAGAAGCAGGTCCTCTTCGCTCGTTGCCAGGCCCTCGGCGGTCTCACGGACGTCGTCGAGCTCTTGCGGCTCCGTCCCGGGCTTGTGTGTGCCGTCGGCGAGCAGCTCGACCGCGCGCTTCACGAGTGGATCGACCTCCTGCGGCGGAGCGCCGTAGCGACCTTCGATCAGGTCGCGCAGCTCGTCGACGACGATCTGCCAGCGCTGCGCGGACAAGACGTGGAGCACGGCCTGCGAGGCGAGCACCTGGCCGACCGGCGAGGCGAGCGGGGGCC
>OCZV010000565.1_pt1 | contig 13474 bp, 15 predicted proteins | sample 1539051 | NCBI WGS metagenome assembly OCZV01 (sample SAMEA3113581, study PRJEB22503) | soil metagenome
TAGATTATATTAAGACAAAATATGGCGCGCTATCAATTGGATTTAGTGGATGGTCTGTAAAACCTTATTACAAAAACGCAATGGGATTGGATCATTGTTTACCTCTGAGCGACCATTGCGATTACAACGATTTGATAGCAGTAGTAAAAAAATGCAATCCTGAAAAAGTATACACATTTCACGGATTTGCCGATGGATTTGCACAAGATCTACGTTCGATTGGTTTTGATGCAGATCCACTTGTTTACTTTAGAGGTAAAGCCCGTAAAACATCACTGAAACTTGACACCTTTTTTGGCAAGTCAAGAACTTGAATAGTCTGGTTAAATCTATATCCTTCAATTGTGGTATAGCGATCTGCTACCATGAATCACTTTTTTTCTTGTTCTCTAAAATAGGGAATTACCTTTTTACCAAAGAGCTCAATGTTTTTGAAATAACCGTCCCCCCAAAATCTAATGATAAAATGATTCGTTCCTGCTTGGATAAACCTTTCTAACATTTCGATTACATCATCTGGCTTACCCACTCCTATTGCACTCCTCGCCACATCATCGGGTATTTGCATCGCAGCCCGTTTCATCTGCTCCATCAATTCTGGCTTATTCATTGCATATTCTGTAAAGTACCTCCGGAAATCAAACTCTGAATCTTGTTGAATATTATGCACCTTCAATAATTCGGGTTTGTATAAACTAACCTTGACTGCGTTTTTCATCTTATTCCACGCTTCCTCCCCATCCTCGGTAAAGTAAACATCTACATCATTGGCGAATTGAAAATTATCGATATCTCTACTATTTTTCTTTGCATGATCTTTTATGATGTCTGCATGGTGTTTGAACAATGCAGGAGTATAGCCAATTGGTATCCAACCATCTCCATAAATAGCACACAGCTCTAGTGTTTTTGGCGCTCCTGCCGCGATATAAACCGGTGGCCTAGGTTTCCTGATACTCTTTGCCTGTAAACATGCATTAATCAGTTTATAATATTCTCCATCATAATTTACTCTATTATCAGGATCAGAATTAAAGAGAGCTTCAATGACTTCTAATTGCTCTTTGAATTTAGTTACAGGCTTTTTGAATTCTATTCCAAAGTCAACTACATTTTGTGCTTCTCCAGCACCGATACCCAATATTGCTCGTCCGTTAGTGAGCCTATCTAGCGTGATCGACGAAAGTGCGATGGTCGAAGGATGCCTTCTAATCGCATCTGTCACACATGTTCCCAACTCAACATTCCTTGTGACTGCACCAATAGCCGCTAACAATAACCATGCATCATTTACAACTGCATTCTTCCACTGCGGTACGTTTGAGTGATCCATAGACCATATTGAATCAAAATCAATCCTGTCAGCAATTTGACATGCCGTCATTATTTGGATTTCATCCAGGCCTAGTCTAGCAATATTTAATCCTTGGGTAAAGCCAAATTTAGTTCTCATTTTATAATGGAATTATGCGTTCATATCAGTATATAAGGTTTGGATGATTCGGTTTAGGATATCTTCTCCTCTAATCTATTAGAGATTTGAATCTGTTGACAAAAATTTTGTTTGAATATATATAAAATAGCATTATGTAGAAGTAGAATGTGAATTTCAGAGATTCTAAAAATTCAGCTCATGATGAGAACAAAAAAACTTCAGTTCGATTGTTGGTTGATGGTAAGGTTCAGGGTGTGTATTTTCGACTCAACATGCAAGAAATTGCAAAGAAAAATTCTGTATTTGGCTGGGTGCGAAATTTAACTGATGGGCGTGTAGAAGCCTTGCTTGAAGGAAATAAAGATGGTGTTGATAAAGTCATAGAGTGGAGTAAAAAAGGTCCCGAGAATGCTCGAGTAGATGATCTAAAAATAGACTATTTACAATATGAGGGAAAATTTGTTGATTTTGTAATACAACATGACGAGTCATAGCCTCACCATCTTTTTCACATTAGGTCAAAAATAATCCAACAAGATCAAAACTATATAGCACAAAGTTATTATATTTGTATTAATTGTTTTCAAATTCTAGATACTACATTAAGTAACGTAGAAAAAAAATGGAATAATTGATAAAAACTACGCACTAGATCACTATTCAAAGTCCTACCATTATTAGCAGGATAATAGTTACTAACACAAGTATTGCTGTAGAAATTAAGAGATTGGTACTAGAAACCTCGTAATTTCCTAAAAATTTTGCTTAGCAACCAGATATAGAGTGTAAATATCGGATGAGATTTCCTTTTCTTTCTTGATATCAAGCTCGTTCCATTCCACTTTTATTCCATTCCAACCTCGCGTATGCCACTTCCCAATTGGTAGTGGTTGATGAACAATATTATCACTAAAAGGGTAAGGGTTTACGTATAGATATGGTGCTTCATAACTGTCATCTCCTGGTGAGACACCAACTCCAATTTGGTCGTTGTCTCCATTGATAAGAGATTCAACTGAGAAATCAAAATCATGGGGCCACAGGTGGACCTGAGTGAAATGATCCCTCAACTTCATTCTGAATAATTCAAGACTCTTGCTAACTCTTTTTGCGAATGTAATATATTCAAACAAACACTCCAGTCGAAAAGTCAACGACGGCACTTTTGGCATATTGAGTCCATATTTAGTAACAATTGATTCCAATCTCTCATAAAATCCATCACAAGTCAGGTCAACAAAGTGTCCAGTCTCATTATGAAAGTAAAGGAGCTCTCCTGTAAGTAAATGAATTTTTACTTCTGTCTTGTTGTTCAGTAAACCAGTAGTTATTTCATCATTTTGAAAAAAAAGTGCATCATGACCGTAATGGGGTAACTCTTCTATCAATTGTGACTTTATTTGAGAAATTATTTTGCATACTGTTTGCAAACCAGAAATTCTTTCTAGGAACCTAAGATTATCCATTTATTTTCTATAAGTAAGTATCTGTTAAAAACTATGATCTCAGATTACTAGTTTAGTTTAGTATTAGCGACAAGTACAGCTTCTACTTAATCAGACTTTAGCTTCAGGCTAAAAGCTAAAAATAGATTAGGGTGGATTTGCCCATGGACAATACTGTAAACTTCTTCTACCGATGCATTTCTGTTCAGGGCCGAAACAAGGTTATTTATGCCCTGCCCTAATTCCCTAATTGAATTAATCTTCATCCCCGTTGGAATAGGCATCAATCCAGTGGAATTCTCCAATTTGGCCTCTTGTAAATAATTCGAAAACAGTATTTTCAGTGATTTAGCCAGCTCTACAGATGTCTCATAATTGGTCAAATTTTTGACGACTTTGTTTTCTTGATTTAATTCGTTACTTGTGGATTGATTATCAGACATTGATGTCATCTCTTCCATATTATGTTTATTTACACTATCAGTAATGTTCATAGTGGACGTTTCGTTCATCTTCATAATCATATCTACACTCATGTTTAGCAAACCAGAAGCCAACTTAGGGTCAAGTCCAGTCGATAGTCCATATTCTCGAAGAGACTCGTCCGCTATATTGGCAGAAACAAGCGCCTTGGTAGTCAAATTAAGGTCTGAGAGAAGGACGTCGTAATGATTAGGAAAAATTGAGTTCTCTGTTATGTCCTTTCTGATGAAGGCAAGTTGATGAAATAGTTCGTCCACCCTTTCTGAATGAATTGAATATGATGAATTGTTTACATATTGATTTTCTAACAGCTAGTTTTTTTTCAATTTCAAATTGCATTATCAATGTATGCAGTACCGAACTATCATTCTGATAAAAATTGTGAGCATATAGAATATTATTGTTGGACAAAGCCAAAATAACTCCAATCAGGACAAAGTATACTCTAATATCTAACTTCAAATCCAGGTAACTATGGATGTTACCAAATAATAAATGTGTGATGATCGTTTCATTAAGAAGAGAATCATGGAAATTATTTTACTCATCTTACTCCCACAAAATAATGTCCTGATTACTAGAACCTCATTTGATATAATCTTGTTATAGAAAAAGTTTGATCTCAATTGACTGACATTGATGAAAACTAATTGGAGTAAACTTTTTAGAACGAATATGGGTACAATTTCGTCGATAAATATGGAAACAAATCCATCTGCTACATCTATTAATCACATTGCTATTAGTGTTCCTGATTTAGAGACAGGCATCAATTGGTATGAAGAAGTGATGGGATTTACAATAGTAAGGGGTCCCGCTGAACTTACCTACGATGATATCCAGCTAGGTAAAGTACTTCAGAATATTTTCGGGTCCCAATTTAAGAGATTAAGAATTGTATGGATGACTTCAGCAAACAGTATAGGAATTGAGCTATTCCAGTTTATGCAACCTGAACAGCTCGCATATAAGAAACAAGTCGAATACTGGCACGGTGGAGTCATGCACATTGCTGTCACTGAAAGAAACATTGAGGCTTTATTGGAAAAAGTTACTAAGACTGGAGGAAGACAGCTTAGCAATATCTGGGAACTAGACCCAAAAAAGCATCACAAATTGGTTTTCTGTTCTGATCCATTTGGAAACATAATTGAAATTTATTCACATAGCTTTGACCAGTTCCATGCTAACCGATAATTCATAGGAAATTTGTTACCATAATACATGTATTTGCAAATTCCAAATGACAGCATCTCATTCCATTTTTTACCTACTGATTAACAATAATCAATTATTGTATCTTACGACAAGCCAACAACAGCATTCCTTCAGTCGACAACAAACACACTCAAGTGGTGATATGCTTCCTTCACAATCCTCAAGAGTGCATCCGCATTCAGCGCATTTCAAGAAGCTACTCTTCATGAAATACTATGATAGATAGACATGATGAAGGATTATTCTTAAAAATTTGAGCATAACAATGGGTAGAACAACTATTCCAAAATTCAATAGGTCTTCCGGAGAAAATAACTATTGTTTCCTCAACCATTTATCACCGTGCTTCTTGTATTTCTTCTTAACCGCCGCCCAAGCTATTTTATGGGCGACTACTTCGGCGCTTTGCTTCCTACCACCTCTCCTTTTTGCTGGATCTTGATATTGTTCTACTGCACTATCATGGCTCTTCTTGAAAATGTCTTGAGCATGTAGTGGTAAAGAATCAATTTGTTTTCTGGTTCTAGCCGGGAGTCTTGTATTTCGAGATCCCTTTTTACTCGAGGATTGTTTATTGGGCATTTTCTATTATTATGGATAGACATAATCCTATATATCTGGAATACACGGTGTGCATGCCATGTTTATTGCTAAAACCAGGACAGCATTGATGCAAACATTTCTCATTGCTTACCTAACTGGGATTCTATGGTTAAGAAGAAATCCCCTTTCCTTGGTTTTCTCTGCGATAAGTCCTTTTTCTTTGTTATTTGTTCTATTTATCGTTAGTGACGGCAAGTACTTACCACTCTCTATCACGGGAAGTTTGGTAATGGCATTAGTTGGTTATGGCCTATCACTCGGTCAAGATATCTCGTTTTACAAAAATGAATACAAGATTCAAGATCTCTTTGTCGCTTCACCAGTATCTCCAATTACTTACATGGTTGGTCTTGCAATTTCACAAATTCTTTTCGGATTACCTGCTTTACTCGTATTATTGTCATTGGCCACTCTGTTTCTTTCTTCTTCAATTTTCCTTCCTCTACTGATTATCACAACGTTACTAGTATGGGGGTCTATGTCTTCCATGGGATTCTTTCTATCTTCACACATGCTACATATGCGCAATGTTTCACAAATCATATCGTTTGTTAACGTGATTTTATCTATCTTACCACCTGTTTTTTACAGTATTGAGAGGCTACCCATTGAGCTCCAATATGCTTCCTATTTTGTACCAACTACACATGCATCTTTGATGATTCAAAGCACGATGGGATTACCTACACCGAAAGAATGGTCTATTGAATTCGGACTTTTGGTACAGGTAGCATATCTTGTAGGTTTTGTGATTTTGGCTAAAGTTAAGGCGCTATGGCGGGAAGGTTGATTTGCCAAGAATTATTACCTTTTTTGAATATGATCCATATATAACCGATATATCATAATTCAAGTCCTGAATTGGTGAATTTGGTGTATTTAACTTGTTACTTTGGACAGAACCATATTTTAGCAAGATATACTTGATTTTTACCGGTTGGTATTAATTACAGCATATGTTCTTCTATTAGGAAACTTGATATAGTATTCCCATCGATTTTCCATGATGATCCGATATGGGTAGGAAAAGAGCAGATTAATTAATAATTGAATATAAGAATATTACCTAAAAGGTATCGCAAACCATTTAATATGAATCAGGTTGTAATTTTCCAAAAGGATAAATCTAGTTATAATAAGTTTGATAAATTATGGCAACAGAGCAGCTGTTCATCAGCGTAGTTATCATTTTGGTGGCAACACGCTTACTGGGTGAGTTCTCTCAAAGACTCCGATTGCCTCCGTTGGTAGGTGAATTGGCTGCAGGAATAATTATAGGCCCTTATGTTTTAAAATTAATAACTCCAGATCAGAGTCTGAATGTAATTTCGGACTTGGGAGTATTCTTCCTTATGTTACTAGCAGGCTTACAGATGGATCCTAGAGAAATAAGAAAGGCTGGATTGCGTGGGTGTATCCTGTCAGCAATAGCATTTTCATTGCCTTTCTTAAGTGGTTTTGGAATAGCCACCCTTTTTGGACTCGGAATGCTTCAATCAATGTTCGTTGGATTATTATTGTCTATAACTGCTGTTCCAGTCTCCACAATTGTTCTAATGCAATTTGGAATATTGGAGACCAAGGTAGGCAATACTGTAATTACTGCAGCTGTAATTAATGATATTTTCTCCCTTGTGGTCTTATCAATTGTGTTACAACTTCACGGAGCCAATGGGGCACCGGTGTATATCACTGAGACGATGATAAATTCTGTAATTAAGATTTTGTTGTTCATAGGTGGAATCTTTCTTATTGATATATTATTTAGAAAAGCAAACGCTTGGTTTCAACGTAGAGGTACCTACTTTTTTGAAAAACTGCATACAAAGGAAGCTGCGTTTGGTATATTACTGATTTCTACCATTCTCGTTTCTGTGGTAGCACAGGTAGTAATAGGTCTACATTTCATTATAGGAACTTTCTTTTCAGGGTTAATAGTTTACAAAGAAATAATCCGGAGAGAAAACTTTGAACGAGTCTATGGAATAATTTCTGCAATATCCTTTGGATTTTTTGCTCCCATATTTTTTGCCGTAATAGGAATAAATATCAACATGGATTCAATCGCAAACAACCTTCCATTTTTTATAGTTCTTGCAATAATGGCAGTCGTTACTAAAGTAGGGGGAGGTTATATTGGTTCAAGGTTAATCAAATTCTCAAAGGACGAGAGTTTAGCCATAGCATTTCTCATGAATGGCAGAGGGATGGTGGAATTAGTTATAGCCTCAATAGGCTTTACTTCTGGTATAATTGATTCAACCATATTCTCAATTACAGTAACAATTGGGTGGGCAACAACAATTTTGGCCCCAATACTGTCGAGGCCCTACGTCATGAAAATTAAATCTCAAACAACCGATAAACCTAATCAGTAACTATTCAAGTTACTGGCTACTACTTTCATCTGACAATCCTATCCACCCATATCCTTTGACCTCTAATTCTTCAGATAACTCTTTACCTCCAGATTTGATAATTTGTCCTTTTGCCATAACATGCACTTTGTCAAGTCTTGACAAATACCTAAGAATTCTTGCATAATGTGTGATAATCAATATTCCGGCTCCTGTTGATATTAGGATGTTTATGGCCTCTGCAACCGCTTTGATTGCATCTATATCCAATCCAGAATCTGGTTCATCAAGAATGGCAATAATTGGTCTGAGTACGAGCATCTGCATAACCTCAGATCTTTTTTTCTCGCCTCCAGAAAAACCCTCATTCAGATATCTGCTCAAAAACGTTGTCTGGAGACCGACGTTATCTAGATTCTTTTTGAGATACTCATGAAATTCCTTTACTGTTAAAAATACTTCTCTATCTTTCTGTTTTCCACTCAGACTTTTGTTTAATATGTTGTAAGCGTTCCTCAAAAAATGACTATAACCAACTCCTGGAATCTCTGTAGGGTATTGAAAACCTAAGAATAGGCCCCTCTTTGCTCTTTCCTCCGTTGTCAAATTAAGTATGTTTTCGCCGTCAACGATGATTTTTCCTGATGTAACAGTATATTTTGGATGACCCATTATCACATTAGCCAGAGTGCTTTTTCCCGAGCCGTTTGGGCCCATTATCGCATGAACCTGACCTCTGTCCATCTCAAAGCAAAGGCCATTAAGTATTTGCTTACCACTAATATTTGCCGACAGGTTTTGTATCTCTAGAAAGGCCACAAATTCTCTGGTTTTCAAACATAATATAAATATTGAGTTATTATATTCAAAATTTAAATTATTCATCTTGTATTTTTATAACAATTTGTCGAGAGGCATATTCATAGGCAGGTTTCAACCATTCCATATGGGTCATATTGCAGCGATCAAATTTGCGTTCAAAAATGTTGATGAATTAGCAATTGTTGTAGGTAGCGCCCAGGCAAGTTACGAGTCACAAAATCCATTTACTGCCGGCGAGAGAATATCTATGATAAAGGACTCCCTGAATGCAGATAATGCGATAGATTGCAAAAAAACCCTAATAATTCCTGTTCCAGATACAAATATTCACTCAACTTGGACTCATTCTGTCGATATGTTGGTTCCAAAATATGATCTTGTATTTACTAATAATACATTTACAGGATATCTATTCACCCAAAGAAATATCGCTGTCACTGAACCAAAATTACTAAATCGAAGTGAACTTTCAGGAACTGAAATTAGAAGGAGAATGGTGAAAAATATTAAATGGACTCACCTTGTTACCAAACAAACTCAAAGAGTAATCCAAGAAATTGGTGGAGTTGAACGTTTGAAAAAAATACCCGATTTATCACTTCATAAGAACTAAGTCTCAAATTTGAGCTAATTATTCATAAATAATATATTCAAATTTAAAGACCTCGATTATGGATATTGATAAATATTTCAAAAACGACACCAAAATAATTGAAAGTCCATTCACTGTCAAAGCGAGAGATACATGACATCGCGGATCAGATTGGCAGATCTTGGCCAACAAATTCAATACTCCCAATCAAGAGTCTCCAGGCTTACGTCATAGATGAAAATAAGCGGCTCCTTGTGGGAAATAATATAGTTGCCATACAATTGGCACCTGATCTCGTAATTCCTCATTTGACGCAGCATGAAATTTTGAATCACTTTGCATCGGTTCAGGTTGACATGAATGCAGTCAAGTTTATTTGCAATGGTGCTAATATCATGAGGCCGGGCATCACTGATTTTTCTGCATTCAAGGAATCGGAAATAGTACTGGTAAAAGATCAAACTCATAAAAAAGAACTCGCGGTATGCATTTCCCTTGTGGAGTATTGGGAAATGAAAAAAACTATAAGAATATGATTAAGTTGACGATTTTAGAAAATTGGTGATTTTGAAAATATTTTCAAAATCATAGACCAAGTGATTCTTCTTCTATACCCTTTTTAGTTATCGTCAAGACATCAATACCATCGCCACTTGCAGAGTCTCTTTGTATTGACGACTTTACTGCCTTAATAGCAAGTTTCTTAGATGTATCCTCGGACATGTTCTTGTTGTACTCAGCATCCATTATTCCCAACGCCATTTCTGCTCCAGTGCCGACTGCTGCATAGTTATCGGGAAGTAGTGAGCCTAAAGGATCCAATGTATAAATTTCAGGTGTAGTTTGCACTCCTCCAACAATTACCTGGGTTAGTAAAGGAAAGTATCTTCTTTCGAACATGATAACTGACATCAACTTCGCGACAGAATTTGTAGCCATATCTCTTCTAGTTTCCAATTTTCTAATTTTTGCAAGAGCTCCAACTTGTCTTGTCAGAACTTGCATGTCAGCCACCATACCTGCACATGCACTGGCAACTTGATCAGTTATCGTGAATATTTTCTTAGTGTTCTTATTTACCACAAAATTTCCATAGGAAATACGTTTTTCAGCAGCAAGAACAATACCGTCTTGATAAGTTATACCTACCGCGGTAGCACCTGGCATAAATTGAAACGCCATATGATTGGTTAGTAGTGAATGTAGTTAGATTTAGTCGTTTCGTCTGTTCTCAGACAACCTAAGCAGTGTTAGTTATGGCAGCTCAGGGTACTTTAGTCAAAAATGTATCGTGAATCCTTATTGCTTCTGAAACCAACCGATTTTGCAATTCCAATGCTTCCTTCCCCTCTGGATGCCTTGTCTCTGCTACAGCTTGTGCTACAATATTCATGATGTGTCGCAAAAGGAACTCATCTCCTCTTAAAGATTCAGCCTTGTATGTTAGATTTGCCTTGTTGACAAATACTACATTCTCGTTTATGAAGCTATATCTTGAGTCGGTTTCATCTTCGTACGGAATGATCTTGTATCCAACTTTTTTCAATGCAAATGTTTTCTTCATTAATGGCTTTTTTACCTGAGTTGTAACTGTGACATTTTCGTAGTTTTTCATATCTGGGCTTTCTCCACTGTATAGATAATTAGGTAGAGTATTATCTACGTCACCCACTGTATCCTCACTCTCTCCTTTTTCAGTTATTGTACCTCCTGTTCTTTTGTTTTCATTCTTGGTAATGTCTTTGTATTCATCATCTATTGATTTGTCAAACAAATTATCTTCCGCGGGAATGGATGATGCCTTCCCAGTAGGTTTTGATACTGTTTTTTTTGTTTCAACTATTTCGTATCCTTCTATTTCTTCCGAGGGTTCTAAAGTTTCAAATACGGCTTGACCAAGTACTTTATCAATCTGTTTGTAAATTTTTGATTCTTCTCGAGTTACAAGAACATCTTCATAAAGTGTAAGACTTGGGATGACCGTATCGACTATGAACTTTTTCATCAGTCCTGAAAATTTCTCAAATTCCTTATCTTCAATTATCGCAGATTTATCTGCAAATCTAGATGTTAGGGTATCGCATCTTACAAATCCAGTCACTCTAGGTATTTTGGAGTCAAATCCAAACAAGGTCCTCATTACTATATGTCCTCCTACCATGACTGCAATTCCTCTCTCATCTTCAGTTAGCGGTCGGCGAGCTACAGTAATTTCACCAACAATGCTTCCCTTGTCGAGGCTCAGAGGTATTTTATGACCCTGTATGTCAGGAACTCTTATCAACTGAGCATTAGTAAAGCTCCATTCTTTGAATCTTGAAGATCTCTTAATATACACCTCAAAAAGTGGATGCCTGAGCACTGCCAATTTTCTAATTTCCTTTACTAGTCTTAATTCGTCGACATATGTTTTGGCATCACTTACCACTATCTCAGTTCCATCCCTTGACAAGCGCGCTTCCCTGATTTCGCGTAAGTTTGATTTACCTCTAAATAGATCATCTAATGATTTTGTATCGATTAGAAATGATTTATGATAGTTACCCTTTCGGGTTCTAATTTTCATTTTTTCAAATGATGTCAGAAAAGATAGTCTTCCTGTTCCATATCTTCCTGTTCTAATCCTCTTTAACTTGGGTGAAACAGAATCAACTTTCTTATGTGGTGAACCAAGAAGCAAGAATTTCTGAATCTCGCTTTCATCCATTCCCGCATTGTCTTCAATTGAAATGGAGTTATCAGAAAGGATGGTTATTAGAACTCTTGTTGCGTCCTCATCGAAGGCGTTTTCAACCAATTCCTTTACAACGTCTGCTGGAGAAACCCATGTCTTTGTAGCAAATTCCTTAAAGAAAGATGGATGCACCTTTAGAGCTATTGCCATGGTAACTATGTCTCAATCTCTCACCTTTATCTATTACTAGTTTGTATTTTTACCAATCTCAAAATATTCTTTCTTGAACAAATGCTCTATAACGAATAATTAAAACAAACTTGGTGAATTACTTCCACCAAAATTTGAGGATGTTGTTACTATGCTAAAAATTAAGCAGATTAATTCCGGGTGGCGAAAATTCATTGGTACCAAGTAGTAGATGAGGTGCAGAACCACTGGGCGTCGTTGTCAACCAAATCATCACAGCAGGTACTGCTGCACACGCGATTATCGTCAATATAATAAGCCACACCGCAGTCATTTTTTCAGCCATAGCATACGGATTTAATAGAAGATATATAAATTTTCAAATTTGGTAACTTGTATAAGAATATAAGTCGCCACATAGGCTTCAAATTCTTGCTGAATGAAGTTACTAGAATATCAGGGTAAGGAATTATTTAGAGAACATGATATTGCCGTTCCAAAGTCATATCTTGCTAGAAACCAATCTGAATTGAACCAAATTGCAAAACTGCAATTCCCTGTTGTACTTAAATCTCAATTGACCGTTGGTGGTAGAGGAAAGGCTGGCGCAATATTGAAATGCATGAAAATGGAGGAACTAGTCCCGAAGTTTACAGAATTATTGAATAAAGAGGTTAAAGGAGAGCTACCAAAAGTGATCTTAATTGAAGAAGCTGTAAACATCGACAAAGAGCTTTATCTTTCTTTGTTCCTAAACAGAGGAAAAAGGACTTATTCATTAATTTCTTCTGCTCAAGGAGGAATGGATATTGAAAGTGTGGAGAACAAGGTAATTCAGGACATTTCTATTACCGGATTGACGCAATCAGACGCAGAAAACATAGCCAAAAAATTAAATCTTGACGGTGTAACTGAAAAGTCATTTTCAAATATTGTGATAAAGTTAGCTAAACTCGTTAGAGAAAAGGAAGCAGAGTTGGCAGAGATCAATCCTTTGGCCATATTAAAAGATGGAACTTGTTTGGCACTTGACTCAAAAATCATTATAGATGATAACTCATTGTTCAGACATCCTGAGTTAAGAAAATATGTCCAAATATCCGAATTGCAGGAGCAAGCCGAAAAGAGTGGATTTTCTTTTGTTGATCTAGATGGAAACATAGCAATAATAGGTAATGGTGCTGGTCTTGTTATGTCCACATTGGACATTGTAACTGATGCGGGTGGTAAGCCTGGAGCCTTTTTGGATTTTGGTGGAAGAGCTACTACTGAAACAATTTACAAGGCATTAGAAGTAGTTAGCAAATTGTCAAAAATAAAGGCCATTTTGGTAAATTTGTTTGGCGGTATTGTCAGAACAGACCTGGTGGCTCAGGCTATACTTAATGCGTATCAAGACGGTATGATCAGTGTTCCTATTTATGCAAGAATCTCAGGAGCAGAATCTGAAAAGTCAAAAAAAATGCTTTCTAACAGCAATGCAAAGCTATATGATACAGTAGAGGAAGCAATTTCATCACTAGTTCAGTATAAAGAGTTGAGCAAATAAATGTCCAAGAAATTTGATATTTTTGATATACTTGTAGGTAAACCTAATGATATTGACTATGGTAATAAACCAGTAATAATTCAGGGTATCACTGGAAATTTTGGTTC
>OCZV010000566.1_pt1 | contig 13457 bp, 12 predicted proteins | sample 1539051 | NCBI WGS metagenome assembly OCZV01 (sample SAMEA3113581, study PRJEB22503) | soil metagenome
CCACGAAAACAAAGTGCCGCCTCGGGTAATTGCTCGCTGTAATACAGATAAGTTTCGAGCGCGTCTCGGGGGTAAACGCGGTCGTCATCGACGATCATGATCAATGAATTTCTCCGTCCAGCCGCGAGCTCTTCTCGAATGACGGGGATGAACTTTGTCGCCGGTCCCCAATCCCTGCGACAATGCAAAACACGCAGGCGCGGCCAACGCGAAAGATATTCCGGCACTTCATAAGGCCGTCGTTCTCGAATCGAAAATTCCGGGACCGCCAGCACGATCTCATCGGGTGGTCGCGTCTGTTTGAGAAGAGAGCGAATCGTCGGCCCCAGGTTCTCGATCCGTTCTGGCACCGTGGTGAGTGAAGCAATGACACGGCGGCCATCGGGTTTCCCGCCGGTCGCCAAAGTTTCACGAATGAAGCGGACTTGCTGGCGATGCTTTCTAACGACAGGAAGCAGACGCTTGAGTCCCAGCGCACCCAGGATGACAACAACAATCGAAATTAGCAGCGCTGGCATTTGATCGAGATCGTAAAGCCGGACGAGTCTTTGGTATTACTCGCACAGTGGTGAGCTTGGCGGGCAGGACGTCCTTGCATCGGAGCGATAGTTAAAATAGGAATCAAGGCACTAGCAACACGCAATGCATCACGCGGCGCGGAAACATCTTCCAAATCGTGAAAAACGTTTTTCTAACCGGTGCGAGTTCCGGCATTGGTCTGGCCATTGCGAGATTGCTCGTCGCTCAAGGTTGCGAAGTTTGGGGAACGTCGCGCAACCTGGAGCGCATTCCGAAGATGCCTCGCTTGCATCCGGTACTCCTCGACCTGAACGATCCGCGCTCCATTGAGGAGGCATTTAAGGCCGCCCTCGCGGAGGCTGGTCATTTCGATGTTGTAATCAATAACGCCGGGAGCGGTCATTTTGGGCCGGCCGAGCATCTTTCCGAAAAGGAGATCGCAAGCCGGTTTCAAATTCTCGTTTTCGGGCAAGTTCAGTTAATGCGGCTCGCCTTGCGCATGATGCACGCGCGCGGACAGGGTTTGATCGTCAATGTCACATCGCTGGCTGGCCGTCTTCCCGTTCCTTTCATGGCAGCTTACAACGCCGCGAAGGCAGCCCTGGCGTCCTTCACCATGTCAATTCAGCTCGAGCTCAGCGATTCCCGCGTGCACATTGTCGATCTGCAACCTGCTGATATTTGCACCGAATTTAACGAAGGTTTAAGCAGGAGCACGGAGCGCAACGCCCGCTACGATGCCAGAGCCGAGAAGGCGTGGCAGGCTGTCGAGCGCAACCTGAAGAACGCTCCCAAACCGGATCTGGTCGCGCAACGTGTTCTCAAATTGATTCGGGACGCTCATCCACCGCCGCGAATAACAGTTGGCGATGCATTTCAATCAAAAATCGCGCCGCTGATCTTCCGATTTCTACCCCAGCGCGTCAGGATTTGGGGACTCAAAAGGTATTACGGGATATGACTTTACTCCTATTCATATTCTTGCTCCTACTCATGCTCTGCTAAGCCGCTACGACATATGACCCATATTGCCGAAGCCGTGGTCTTGATGGCTGGTTCGGGTTCGCGTCTGCGCGGTTCTGATCAGACTTTTCTCAAGCCATTCGTGCCAATCCTTGGCCGGCCGCTGGTTTGCTACATCATCGATGCGCTGCTCGGGGCAGGAATCAATAAGATTAACTTTATCGTTGGCTATCAAAGCGAGCGAATGCGTGCCGAGATGGAGAAGCTGGCTCCGCCAAAGCCTGAATGGGTATTCATCGAGAATCCCCACTGGCAAAAGCAGAACGGTATCTCGCTTCTGGCAGCGGCAAATCAGGTGAGCGCGCCATTTCTCTTAACGATGAGCGACCATCTCTTCGACCCTGCGATTATCGATCTCCTGATCGAGTCCGCCGATATCCATCTTCTGAACCTGGCCGTAGATCGGAAGATCGATTCGGTTTTCGATTTGGATGACGCAATGAAAATTCAGACCCATGGAGACAAGGTTGTCGCGATCGGGAAAAATTTAGCCGACTACGACGCGATCGATACGGGACTCTTTGTCTGTCCAGAGTCAATCTTTGACTACCTTGAGCGCGCCAGGTCCGGCAGCCGCCGGGACGATTGCGCTCTGGCTGATGGCGTCCGGCTGATGGCCGCAGATGCCAAAGTGCGCGCGATCGATATCGGCGACGCCTGGTGGCAGGATGTCGATACGCCGCAGATGTTGCTTCGGGCGGAGGAACAAATGCGCAATCTGCCGGAAGTTAAACGAAGGATGGCTTAGGCAGGACTTCGACCGCGTCGTCATCCGGACTCGCCGGCAGTTGCGAGCGCCAATTATCCAACTGACTACATGAACGCGCGCAGCCAATCGTGCACGTCGGGTTGCAGGATTTGTGTTTGAAGAACTGTTCCCGTAAATCGTCGAGGGTGTAATCCATCAAAGGTTTGGACCAGACATTTCGGGTTTGCGAACACCAGTTCACTTTCCCGTATTCGTCGACATAAAGGTAGCGGCTTCCGGCGCGGCATTTGAATGGTGCGGACCCGTCGCGCACCAGTCGTTTTCGGTAATTGGAAAAATCCACCCGGCTTTTCGGCAGCGTTTTCACGATTTTCTCGAACATTTTCACCTCATCTGGACTGAGCTTGAGCTGGCCTTCATTGTCGTGGACCAGCAGCACGCGCGGCGTGAAACCCATCTTCGCGGCAAAAGCAACCACTTCCTCGGCCTCCTGCGGAGGAGACGCGCCGATGACACCGCTCACAGTCACATCAAATTGCGCATAATCCCGGAGCCATTCGAGACGCTTCTTGAGATTGTCGAGCACCTTCTGCGTAGTCTCATTGGCATGAACGCCATCGATCGAAATCTGCATCTCCTGGAGTCCGGCCTTGTTCAGCGCTTCGATCATTGCCGGCTTCAGGAAAAAACCGTTGGAAATCATTCCGGTGCGGAAGAAACCAAGTTGGCGGCACTTGCTGATGAGGTTAGTAAGCTGCGGATGCATCGTGGGCTCGCCGCCCGTCAACGAAATACCAAACGTGCCGAGGCTCCTTAATTTCTCGAGACGCTGCTCTAAAAGTTGCATCGGAACCGGCTCGCTAACTTTATCAAACTCGGAGCAATAACCGCAGGACAAATTACAGCGCCGAATTACGACCAACTGGGCCAGGAACGGGCTATAACGGAGACGAAAAAACATACTGGGCGGCCCCTCAAGACCTGAGGAGGCGGCAGTGTTGGAGTCAGGCGAAAAGTGCGTCACAGCGGATGAATAATAGCAGGGTACGCGTTGGAGAGGTGACATTTATTATAGCATCTATTTTTGAGCGGTGCTCGATTGATCGAGCGAACCGAGTCACCATGCCTTGTGCGAAGAACGATGGCTGAGCAATGTGTTATCCTGGCCGATAGCCCGAGCGCGTTAGTCGAGCTGTGCGGAATCTCGGTGCTGGAACGCTTGTTGCGGACGCTGCAACGGTGCGGGCTTGATCAGGCAATCGTTCTGTCGAGTACGAGGGAACCGATCGCCCGGGAATTGGCCCGACCATCATGGGCGCGCGCCGAGTTAGACCTGAAGCTGCAAAGCCGGGCGGTAGGCCCCGTGACGATCGAGCAGATTGTCGATCTTTGGGCACGCAACAGCGGGGGATCTGAACTGCTGCTAGTCGTTCCGGGCAATGTTGTTTACGACTCCCGGTTGTTGCAGCTTCTCATTTCCCAAAATGAATCAGCCGCGCTGGTCGATTCGGCTGTGCCCCGAAAGCTTTCGAGGCTCACTGCTTCCGCGCCGGACACAAAGTGCGGCAAGCTGTGCGGGCCGGCGATCATGCGCCGCGAGTGGGCCTTCGCGCAAACGGGGACATTAGAAGAAGTTTTGCGGCAAGGTTTGGAGCAAAACACGCTGACCGCATTGGACGTGGCCGCTCAACCGTTGTATCACGCCGCGCTGCGGCGAAAGCTCAGGCCATACTGGTTCCCGGCCCCGTCGTCTGAGCACATCAAGATGGCGGAGCGCGTTCTTCTCGACTCAACGCGAAAAGGCACGCTCGACATTCCCGCTATTGTGCATGGTCCGATCGAAACGTTTCTTATTTCACAACTGTGCAAAACCTCGATCACGCCAAATCAACTAACGGTTATCACGAACATCGTCGCCTGGATCGCGACGATTTTTTTTGCAACCGGCCGGCTCGGTTGGGGACTCGCGCTCGCTTTGGTGGTCGGCGTTCTCGACGGTCTGGATGGCAAACAGGCTCGCCTCAAGGTCGAAACAACCAGGAGCGGCAAGCTCGAGCATTGGTTTGACGCCTTCTTCGAGAATTCCTGGTGGGTCGCGCTCGCCTGGCAGTTTCACAGCTCGGGCCAGCTGGCCGGGGCTTTCTATTATCTCGCTTTGCTTTTGTTTGCGGAAGCCGTGGACGGAATCCTAAAAGGAAGCGTTTATTTCACGACCGGGAAAGTGATCGATGAACTGGGCACTTTCGAGCGCGTTGTTCGTCTCGTCGGCGGACGTCGAAATGTTTACATCTGGATCCTCGCAATTGGATTTCTTCTAGGCGCGCCCGCCAAAGCTTTTATTTTTATGGTGTGGTTACAAGTCGCCACGGCAGCCGTTCATCTGCCGCGCGCAATCTGGGCGTTCTTTCGCAACGGGCGCCCTTTCAGTATCCGTTTACGTGATTGATTTGCTGTAGATGCGATATGTCTTGTACTTGGCGGCGCCGAGCGCTTCGATGAAACGATTAATCAAATAATTATCCTCGAGGGTCATGCTGATCTCACCGGTAATACCGCGTTTAACTGATTCGTCCATTACCTGAAGAACGAGCATCTCGGCAATCCCGGCGCGGCGATATTTTTCCACGACTCCAAGTGCGACAAGCCGGCCAAATCGTATTTTCGTTCGGTAGTAAAGGAGTTTTAGCAGGCCGATTGGCAAACCAAACCATGTCAAGCGCCCATTGATGTGGCGAAGCGCGACATTGATATCGGGAACCGCGATTACGAAAGCAACTGGCTCGTCGCCCATCTCCGCGATCCATGTTCCCTCCGGGACGAGCAATGGCTTCATTTCCTTGGCCATGTGTTCCGATTCCGCTTCGGTGAATGGAACGAAGCCCCAGTTTTTCTGCCAAGCCTGATTGTAAATGGCGCGGATACGCAGACTTTCCTCGGCGATCTTTTTCAGATTGATCGGTCGGATCGTAAAACCCTGCTTGCCAGCACGCGCCCGGGCGATTTTTCGAAGCCGTGCGGCCGGCTCGGGAAATTCCGAGAACCACCACGCGTACCAATCCTTGGCTTTGGTAAAACCGCACCCTTCGATCAAGTCAACGTAGTAAGGCGGGTTGTGCGCCGTGAGGAGAGTGGGCGGATGTTGAAAACCATCAATCAGCAATCCACAAACATAATTGGTGGAATAATCGATCGGGCCCATCATCTCGCTCCGTCCCTTTCGGAGCAGCCAATCGGCCGCCGTGGCAAAAAGGACAGCGGCGACGTCACGATCGCGGATGCACTCGAACAACCCGAAGCAACCAACATTGGCTTGATGAAGCGAGTTATATTTCGGGTCGTCGCTCGCCATGATTCGACCGACAATCTCGCCTTTTCGCCGGGCCAGAAATAAGGCGGCGTCGCCGTGTTTGTAAAAAGGGTGTCGCTTGCGATCAAGGAATGCTTTGCGCTCAAGGATCAATGGCGGCACCCACACGGGATCATTCCGGTAGATGCGCCACGGAAACTTGATAAATGCATTGCGATCCCCGCCCGAGCTGACTTCTGAAATTTCGATCGCCGCCACGAATAGACCTGCCTAGGCCGAATCCGCCCGTGCTCTCACGAGCGTGAGCAGCGATTGAGACATATTTTCCTGACGACGAATCAGATAAACGAGCAGCAAATTGAAGATCGTGAGTTGAATCCAGAACCACCAAATAGGTTGACCAACCAACAAGAACCCGAACAAGAGCAGCATCCGCGTGTTCGTCATCAATAAACTCCACCACTTGAACATTGGCCGGGCAAAAGCTTGATAGCGCGCCCTTAGCCAATCCGGAATTTGATCGGGAAATAGTCGCTCGACCAGGTCGCGCAAACTTTTCAGACGCGGCGACAACATTTCCTGCTGACGCGTAAAATTCAGGTGTAAAGCGAGCAAAAACTTATACCACGATTGGTGACGCCAGCTCAATTTTCGATAGTCGGAGAGCAGGGCGGATGAGGAGCTCGAATCCGTGCGCTCCCGTCCCTTGATAAAGAAAAGGTAGCAGCTGCGATAGTAATCGGCCGCAGCTCCCTGCAAGGCGTGGCTGAACCCGGCCGGAAAAGCAATCAGGGCCACGACCAGAAAGGCGCTTTCGTTCAAACAGCGAAAACCCAGGTGGAAATACAGATTTATCCAGATGATGTGATCGACCAGACTATCGATGACGCGGCCTTCGCGGCTTCCTCCGCCGGTCAGTCTGGCCAACTGGCCATCCGCATTATCAAACGCATTGGCCAAAACATGAAGGACCATGCCGGCAATGTTGACGCGTAGATCGCGATAATAATAAAGGTGTCCGGCGATAATTCCGCATACCCCGCCAAGCAGTGTAACGCCTGCCGGAGTCACTTTTAGTCGCGCGAAAAACTGGGCGAGCCAAAACCCTACCTTGCGATAAAAATAAACATCAAGGAAGCCTTCGACTTCGCGGGCCTTGTATGTCTTCTCGACTGACGACAACGTGTCGCTGGTCGTGAGGTCGATCTCCATTGCTGCAGCTGCCCGGCGCCTGCTCAGGAGACTCGCGCGCTCTCCCGCACAGAAGGGACAAATGTATCGGCGAGGATATTGAGCGCTTCGTCGAGATCGGCGCGGGTATGGTTGGCGGTCACGCAAGCGCGGAAGCAAATTCGGTCTTCGGGGACAGCGGGATAATCAACCGGGGCGACGAAGAGCCCGCGGCGACGCAATTCATGCCCGAGCCGGTACATCCGCGCCCGATCTCCGACGACCAGAGGCATGATGTAAGTGCTGGAGTCGCCGGTGTCGATGCCAAGCCCGTTGAGCTGCTCACGCAGATAAGTTGCGTTCGACCAGAGGCGGTCCCGCAGCTGCGATTCGCGTCCGGCGATTTCAAGCGCGGCCAGCACAGCCGCGACGATGGCCGGAGGCAGCGCGCAAGAGTAGGCGTAGGAATGCGCGTAGTATCGCAGATAATCCAGTGTCTCGATTGGCCCGGTGATAAAGCCGCCAACCGCGGCGAACGCCTTTGAGAAAGTGCCGTAAACGAGCGGAATCCGTTTTTCCACATCGAAATGCTCAGCGGCGCCCCGGCCGTGCGCGCCACATCCGAGCATCGAATGCGCTTCATCGATAAAAACGCTGGCCTTGTGTGCATCGGCCACATCGAGCAATCCGTCGAGGCTGGCGAAATCGCCGTCCATCGAATAGATGCCCTCGACAATGACTAATTGGCGCCGGCCTTTACGCCGGCGCAGGGCGGCGTCGAGCGAAGCGGGATCGTTATGTTCGAACCGATCGACCCGGCAGCGCGAAAGCACGGCGCCATCGCGCAAACTCAAATGCGATCGATTATCGAGAACAGCAACGTCGGTCTTGCGGAGGAGCCCGGAGATGGTGCCGAGCGCACCGCCAAAACCGCTGTTGAACAACATGGCATCTTCGCGTCCGAGAAATTGCGCGACGCGGGACTCGAGCTGTCGATGCAGATCGGTCATTCCCGAAAGCAGGGGCGAGCCACACGCGCCCAATCCATACTTGGAAAGCGCATCGCGAGCGGCGGCAATCACTTCCGGTCGATTGGCCAAGCCGAGATAGTTGTACGAGCAAAGATTAATTACGGGGCGCGGTTTGCCTTCGTAGTTGATGGTCGTGCGCGCGTCGGCGGCACCGAGCAGCTCGGGCTCGTAGATTGTCGCCTCCCAGGCGCCAGCCTGACGCCACTGAGTAAAAGCAAGCGGCGGAACAAGCGGATCCTCACTGTCGCCGACCACGAAATCACCAAGACTTAATCTCGGATCGAACTCCTGCTGCGACAATTGCCGCTTCAAATTACCGCTCATTGAAATCAAATCCTTAAGAGGGTCTCGACCTGCATCAAATGGAGGTCTGGTCCACTTATCGGGGCTGCAATTGTATCGCCAAAATTACCGGGCGACAAGAGCTTAATTATACCGCGTCCACACAATCGTTCCCGGCCGTCTTGCACCGGAATTGAGTTATTTCCGCGTGGTGCGAAAGACGTAATCCCAGAGCGGCGAACTCACGCCGTAGCCCGCATGATCGTCATGGAAGTGATGACGCAGATGGTACTGCTTAAGCGAAAGCCAGATTCCGCGTTTCATCGGAAAGTGATGGATCGCGTAGTGAATCGAGTCGTAGCAAATGTAGCCAAAGGCAAATCCGGCTGAAACGGCAGGCGCAAAACGGCCCAGAGTCACCGCGAAAGACAGCCAGAAGATCACTGCCAGGGGAATACTGACAGCGGGCGGCATCACCAGCCGGCTCCCGTCGTTCGGATAATCGTGATGAACGCCGTGCACGATAAAGTGCAGTTTTTTTCCCAAATGCGTGCTCGGCTCATGATGAAATATCCAACGGTGAATGATATATTCGAGAAGCGTCCAGATCAGCACCCCGACCACAAACAGCGCGGCGACCGCCAGAATCGACAATCGACTTCGCCAGAACGCAGCGTAAAGCATGTAGGCGACCAGCGGCAGATAGAGAACCAGCGGCGTGGCCGGATGCACGTGGGAGAAAAACTCCATCAAATCGCTTTTGAACATCCGCACGCTCTCGTTTTTCTTCGAGACGTAATTCCGCTCCGCCATGGCTAAAACCTAATGGGCCTCGCACTGAGATCAAGGCTGCCGATTTGACTGGCTGTCATGTCTGGAAGCCGTTGAGAGGCGGCTTTTTGTTTCATTCGCTCGACCCGGGAATACAGACTGTAGCGCTCGTCAAGAATGAACTGGAAAAGCAATCGGGTCCACGACGTGTGATATTTCAGATTATCGTAAAATTCCGGGGCCATCGCGCGCAGCTTCGGCAGATTGTTCCATGGAATTGAAGGCAGATCGTGGTGCTCATTGTGATAACCCATGTTTAGCGCCACGAGATTGATCGGCCCGTAATAGCTGAACGTCTCCTGGTCGAAATCGTAGGTGTAATGCTCCTGAATCCAGCGAGCGCCCACCGGGTGCAGCCCAATTGAAAAGAAAAACGCGAAGACGAGATAAAGAAATCCGGGCCAACCGCAAAAATAAACAACTGCTACGTCGTACGCTGCCGCGCAGACAAAATTGATAAAGAACCACCGGTCCCACATCGTGATCGCTTTCAACCGGGGCGGCCGGGTCAGTTGGAAAAACGGAAAGAGCATGAGCCAGATCGCCTTGCGATACCATTTGTTGCCGACCAGCCGCGCCTCCCAATGATTCGCCAGATCGGCGTCGTATTCGTAATCGCCCTGATGCGAGTGATGCTTCAAATGATAAACGCGAAAACCCATCGCGCCGGGCGTGAGGTTGGGGAGATCGGCGAGGATGCCGACCATTTTGTTCCAGCTTCTGCGCCGGAAAATCAGGTTATGAGTTGCATCGTGAATGATCACGTAATTGGCATGATTCGCGAACGCTCCAACACAATAAGCGATTAAAAGACTGAGCCACCAATAACCGAATCCCAGCCTGCCCATTCCGTATGCGATCGCTGTTTGCATGATCACCAGCGATAAAGCGATCACCGCTGTATACGGATTGCGCACCATCAGCTGGCGAACTTCCGGATGCGCCTTGACGATCGCCCGTGCCCGGCCCGGGTGCGGCTGTTCAGCTTTCGATTGATAAAAAGCGGCCTGCATCGGTTTCAAACTACTAGCACAAAAAACTGCGCGAACCGACTATTTTCAAGCCGCCGGCGCGGTGCGAGCCGTGTGGGCGGCATAAAGGATGAACGTCACTGCATTCTAAAATTGAGTTTACAGGTGCGGTAAAAGAGCGGGCGGCATTTCTGCCGCCCGCTCAATCCAAGCCACGTGATGCGGGATTGCAGCTTAGAATTTCTTACTCAGGGCAACGTACCAGAAACGATTACGGATCGTGTAGAGCGACGTATCGTAGTTGTCGTTAAATGCTCCCAGGACCGTCGGTGGGGTGCGGTCGAACGCATTCACGACGCCCGCTGTGACTTTGGTTCCCCAAAGCATCCGCTGCCAGAAGCTCGACTCCGCCACGACCGGCACTGGCTGCTTGCCCAGCGAGCTCTTGAAGTCCTTCCCCTCCTTCGAGTAGCCAGGGACAGGCGCTTCCATCGGCGGCCCAAAAGCAGATTCTGTACTGAAGGGTAAATCGCTATTCGCGAAATTCTATAGGTATTTCTATACTAAAGAGTTAACACCAATGATGATATATCCTTTCGAATTTGTGGCTCAGCCACGGAATCGTAAAATATTCCGACGATAGCAAGCTTTCCTTTTAGGAAGTCCGGGCCGCGCAAAGATCATCGCAGTCGATCTGATTTCCGATGCGCTGCCATTCGGTCGGCTCTGGTACGGAGAGCCGGATGCAATCAGCTACGCAATCGCCCACGCAAAGTTTTTCAGCCGCTCACCTGATGCTGTGATTCGCGTGCGAGCGTCCTTCGGTGAGCTGTTTGATGCCAAGGCTGATCCGTTCGTGCTTGCCTCATCAGAGGTGAAACGCAGCTTTAAGCGCTCAGGCTCGTTGGTGGTTGCAAAATAACCAGCGCGGATGGTTTCACCGTGATTTCAATTTCGCTCGGACTTCCCGGCTCTTGCTTTTTTTGTGGCCAAAGTTCGTCGTCGAAATGAAATGTCGATTTCTTCCAAACAACCTTTAGCTTGCGAAATCTCCGTGTCGACAACGGAAATTTGCTCTTCTCTCCCGCCAGCCGTGCATCGAGATGCCGCATAAGAATCGGGCGATCGTCCTCCCGCACACATACGAAATCGAAGTGCCCGTCTTTGGTCGCGGCCCACGGTGCGAGATACAGCGCGGGACCAACCGAACGGATATTCATCGCTTCCCAAAGAATGTAACGGCTGGAAATATCTTTCCCGTCAATGCGTATCTTCCATTTAAGCGGCAAATAATCGTGCAGCATTCGACGCAACAACGAAACATGACGCGTCATTTCCTGTTCCTTGGAAATTTCTTTGGACCTCTTCTTCTTCTTCTTCTTCTTTTCCTTCTTGGCGGACTGAACGTAATCGGCCAGCAAACCCGCTCCGGCACCCTCAAAAAGATATCGCTTGCCCCATGGTCCCCGAGCTATGCCGACATCAAAGGCGCGTTTTTTGCCGGTTTCGAGGCCGGTAATAATTTCTTCATGCGAACCGAGAAAACCGAGACTACGCGCCAAATTATTGGCCGTACCCAGCGGGAGAACACTCAAGGGAATGCCGGTATCGATGAGTCGAGAAGCGACTTTTATAACCGTGCCATCGCCGCCAGCCGCAAGGACGAGGTCGGCAGGTTTTTTTAGGGCTTTCTTGTAATCGCTTTTCTTGGTCGATTGATAAATCGCCTGATGTCCAGCTTTGGCCAGCGCGGCCATCAACTTTTTTTTTCCATGCTCGGCGTCCCCGGCCTTGGGATTGTGCATCAAGGTAATTCGCATGCGCTTTTCTTCGCAAAGTATCAGGCTGAAATGAAAATGCCGCACGTTTCAGTTATGTAACACCAATTTCAACCCGGCCGCGTTTATGATGAAGCGGGAAACGTGATTGAGGCGCACGAGCACGCGGGGGAGTTCAAAGACTGACACGGCCACTGAATGCAGCAGCGCCGTAACAAATCAAGAGGGAAAACGAAGGGATGTCGTACTTAAAATGGCTAACCCGACGCTGGTGGTTTTGGCTGCTGATTGTTTTGGTAGCGGTCGTGGCCGTAGTGCACATCTATCTCGCGATTTGGGTGCGCGATTACGTCAATCGGAAACTCTCTGAAATCCACGGCTACCGCGCTCATGTTGCCGCCGTCACTCTCCATCTGTGGCGGGGCGCCTATCAGATTCACAACCTCGACGTTGTGAAAACGAGCGGGGACGTGCCAGTGCCGTTCTTTTCCGCGCCTCTTATCGATTTTAACGTGCAATGGAAAGCGCTCATCTTCGAACGCTCTTTCGTCGGCGAGATTCAGTTGTATCGGCCGAAGATGAACCTCGTGAACGGGCCGACTGAAGCTTCACGGCAGGCGCCGGTGGATGAGCCCTGGGCGCAGAAGATCAAGCAACTCTATCCATTAAAAATCAATCGCTTCAGCGTGCAGGATGGTCAGGTGCACTATCGCGATTTCAGCAACAGACCAAAGGTCGATGTGGCTGTGGACCACGTGCAGATGGTGGCGACCAATCTCACTAACAGCAAAAAGCTCTCCAAAACTCTGATCGCTGAGGTCGAGGCGGAGGGACGCCCATTGCGTGTCGGGCACGCCCGGATGCAGATGTCGCTCGATCCTTATGCGGCCGAGCCGACCTTCGCGTTGAATGTCGAAATGAAAGAAATTCCGTTGGTCAAGCTCAATGATTTTGCCAAGGCCTACGGCAATTTCACCTTCGAGGAGGGCACGTTCAAAATGGCCATGGAAGCCAGCGCACGCGAGGGCGCATATCGTGGCTATGTCGAGCCGGTATTTGATCATATGGGCATCTTCAACCCGGCGCATGACGCGGAGAATCCCATCAGTTTCGTCTGGCAGGCAATCATCGGCGGAATCACTCAGATCGTGCGCAATTATCCCAAAGATCGTTTTGGCACGAAGGTCCCATTTTCCGGCGCATTCGATAATCCGCGCCCGGACGTTATCGAAACTGTGTTCAACGCATTTCGCAACGCTTTCGTCAAAGCGTTTTCCGGGACACTGGAAGACAAGAACATTGAGTTGCCCAAGCTCGAAGAGGAAAAGAAGGAGTGAACTCCTTCCTCGCCATCAGGGTTCTGCAGCGAACCGCGTCCTGCTCCGATGCGTAGTTTTGTCTAGTTAATTCGTCCAGCTTGCGGCCACGAGCGCTTGCCGTGATTCGCGTTTACGATGCAGCGGGCAACGTGATCGAGACGCACGAGCAGGCGGGCGATTTCAAAGAGTGGTGAGTTCACAGAACTGGTGAGTGCGGAGCGAAGCTAAAAGCCGCCACGCGGTGAAGCGTCACGGCTGATTGTCAGATGCTCCACTTTTTGGGGCTACGCAGCTTTATTGATGGTTTAGGACAGACCCTTTAGAAAGCGAAATTGAGACCGCTGCGCACCATGCCGAAGTTATTACTCGGACCGTTCACCACGTTCCAGCTGAAATCATTAATCCAGCCGATATGTGGCGTGATTCGGACTTCAACGCCGCCACCGAATTGGCCAATCCACTCTGCCTCGGCATCTGTACGGCGGGTGACGATCTGATCGTTCACTTCGCCTTCCTC
>OCZV010000567.1_pt1 | contig 13447 bp, 9 predicted proteins | sample 1539051 | NCBI WGS metagenome assembly OCZV01 (sample SAMEA3113581, study PRJEB22503) | soil metagenome
GCAAACAAGGCAGAAAAATAGTAATAACCATCAGTATAATGATAAGAACTTGAATATAACAGTCACTACTAACAGCAAATAAGCAGTATGAAGATCCTTTTCTTTCTGCTGCAGTCAGGCAGGTAAAATATGCATAACAGCAGATCAGTTACCAATATTTTCCCAGAGTCGTATTACTTACAGTATCTTGGCACTTCTTGCCACAGCATAGACATGGTCCTTTAGGTCTCGCTCATAAAGCGAATTCATCTTTTCGATAAGCGTCTGACGTGCCTTAGCCCTTGACTCTTCTGTGCCGGCCGAAAGGGCTGCTGCAAATATGTCTGGCAAATTCTCCTTTATCCAGCCATCAAGCACAAGATACCTACCTTCATTTATCCCTATGACCCGGGACATGGATTGGTCGACCTCTTCATCGAACCTGCCGGTTTCAACTCTGTCTATCAGCATAAAGATGCAGTTGTTTGGATCAGGATTACTAAGTACTTCGCTTGGACGCCCGACTGCTCTGCCAGTTTCTATACGCTCTATTAGACCCAATGGTCGGACATAAGTGCCGACAACATGCAGTTTGCTGCCGTTCACGGACCGGATGCGGCCAATGATTATTTTGTTGTATTTGCCATCTTTTTGCACTACAAAAACATATTGGCCAGGCTTAATTCCTCCCCTGCTCCTAAACATCCATTAGAACCCCGGCTTCCAAATTATATAATGTTATCTAGACACAGTTCTTCGTATGCATTATGATTTAGAGTACGATAAGTTTTTCATGATTCAATACACTGAGAACCAAAGAATTGAGTTTTGGCGGCATAATCCGTTAGAATTACATTTATTAACACAGTCCAATAACGATAGACAATATATGCAGAGATTTGACGAGCTTGATATGAGGATATTATCTGAACTGACGAGGGATGCAAGCATTTCAGTTCCTAGGTTGAGCAAGAAGCTTAACGTTAATGCTTCTGTTCTTTATAGCAGGATAAAGCGTCTAGCAAAACGCAGTTTGATTAAGAATTTCACTGTGATTGTCAATGAAAGCATGCTCGGGATAAACGTCAGGGCAACAGTTGGGATAAACCGGGATCCTAAGCTGAAAGATCCCATTCATGCAGAACTTATGAAAATTCCAGAAATCAGGTCGCTCTCTGAGGTTACCGGCAGGTTTGACATGATAGTGAACATAAGTGCCCACACCCTGGAAGAACTACATAATGTAGTTATTGCACGCATAGGCAAGATAGAAGGCATACAAAACACTGAAACATTCGTTGAGATGCAGAGGACAGATAAGGAACCGCTTTATACTGTCCATCCCTCACTTTCAAGGTACTGACAGACAGATGTTTTATATATCGCAGCCATAGCTTAGAACATGGATTGTCGATTATACAGCACAAGATTACAGAAATGGTTCAGACGCTCAGGCTGGCAAAAAAGACCAGCAAGGACGATTATTTGCAACACCTGCGTCTGGTCGTGCTTGGACTCCTTACAGTGGGAGGTATTGCTTTTGCCATCAAGCTGATAGCAGAATTTGTCACAGCAGGCACGACAGGCCAGTTTGGGTAAAAGTCAATATGATTAAAATACCTTCGATTCCTACTTGGAACCATGGAAAGCAAGATAGACAATAATCATAATGTAGTCGCCCATGTCACCACTCAACGATGGGATGCTGATGTGCTCAAGTCAGACGTACCTGTGCTAGTAGACTTTTGGGCAGAATGGTGCGGCCCATGCAGGATGGTAGGTCCTGCAGTGGAGCAGGTTGCCAAAATTATGGCAGGCAAAGTTAAAGTGGCCAAGCTAAACGTTGATGAGAACCAGGAAATTGCAATGAGGTACAACGTCCAGTCGATTCCTTCACTTTTGCTCTTCAAAGGTGACAAGGAAATAGCGAGAACTATAGGCGCAGCACCAAAAGAGGCATACCTAAAATTCATCGAAAATTCATTGAAGTCCTAAGCTCCGGCCCTCCTTCTTACTTTCTTCCTTTTTACTTCTTTCTCTTTCTCTTTTCAACGAAAGCATTAATACATGTATATTTTGATGTCTAAGACAAGATAACAGCCATTGGGAAAGAAGGAACTGGCCGCGCTATTTTCATCTGATCCTGAGAGGTACTACAAAGTATCACTTTTTGACAAGATGGGCTTTATGCGAAAAAAGTGCTCCAAGTGCGAAAAATTCTTCTGGACGCTTGACATTGGGAGAGATTTCTGCCCAGATCATGAAAATTACGGTTTTATCGGAAAGCCACCGACAAACAAACGTCTAGACTATGTTAATGCATGGAAGGAAACTGAGAAGTTCTTCCGCACGAATGACCATGAGATAGTAAGGCGCTACCCTGTTGTATGCCGCTGGAGAGAAGATCTGTATTTTACAATAGCATCAATTGTTGACTTTCAGCGAGTCGTCGGCAATCAAGTAGTTTTTGAATTACCAGCAAACCCCCTCCTAGTTCCACAGATGTGCCTCAGATTCAATGACATTGAAAATGTAGGATTGAGCGGTAGACACTATACCGGCTTTTGCATGATAGGCCAAACATGTAATGCCGACGCACCAGGTGGCTACTGGAAAGACAAATGCATAGATCTTGACTTTGGCATGCTGACAAAGGGACTTGGCATCAAAGCAGAGGATATAACCTTTGTCGAAGATGTATGGATGGGGGCTGGGGCCTTTGGATACTCACTAGAATATTTCGTACGCGGTCTTGAGCTTGGTAATGCAGTATTTACTGAATTTGAAGGAAATGAGAATGACTACCGAGTCATGCCAAATAAGATAATAGACATGGGTGCAGGGCTTGAGCGCTTTTCATGGATAACGATGGGTACACCTACAAGCTACGATTGCTGTTTCGGACCTGTAGTTGGCAAGCTAGTGGACATGACTGGAACTGACACTGATCAGGAATTCCTGACTAAATATTTTGAATCAATCTCATTAAAGCTTGATGATAGGACCGGCAGCAGCAGCAGCATCAGTAGTATTACCAATATCCGAGATTTGAAGTTGCTAATCGCAAAAGAGATGAAAATTTCTGAGGAACAGCTCAGTGCTATTGTTGCACCCTATGAAGCGATATACACTATTTCCGATCACATAAGGACCCTTGTGTTTGCTATTTCAGATGGGGCGCTTCCCTCAAACGTAGGCGGAGGTTACAATCTAAGGGTAATCCTTCGGAGGGCTCTTTCCATACTCGAAAGGCTTGGGTGGAAAAACATCCTCAAAGTTGAAGACATTGCTGAATTGCATATTGACTATCTTAGGCAGATGTATCCAGAACTTGAAGATCATAGGAAAGATGTCAAGACAATTCTGCAACTTGAAGCAAGCAGGTACTCCAGCTCACGTGAGCGCATGAACTCTGTGGCAATGTCACTCAAATCGAGCAAAAAGGCTAAGGAGCTGAATGTTGACGACCTTATTAAACTCTACGAGTCGGATGGCGTAACTCCAGACTTTTTGATGGAGCAAGGAATCATACAAAATGTGCCTTCAACTTTTTATACAAAACTTGCAGAATTGCATACAAGCCAGGTTTCAAGCCAGGCTTCAAAACCAATACCGGGACTCGAAGATCTTCCACCGACAAAACTACTCTACTATCAAGAGGAATCAATCCGCCATTTTCATGCAAAGGTGCTCAAGGTGGTCGAAGGCAAGTATATCATTTTGGATCAGACTGCCTTTTACCCTAGGGGCGGAGGACAGGAACCAGATACTGGAGAAATTGAAGGAATCAAGGTCATAGAAGTCACAAAGCAGGCCGATGTGGTAGTGCACAAGATTGAGGGAGGAGGAAGTAGGGTACCTGCAAAGGAGCAAACTGTACATGGAACAGTAAATGCCAAGCGGCGCGATCTTATTACCAAGCACCATACAGCAACCCATGTCCTCAACTCTGCTTCTAGAAATGCGCTGGGCTCCTGGGTATGGCAGAACTCTGCATTCAAAGAAGAAAATTACGGCAGGCTTGATATCACGCACCATTCCTCACTTACAAGAGAAGAAGTGAAAAAGATCGAACGTATGGCAAACTGGGTAATCCGAGAAAATCATCCAGTCATAATCAAGACCTATGATCGTGGAGATGCTGAGCAACAGTTCTCCTTTCGCATCTATCAGGGCGGCATCGTTCCCACAAGCAATGTTAGAATAGTCAATATCAATGGATGGGATATTGAAGCCTGTGGTGGAACGCACGTAAAAAGCACAGGTGAAATTGGCCTTGTCAAGATAGTTAAATCCGAGCGAATCCAAGATGGAGTCGTCAGGCTAGAGTTTGTCGCCGGCGAGGCGGCTGTCAGCTATATGCAGCAGATAGATAATGAGCTTGCATCCATAGCACAGACGCTGGGCTCAAGCAGAGAAAAAGTTATCGAGTCCTTTGACAAGGCAATGCAAGATGCAGAAGCTGCAAAGAAAAAACTACGAGCCATACTAAGAGTCGTCTCAATTCCAATCGCAAAGAGCATTTCAGAGCAAGCCAAAAAGCTTGATTCGGGCATACACCTGTATACTACATATGACGAAGAGCTAGATGACGACTACCATATCGCCATTGGAGAAAAGGCAATCGAGCTTGACAAACACTTAGTTTATCTTGCCCTTCTTTCAAGGGGTCAAGGCATTAGAGTGATAGTATTCGCAGGGGAAGCCGCATGCAAGAAGGTCAAGGCTAGTACAATTGCAAAGCAGGTATCCAGCAAGCTAGGTGGGTCCGGCGGTGGAGACGATCGCTTTGGGCAGGGCGGAGGTAAATCAAAAGATAGGATAAAGGAAGCTCTGCTGTTGGCTGAAGAGGTAGTAAGGTAACTGTGAGTGCACGTGTAGACTGGAATTCAATAGAGAGCAAGTGGATTGAGAGGTGGGAGAAGCAAAGGATCTTTGAATCAGATCCCGACAGCAGTAGAGAAAAATACTTTGTGACAGTCGCCTATCCTTATCCAAACTCGCCCCAACATATTGGCCACGGTCGGACGTACACACTTGCTGACACACATGCTCGCTATATGAGGATGAAGGGCTATAACGTGCTTTTCCCTATGGGCTTCCACTATACTGGCACCCCGATCCTTGGCATGTCGCGAAGGGTTGCTGCCGGTGACACGGAGCTGATGGAAACGTTTCACGCAATTTACAAGCTATCAGACGATGTCATAGCGACATTTGTCGAGCCAGTCAAGATAGCAAGCTACTTCCACCACGAGATCAAGACAGGTATGAAGGAGATGGGTTACTCTATTGACTGGAGGCGAGAATTTACCACCATTGACAGGGTATATTCAAAGTTCATCTCATGGCAGTTCAGGACTCTTCAAAAAAAGGGATTAATAGTGCAGGGTTCGCACCCGGTTGGATGGTGTCCACGTGACCAGAACCCTGTCAGCCAGCATGATACGGTAGGAGACGTAGAGCCAGATTTCAATGAATACACTGTAATCAAGTTTAGGTCTGATAATCGTGATGGTGATCTTGTTATATTACCAGCCGCAACGCTCAGGCCAGAGACACTCTTTGGAGTGACTAACATTTGGGTCAACCCAAAGATTGACTATGTGCAGGCTAAAGTTGATGGCCAAAGGTGGATAATCACCAAGGAGGCAGCAAGAAAGCTAGAGTTTCTTAACCACAAGATCGAGATCATAAAAACAGTCAAGGGCAGCGAAATCATCGGATGGAACGCTACCAACCCTCTCAATAACACATCTGTTCCGGTATATCCTGCGACTTTTGTTGAAGCCAATAGCGGCACTGGAATTGTAATGTCAGTGCCAGCACATGCACCATATGACTACCAGGCCCTCGAAGCTCTAAGATCGGATGAAAAACTTCAGCAAATATTTCACATTTCACTTGATGATGACAACATTCGCCCGATTAAAATAATCGAGTCTGAAGCGTATGTTAGTACCGTCCCGGCTGCCGAAGCAATCGAGCAAGCCCTCGATTTTAGCCATGGTAATAATAATAATAATGATGATGATGACAAGCGACTGGAGAAAGCGACAAGCAATCTTTACTCCCATGAATTTTACAAAGGTACAATGATGCAAAATACTGGTAGGTTTGCAGGCATGACAGTTATTGTAGCAAAGAACGAGATCAAGCAGGATCTCTTGCAGTCAGGTTACGCAGAAACAACGTATGAACTTGTCAACAAGCCAGTAAAGTGCAGGTGTGGAGCTGAATGCGTGGTCAAATTGCTAAGTGATCAGTGGTTCCTAAACTACAAGGACAGAAAATGGAAAGAACTCACACACAGGTGCCTAAACAATATGGATATCTTGCCTCAGGACATCAGGCAGGAATTTGATTATGTTATTGACTGGTTGCGCGAGCGGGCCTGCGCAAGAAAATCAGGTCTTGGAACAAAATTACCTTGGGACAAGGAGTGGATAGTTGAGAGCCTATCAGATTCGGTCATTTACATGGCGTACTATATTATTGCAAAATATGTCAACAGCAAAGCTATAAGCGATGACAATGACAACAACAACATCACCGATACATTCTTTGACTATGTCTTGCTTGGACGTGGTAGCGCAGATCAAGTTGCCAAAGAGTGCAAGTTGTCTGCACAGACAGTAGAACAGATAAGAAACGAATTCATTTACTTTTATCCCATAGACTCCCGCCACTCAGGGCGCGACCTCGTTCCAAATCACCTCACGTTCTTTATCTTCAACCATGTAGCTATTTTTGACAAGAGAAACTGGCCACGGCAAATTGTGGTCAACGGCTCAGTTCTGATGGAGGGCAAGAAGATGAGCAAGTCGCTTGGCAATATTATCCCTCTTCGAGATGCAATCAGACAATATGGAGCAGACACAATTAGGCTTGCAATGTTGGTCTCAGCTGAAATACTTCAAGACGCCGACTTTTCTTTTGATACTGTTCGAGGAATTAGGCTGAAACTTTTGGGCATTTTTGAAATGGCTGAAAAGTGTAGGAGCAGAAGACCCTATCAAGCCACTGGGCAAGATGAGGATCATAATCAGCAGCAGCAGCAACAACAACAACAAGAGCCAGTGATGCTGGAAGATAAATGGCTTGTCAGCCGGCTCCACCGCACGATAGCGGAGACATCAACATCAATGGACAGATTAAGGATAAGAGAAGCGATATACTATGCGCTATATTCACTTGACCGAGACTTGCAATGGTATCTGAAACGGACTGCTGCTAGGAAGCGGGAAGATATATCTGAAATGCTTACTATGTTTCTCAACCTTCAAGTCAGGATGCTTGCGCCATTTGCGCCATTTACAGCAGAGGAAGCGTGGGAACTCATGGGCAACAGGCAATCAATAACCACAGCAGGGTGGCCTGCGGTAGAGGAAGAAAAGATAGACATAGTGGCAGAAGAATCTGAGTTTTTCATCTCTAGCCTGCTTGAAGATGTCCAAAACATAGTCAGGGTCACTAAGATAACACCTACCAAGATTGTGATCTATGCTTCAGCTGCCTGGAAGGTACAGGTGTACAATGCAATACTTGCAAATGTACTAGAAGGCAGGATCAATTTTGGCCAAATAATGAAGCAGCTGATTGCAAACCCGGAGACTGCAAAAGCTAAGAGTGACCCTAAAATGGTGCAAAAAATGATAGAAGACATTCTGTCGGCGCCTCTTGAGGCAAGGAACCGGCGGCTTAAGCTGACAGGGTTTAATGAGGTAACCACAATACAGGATGCACAACCATTACTGTCAGATGAGATCAACAAAGCACAGATAATCGTCTATTCCGAAGAAGACCCTACAAAATATGATCCAAAATCAAGGGCAAAGTCTGCAAGGCCTTTTAAACCCGCCATTTATATTGAATAATACTATCTCACATTGTTCATATTTGGTGCATATACATCTCTCTCTTTTTGATGACATTTAATCAGAACGAAATGGCTATAAATTACTCACGCATTGCGTCGTGCCTATAAGGAACTTTCTTTATCATTCTGATACAAGAGTGGTATTATCACTATTGTCATCATCTGAACAAGAAAAGTAAGAGCGGAAAGGCTCACTTATCCCTCTCGAATTGGAAAATACGTAAGATGTCTCCAAATATCCATGATTTATCCCTCAAGCATTATTGTGTATCAAAATTGAGCTTTTTCATGCTAAAAATAGAAGACGCAAGAAGATCTACTAGGGGTTTTATGTCAGTTTATGACAGTGCTTTGCTTGTCAATGAATGTAAGTAGAAGTCAGGATATAGAATTGCAAGAGGAGCGGCACAGTTAAATCCCAACAATAACAACGTTTAATGATTGTTTCAAAAATCATCTTATTTCTGCATAAAACAGAAATTCATAGAATATTAATGAATATTCTTTTAAATTTCAAGATAGCTTATCTGAATCTTTCTAATTCTTAAGGCATAAAGTCTAAAAGCAATGGGTGCCTAATAACAGCCTAGGGTTCAAGAAAGACAATTCATGTCTTCGATGATAGAAAATAATAAACTAAAAGATCGCAACCAGCAGCACTCAAACTCTGGTTCAACGCTAACAACACCAAGAGCAAGAAATCAAACTCAAACTTTGAAAAAAGGACTCGATAATAATAACACAAAGGAGGAAGAAGAACCAAGAAGAACAAAGAGAAGGTCAACCAAGGTAGGATTAAACGATACACTAAGACGTATCAGACATCTTATCGTGGAAGGGCGGAGCAACTCAGAGATTCAAGATATCCTACAGCTTGAAGAGCGCACCTTTTACAGATACATGGCCAAAATCTATGATATAGATCAAGCCCTGTTTGCCGAACAAGAGAAAAAAACTCTCATAACAGAGTTTGGCATATTCAAAGATAGACTGCTCAAGTCATATAGGTGGTTAATTGCGATAGCGGACAATGAGAACATAAAGGCAGAGACCAGACTGGAAGTTCAGCAATACGCTCTAGAAGTGGCCGTTTCTATATTAAAGTTGGAGCTGGAAGGTCCTAGAGTTATCCGGAAAAAAGGGTCGGTAGAGGAAATATTCGCTAATTCAAAATCTACTGAATGATATATGTAAGGTTTTGGCAACATTCAGCTGGGCTAGTGAGGATGAGTCTGCCAAAAGCTGCCTTTAGCGCAGCAGCTCTGAAAATAACAACAAACCAGCCATCCGTACTTGACGTCATCCGACCACCCTTTTTTGTTTCCTCAATGTGTTCTTATTGAGTGGCCCATAATTACAATATTTAGAAAAGAAGATACGCTTATCTATGCGCATTAGTCAGTGGACAAACGTTGTTGGCAGAGTCAATTGAATGCTTCTGGTGATTGGCATCTTTGAAAGTTTGGAATCTTGACAGCAACTACGACAACAATATAATTCATAGAAAAAATAACGGACAACGTCACGATGATGACAACATGCAAGGACACGCAAAAGCAGAGACAACGCTTACAAGAAGGAACAATAGCTGCTGGAGGAGTAAGAGATGATAATCTTCTGAAAAAACATCGCCATCCTTATGGTAGGTGACAGTTGTAGCAGAAGCTCTTGTACTTTATTGTTATTCAGCGCAAAAATGCAGATAGCATATGGACAACTACTACAAAACACTGCTATCGCACTAACAGCATGAACCTCAACAATAACGCAGCAAATCTTTGAGCAAACACACAAAGATGGCCAGTAGTCGAAATTTTTTATGCCACCTATGAGAGGACTGTTAAAGCAGTCTTGTGTAGTGATGTCCTGTACCTCTTCCTGGACGAAAACAAGCCTGGGTATTATCCAAATGCATTCAACTAGAAGGTAGTCTATCAATGAAATCCTTGGCTATTAGATCCAGATTCTTATAATGTCCAACGGAGTAGGAAACCAGTGGGTTTGATTCCTCCATGTAAAGGGGTTCAATACGCCGAGCTTTAAAGGATATTTATCAACTGTTAATGGCGTGCGAGATCGTTTGCAAACTGTTACTGAAACATTCTTGTTGCCCAAAAGATATGTTCTGAAGAAAAAATTACCAGGTCGGATTTACATCTAGCTTCTAATTTGTTTCCTTTGTAGATGAGCTTTGATCTTTTATAATCAGACCATGGCTTGCATTTCACGACAAAATAGGTTTGTTACCATTGATTCATAGGCGGAAATATAAATAAAAAGGTGGAAGACTGCTTCCTTATACATATACGTAGCCCAAGCTCGTGGTACTCATAACCTGGCCAACAGTTCTTTGAAATATTGGCGGTGGTTGCAACTGCTCTGATAGGTTGGTCGGCTTCTTGGTTGGATTCAGTTTCTGCCAGTCCGCCCAAATTTTGTCTATGACTGCATGATGCAGCCAGAATATAGGGTCTAATGGAGAGCTTGCAGTGCTCATTTCACCTCCAACCGAAATGTGGACTCGATCGTGAATACCTTCCAAGCTGGTTCTAAATCCATCCCAAGTAGTTTGAGCCATTACGTTGTTAACTTGAGTCTGAGAAGGCATTGGACCAATCGGGCTATTTCGTGTAATTCCCCAGTTAGCCAAGTCTTGCGGGTCGGACAACTCTGCTGGAATAGGATCATTTGCCCAATCCCAGTATGGAATTGTAACAAGGGGATTGAAAAGCCGCATTCTGTTTTCAAGTTCAATTAGATACTCTCTATGCCAAGGAAGAAAGTTGCTTCCTCTGTGTGCGCCCCACATATGGCCTTCAGGCGTCGTCATTGCTTGTACATGTATGTCGACAAATTCTTGGTAAGTTGGAGGTTCTATGCCACTTTCCCTCAATGCATTTATTGCTCCTTTAAAACGCAGCCATTCTGTCTTTGTAAGCGATGCCTGGTTCTTTCTGACTCTGTATTTCTTTGCAGTGTACACGTATGTGTGGATAAAGCGGTCCACATTTTTCAGGTCTTTAATCCGCAACGTCTCCGGAAGCAATAGAAGCTTACTCTTTGGCGGGAGCCGCTGCAGCTTCTTCTCATACTTCCCTATGAATGCATTTGCAGCTGACTTGTCATCGAGCCTCTGAAGCAGAGCTGACAATTCTGGAGTTACTTCCTTCCATTCTCTTATCTCCATTCGTCGCTGTTCATTTGTAGGTACGAACTTTACGAGTCTCATTTGCGGTTTGTCCCCATTGTTTGACAATATCCACTAAAAAGAGCGCTTTCTAATAACTTTATCCGCTAATTAAAAGACTCTTATGGATAAAGATAGTCAAAATGTCATTAACAGCAGGATCGACTGTACTAGCTGTCATTGAAAACTACCAAGAATATTCTTATTGTTAGCAAACAAGATTGGTCTGAAATATTCTATCAGTGTAATTACTAAAGACTATGACCAAAGAGATCTATCATTTGCTCTATTGGTTAGCCATTAGAAATGTTCAGGTTTTTTTGACAAAAATAGGCGTCTGTATGACATGACTCACTATTAACAACCTGGCAATGGCATACTATCAATCATCTCTAAATTGAAACAAGTATATGCTATGTCTGAGCTGCTCTGAATCTATTCAACCTCAATGCATTTAGGACGACAGTTATGGTGCTGACAGACATCGCACCTGCCGCAACTATTGGATCAAGAAGGATTCCATATGCAGGATAGAGCACTCCAGCTTCAACAGGAATAAGCGCTGTATTGTATGCAAATGCCCAGAATAGATTTTGTTTTATATTTCCGATAGTGCTCTTGCTCAGACTTATTTCACCTGTTGGCAAGCGATTATCTAGAATACCTATCGTAACTTGTAAATTCGATCACATTGAACTAAATCCTGGCAAGCGAAATAGTCTGAAGAGAAAAAGAGTTGTCTCTGCCCCTTCTAATGCTTGGACTATTAAAAACTTACTAATGACAGCACTATTATGTGTATCCGTCATAGTCAATTTACCTGTACTATCATCATCTTCTTCTGTTGCTGCAGCATCATCCTCTGCAACAATTCCTGTATATGAAATTACTACAAGAGGCGTTTTACTTAACGCTCAAGGTGTAAACGGTAGTGGATATGATAATAGATATCAGCTTAGCGATATCAAGAATTTGTATGATGTTTGTTATAATGAAACCGCAATTTTTGTTCATGGATGGGATACCAATGAAACCGAAGCTAAAGAGAGACTTGATAGGATAAAGATGTCTTTAGAGAGGAATAATTATACTTATCCTCTTATTGGTCTTAGCTGGGACTCAGATACAGAGTGGCTTGCTGCTAAATTCATAGCTAAATGGAATGGACAAAAGCTTTCAGACTTTATTACCGGTCTGATGAATAACTGTAAAGAAAAACAGCTTAATAAAGACATAAAAATTAGACTCATTGGTCATTCATTAGGGGCTAGGGTAATTCTTAGTACTTTAGATAGCTTACACAAAAATGCGATATGGAATAATGGTAACTTTAACATATCATCTGTTCATTTAATAGGAGCTGGTGTAGACAATGAAGAAGTATCCAAAAATCCTAAGGATGTTCTTGACGATAGAACAAATTGGGGTTCTCCAAAATCTGATTATGGAGAGGCTATAGAAGAAGAAGTAGTACATTTCTATACCTTGTACAATCCTGAAGATAATGTCCTTGAACCAAATTTGAATTATTCTCTACAGATTTATCCTTCTTTTGAAGGAGATCTGGCACTTGGACAAAGTGGGTATCAGACGTTACTAAACATAACATTGCCTACAAATTATAAAGAAATGAATGTTCAAGATCAGATTGCAGCTATTCGTGATGCAGACGGAATTCAAGCTGAGGTCTTCGATCTATGCAATTACGATAAGCGTTTTTGTGAAATCAAAAGTCAAGGGTGGGATTTAGGTCTTTGCGACTTTTTTAGTAGAGTTTGTAATGTGGATATAGGAGATAACCATGCAGGATACATAGGCTTTAGAGATCCGAATAATTCTAGCTCATTGGTAGACGATGGAGCAATCGATATAGTAGTTAGGGACTGGACAGCAGAGTCCCCTTAGGAGAGGAATAGCTCTGGTAAAACCTGTAGAATTGAACTCCATATTCGAAGGGATTTGATTGCGAGAGCTTTAGAAGTTATCTGGCAATAATTGTTTTGATGCTGGTTCTGCTTTTGTTAAGTTCTTATGACAGTTTGATAGAAGATCGTAAGAAAGGTAATTATGTTTACAGTACTAAACAAGAGAATCTTTGTTATACTTTAGCGAACTGTACCAGTAAATTACACAACGTTCATACGGTATAAATAATGAGTTCAGACGTAAGGCAATTATCATGGCAGTAGGGACATCGGGAACATTTGCAAAAGCTTATTCTGACTATATTTCATTTTACAGCAAAATCGCAGATGCCTTTGCAGATTCATATGCTGCAATGGTAGATATTTATCTGCAGGAGAGAGGTTCCACCAGCGCTGTTGAACTAGAGAGGAAGACTATGGCAAAGGCGAGGGCCAATGGGACGATAACGTACCAGGTAGTCAACTCCGCAGCGAGAT
>OCZV010000568.1_pt1 | contig 13408 bp, 13 predicted proteins | sample 1539051 | NCBI WGS metagenome assembly OCZV01 (sample SAMEA3113581, study PRJEB22503) | soil metagenome
AGCCTTTCAGTTACATGTGAATCTCCGCCAAAACTTCCTCCTCTTCTAGGGGCAATCGCATCCACTTCATCAAAGAATATTATGCATGGAGCAGCTTGTCTAGCTTTTCTGAATACTTCCCTGACTCCCTTTTCTGATTCACCAACCCATTTTGAGAGCAACTCAGGACCCTTTATACTGATAAAATTAGCCTCGCTTTCATTTGCAGCAGCTTTTGCAATCAGTGTCTTTCCGGTACCTGGAGGCCCATAAAGGAGGATACCTTTTGGAGGAACAGCGTCAGCAAATGCAAACACACCCTGGTATTTAAGCGGCCATTCTACTGCCTCTTGGAGTTCTTGCTTTATTAAAGAAAGGCCGCCAATATCTTCCCACTTTACATCTGGAACCTCAACGAAGACCTCTCTCATTGCAGAAGGCTCCATTTCTTTTACTACATCCATAAAGTCTTGCATTGTGACGATAATTTTTCTCAGGGTCTCGACCGGAATGCTCTCAGAAGATAAATCTATTTCCGGAAGTATTTTTCTTAGTGCCCCTATTCCAGCTTCTTTTGACAAGGATTGCAAGTCAGCTCCTACAAATCCGTGGGAGATATCAGCCAGTTTTTCTAAGTTAACATCCTTTGAAAGTGGCATTCCTCTTGTATGTATCTGCAATATTTCTAGTCGTCCATTTCTATCTGGAACGCCAATTTCAATTTCCCTGTCAAATCTCCCCGGGCGTCTTAACGCAGGATCGATAGCATTGACCCTATTTGTAGCGCCTATTACAACGACTTTTCCCCTTGAGGACATGCCGTCCATTAGCGAAAGGAGTTGAGCGACTATTCTCCTTTCAACTTCTCCGGATACCTCTTCTCGTTTTGGAGCAATAGAATCAATTTCGTCAATAAAGATTATTGATGGGGCGTTTTTTTCAGCCTGTTCAAAAACACTTCTTAGTTTTTCCTCAGACTCTCCGTAGTATTTGCTCATAATTTCAGGACCACCTATTGTATAAAAGTTGGCATTTGTTTCATTAGCCACAGCTTTTGCCAACAATGTCTTTCCTGTTCCAGGAGGACCGTGAAGTAATACACCTTTTGGTGCTTCAACTCCTAATCTTTTGAACAATTCTGGATGTCTTAGCGGTAGTTCTATCATCTCCCTTACTCTACCAACAGCATTGCCTAATCCTCCAATATCCTCATACGTAATTGATGGAACTCCACCTTCTTTTGATACCTGCACTGCTTTTGCACTTTCCTCGGAGACTGTAACTTTAGTGGATTCATTTACTATTACTGGACCAGAAGGATTAGTAGAAATTACTACCAAGTCCACCCTCTGTCCCATGACATTGAGAGGGATCGTGTCACCTTTAGTCATTAATTGACCATTTAGATATTCAGCGAGGTATTCTTCAGCTCCTACAATTCTAAGTGGCTCTGTCGGAGCAAATGTTATGCTTTTGGCATCTTTTGACTCTACCCTTTTGACCTCTATTTGGTCATTAACACCAACATCGAGTCTGTTTCTGGTATAACCGTCTATACGGATCAAGCCTTTTCCTCTATCGTTGCTTCTAGCTGGCCAGCTAAGGACGGTTGTTTTTTTACCAAGCGAGGCTAATTCTAAAGCGTCTCCACTTGTAATGTCGAGTTGCTCAATTACATCAGGGTCTACGCGTGCAATTTTTCTTCCAACATCTCTTTGCTCTGCTTCTGCGACTTTTAGGGTTATTCCTCTGCCAGATTCCTTCCTAGGGCTACCGTTCCTTGGGCCGCCTTTGATTGTGTCGTCACTGTCAGTATTTGAAGACATATCGCATATTCCTCCACTCATAGCTATATTACGCTAAAAATAAACCTTCACATAGAATAGACCTTGCAAACCCACCCTATTATTGAATTGACTTGAATTCTGGCATTCGGTGGATAGGCAAGATTTGGCTACTAACTTCGCATTGGCCGGGCAGGATTGAGAATGAAACAGAAAGGGGAATAACAAAAATGCATTTATAAAATTCAGTTTGCATGGTATGCCCAATACTTTTGTCTTGAAGCCCATTCAAAACCCTCCCGCCCTATATTCAGTTAAATGGGCTGTTCCAAGAGTTCGGCAACTTGGTAGTTAAGCCATAAATAATATATCCTTTTTAACAAGACAAATGGTCCCAGAAGGCGGGAAGAAGAATATTAATGATAAAATTAAGTTTACAAGGGAAGAGGAAAAGTTTCTAAGCGAAAACGAGCTATGCAGGGTTTCGACGTCACATAACGACATTCCACATGTTGCCCCGGTCGCTTATGTCTACAAGAATGAAGCATTCTTTTTTGCCACAGACTATACGACCAGAAAGTACAAGAACATAAAAGCCAACAACAAGGTAGCGATTTCAATTGATACTTACGGCTCGTCAGTTGAAAATAAAGCTGTCATAATACAGGGCCTTGGAAGCATCATTGAAAAAGGTGAGGCATTCAAAAGTCTCTACCATGAATTTTATAACAAATTTGAATGGGTAAGAATGGATCCGTGGAATGAAGGGGAGGCTCCGTTTGTAAAGGTAGAGGCCTTCAACAAGGTCAGTTGGGGATTATAGCAAAAGAAACCTAGGATACTATTTGGATTTAATACACTTTTTGACTTGGTTTATCTTTCTGTTGCTAAAAAAGGGCTTATTGCAGTGATTCGTTAAGTAAACTATGTCAGCTGGATAAGGTCCTTTCATTATCAATTGTGCTGCTTGTGAATTTGACAGGTAAGAAGACACAACAAATCGAATTCAGTTATGTACAAAGGTAAGATCGGTACTAATGTAGGCAGTAGCTACGTCGACTAGACCTGAAAGAGATTGGAACCCAAATTTCTAACACGGGCGCCAGATTTGGCGAGATGATGAACGAATACATTAAGCTGCCCGATCGGACTTGAACTGTTTATACCATAGCCATCGGGCCTTCGCTCTATAGAATTCTTTTTCTCCTGCTGACAAGTCAGAATATCGTTTGTTCACGAGGGTACGCCAATCATCCATATGGATTTGCGTAACAGGAGTGTTTATCTTACTGATAACATTTCCATACAGATCCAACACAGCACCAATCCAGGCCCGCATATTGTCATGGTGAAATTCTGAGATTTTCTCGATGAAGTCCTCCTCATTTATCTCCATTTGCAACCCAAGTACCAGTGAGTTCTTATTAAAGGAAGCGAGTAATATTTTGACTAATTCATGATGCCCCGTCTTATCGTGTTAGTGACTGGCAATAGCAAGCACAATCCATTTGCGTGCGAGAATTTCTAAGGAAACCTATGTTCTGATGTTCAACAGAAGAATGAGGATGGTCTGACTATACAGCAGTATCATTTATGTTACAATTACATTCACGGTCCGAGAATGGAGTGAAATTATCTAGTTTGGTTCCCTCGCATCTTTGTTGATTACATACAAATGACTAATGCTTTATGGTCTTATGCATCCTGACCGACGAGAGATACCCATACTTTTTAAGATAGGGCGCTTGAGGATCTTCAGTCTTTGTGTATTTAGCTCATTCACTTGAGGATATAAATACACAGATACCTTTTAGTTTCACCTTCCTCGTCTAGTGGGATTACGATGAGTTTCCTGGTCCCCTCACAAAAGTTAATCAGCCCAAAACGTAACTGATCAAGCTTAGAATTATGGCTTATATCATTTATCTGAGTGTTTTTCCTCTTTTTCGGAGTTTTCTCGCTCTTGTGTATGGCAGGGATCAAATACCGGTTATAAAAAGAACCGGGTTCTACTACAAAGCTTCTTTCCCTATTAGTCGCATCTGGTCTATGTTTACCGAAAAAGAGTTTGCCGTCGGCGTCTACTATTCCAGCAAACTTTATTTTTCTGTCTGCAGCAATTACATTGAAACAAACTTCTTCGAAAAAATTCTGCTGACTAAAGTCTGCCGTCAATAGGATATCCAAAGAAAAGTGAAAAAGAACATATTATAGGATGTGATTGCCTTAGCAGTAAGAAGCATCCTGACAAAAATATCAGTACGAGACGACTTTTGAATTTCTTATAGTATTAACTTCCGATATACTAAGCCTGAAGGTCATTTTGGTGGCTTGAAACAGCTAGCAACCAATTTGCGGCAGATTTCCAATCAAGAGAAGACGCTGGAATTGGTTCCCTATTCAAGCACTTGTGGTACAGACAGTTGGGGATTTGCCAACAATTCCTCTATGAAACCATGATTAGTCTCTGGTTTGTCGTCATTTTCATCTTCCTTTGGATCAGATGACTGCTGTTCTTCAACTGGTTGCTGTTCTTCAACCGGCCTCATATTAGCAAGATCCTCCAAGTTAGGCTCCGTATTGTATGGTGGCGTCTGAGAACTCTTGCATGGGTTGTCCTTCTATGCAAACAGTCGTGTTGCAAGTACCTGTCTCTTCATCACAAAGAGTAGTCGTAGATTGCGACTGTCTCTTTGCTTCTGCTACCGAATTTGAAAAGTACATGCCCGATATAATCAATATTCCTAAAACTAATATAGCCGACAAAACGGCCGCCTTTCTCCCTTGCATGATTATTAGAATATATTTCCCGCTTCATTATATTTGAAGTAAGTTAGTTTATCTAGTATCAATCCTGCAGCTGCAGGAACAGTGCAAAAAGACTAGATAAATTGTAATCTTAGACTTACAGGGTTAAGCTATCAACCAAGCTTAGAGAAGAATATGTGATACAGTTGGTGCTTTCTGATTTATCAAGAGGCATAAGGCAGTTGATTAACCAGTCCATAACATGCGTAGATGTTTCTAAACAGGTATGCCAATTCAAAAGTTTCCAGTACCGCCTAATAGTTGCAATGCCTATTGTGAGGCTGCATTCTGAAGATGTCAATAGATCAATGCAAATGGGCAAACGAATTTGATCTGTGATCACAGTCTAATACTTGTCGACATAATCTTGCTACAAGGAAAATTTCCATGCGGCACGATCCTCCCCCGTCCCTCCACATAAGGTGCTCTTCCCAATAAAAGGTGACGCAATTACCGCTATACTGGATATGGACTATTTTCCCTCTGAGCGCGATATAATGAGAGATGAAATCAAGTCATGGAAGGCTTTTGCGAGTATTTTGAATAACGAACATGAGAAGAGAGAGTTTGAAGGCATGGTGGACAATTATTGCATGTATTCCAAGATCATTATTGATGCTGGGTCACAATCTATCCCTAGCAAGCCATTAGTGATGAGCCTTTTATTTTCACAGTATAGAGAAATTATGCAGTGGTTGATCAATAAGACGATCAAGAACTGAAAAACTAACTCAGAAAATCTGGTGAGACTGTAGAGGCCTGTAATCTTAAGAGATGTATTTGACACCACGCGGACTAAATGCACTACGTTTTGGGTTTTGACAGTTAGTACCTGACCTCCTGCTAGAGAACGATAATTAGAGGCGCTGAAAGATCAGCTGACTCGTCCAAGGATCATCTATCGCACGTACTAGTTGTCTGGCTCAAGCTATATTTCTTTATTATTTTTCCTCACTTCTAAAGATATTATTGTTTGATAGTTTTTCGGCATTTTCCTGGTTGCCAGTCCGTTCAGTTTTAGATTTTGTGTGCCCCTCATCTGTAGGCTTTGGTTGCATATTTTCAGTAGTAGAGGGTGGATCGAAAGCGCCGTCTGGGCTGATTGAATCTTCTCCTGGATCAGGAGGAGAATAGTCGTGTATTTCCATCCACAGTTCCTTGCTCATCCAATAGCTACAATACCATTGATTTAATCCTGGGTCATATTCTCCGTGCTCAGGCACATCTTAGTTTATCCTCTAGTCCCTTTTCAATGTACCCCTTTATTTTTAAGACCTTCGAAAACCCTGAATGCTTAGAGGGACTTCTGAAGTCGATATACGTTAATTGTCTGATTTTCAGTATAGAAATTCAAATAAATAACAATTGATAACGGACTTTTGTGCGCTATATTTCCGAATGCATTGTAGCCAGCATTGAACTCAATCCTCCTCGGGCGTTGGCAAAAGTGTTCAGAACTGCTAGGCCGTTGTTCTATGAATGGCATAGAAAGGACAAAGAAGCAAAGGTATTGCCACCAGATGTTACTTCGGTTATGCGAAGCTTGCATAAGAGAGCATTACTATTAAGGTTGGATTCTCTTGCAGGCCCTGCAGAAACAAAGGAATTCGCGTGCATCAAGAAGATCAAAACAAAACTGGCCAATATCAGCGCATTTGAATTTAAGCATAGATATGTTTCGCGGAATCCTTCAATATTTTATTTGGTAATACTTCCAGAATTTTGTTACTGCGATGAGGAAACGGTCGCTGTGGAGCAGAATATGATCAAAGAGATTTTCCGGACGGGAAACAGGCAGAACATATCGTGGCTAAATATTGAACATGAGGCCCATCGGGAATTCCAATTGAAATTTCTTTTCTATGGCCCTGACAAAGAGAAATTTGGGATGAGACAAACGGAGGACGCAGAGCCACTCTCACTGCCCCAAAATTCAAAAAACATGTTCAAAGAAATAAACGACTTGGTCCGACTTGCTGTTGTCTCAGACGATCACACTAGAGGCAGCTAGCTAAAATCAATTGAGACTACACAACCTATAGAGAGCCAAGAATGTGGGACTATCAAATGTAGCAGCTGCGATAATTTTTATCCTGAAGATTATACCGCTCAATACTAGCAAACAATTACAGAGCATGTTCCGTTGCAAACAGTATCTGGGCAAAGGTGTCAACGAGGATGACTACTTTGAACATCTTAGATGAGCCCTCGATTTGGAATAGAATTGGCATAACGATATTCTTGCTAGCGGCTACATTAGGTGGGCCTTGTATTCTTCTCACTTTTCTATCAAAATTTTAGCTAACAAACCAGAGAGAGAATATATCAAATTCATAGTCTCCAATTTCCGATACCCTGCACTTTAGCAAACATTGATAGGATGAGTAAGCTATTAACTAATGCACTGATGTGTCAGAAGACGATCCTTTCGCTCACTGGTCTGAGCTGATCCATAGACCTGTTTATTCAATTGACGGAAAGAAATTGGGTTTCCTTAGAAAAATTATCTCCGAGTATATGATCGTTGGAACTGGTCTGGTAAACTTAAAGAGATATTTTATTCCAGTCACTCTCGCAGAATCAGTAAGCAAAAAAGGCATAAGACTAAAAGTCACTGCATACGACGTTTATCTAAAGTACTCTTATTCGAGAATGAAAAATACTCTCACAAGCTTAGAGTCTGTGCCTCAATCTTCGGTCAGCTATAGCCACATTTATGATCGATTTCTGACGTTGAGGTCAATAACGAATAGGAATAGGTTAGCCGCCCTGATAGCCTTCGTTTCGGGGATCTTATTTTTGCTTTCGGGTTACAAAGCCAATCTAGAAATTTATTATTTAATAAGAGAAGAGGTTGTTATACATTCAGCGGAAATTTGGTCTGTCATAATCATTCCGATAGGGATATTGGCGTTGCTAAGTCAGCTGGGAGGAATAACTGTTCTGTTGGGATCAGCCTTATTTGCTGCAAACAAAGTACTGGCGGGGCGATTTATGGTAATGGTAGGGACAGGGCAGGGTCTTTTCACAATCGGACTGCGTATCTTTTCCGATCTCTCGTCTGGAAGGATGGCTGACCTTGACAATAATTATGTCACTTGGTTAACATCTTCTGCAGTAGGTCTAGGTATACTTTTCGCGGTTGTTTCCCAGTCAATATCTAAAGGAACGACTGATGGTCTAGTGTCAAGAACGCTTAGGTTCGCTCTGCGTAAGAAGAAGTGACATGCTAATTGGCAGTCTCGCAAAGTTCTATGACTAAACAATTATCGCCACAAATAATTAACACGAACAGCTTTTTACTATTTTAATTAGACGTTCGCATACATAGAGAATTCATGTGGATGAGGTCTCACGACTACTTCATTGTGCTCTTTAAGCTCCTGCTCTATCAAACTGTCTAACGCGTCATCGCTAAAAATCGGTTTCAGGAAGTTCCTGTCGGCCTCAAGCGATTCACAGGCCTCTCTTAAGCTAGCAGGTAATTGCTTAATTCCAAGCTCCTTTCTTCTCTGTGAACTCATCTTAAAAATATCTTCATCTACTGGATCGCCTATAGGTGTCTTCTTCTTTATTCCATCCAGCCCAGCAGCAACTATAGCCGAAAATGACAAATATGGATTACAGGAGGGATCCGGTGCGCGGAATTCTATCCTCTTTAGATTAGAAAATTTCTCTCCCTTGAAGTGTCCTGGGATTCGAATTATAGCTGATCGATTCCCTGTGCTCCAGGCCACATAAACCGGGGCCTCATAGCCAGGAACCAATCTTCGGTAAGAGTTGGTGGTCGGAGCAACTATGGCGGCAAGGGCATCTGCATGAGCAAGTATGCCACCGCCGAAATAGCGCGCTAGCTCTGACATTTCAGCATACTGGTCGTCTGTATCAAAAAACAAGTTCTTTCCCTCATTCCATAAGCTTATGTTAACATGCATCCCTGAACCATTGTCAAGGGCTATGGGCTTGGGCATCATTGTGGCTATCATATTGTGCTTCGCGGCCACATTCTTAACGATATGTTTATAACTTTGAACTCCATCGGCAGCGTTTACTAAGCTATCATATCGAATGTCTATCTCACACTGTCCAGCAGTTGCGACTTCATGGTGATGAGCATCGCAAACTATCCCAAAGTTATTGCTTAGAATGTCTACACATTCATTGCGGTAGTCCATGAGTGTGTCAGCAGGCGCACTTGGAAGGTAACCCTCTTTGAGTCTTAAATGGTAACCAACCCCCTCAGCTGACCAAGGTGCCTCCCTGGAGACGATATTATAACTCTGGCTATGATATGGAGTCATCGTATTTACGTCCAATTTGTCAAAGACAAAAAATTCCACCTCCGGGCCCCAATACGAAATTTCAGCTCCTGATTTGCGGACATAATCCTCCGCCCGCTGTGCGATTCCTCGGGGATCGCGGGGGAAAGATTTCCTTTTCATACCGCCGCTCAGGACATCACAAATTAGCCTAGCTGTATTGTCCTTTTCGATCCAGGGAATAGTTGCATAAGTTGACGGGTCTGGTCTGATAATTAAATCTGATTCATGAATTGCTGTAAATCCTCTTATTGACGAGCCGTCCAATTTAGGTAGTCCGTCTTCAAAATCGTCTTTTTGAAACACATTAGCTGCAATAGTGGTATGATGAAAGCTACCCATTAGACTCGTGAATTGCAAGTCTAGGAACTTTATTTTGTCCTCTTGTAATTTGTGCATGACATCGTCCACGGTATATCTTAATGGTTCTATCTTGCCGTCGGTTATCTTATATGGCAATTAGAATATCTCTATACAACAACATTTGCTTCTAATTAAGTTTTCAAACCTTTGGCCATTATGGCTCAGTCCTCTTATCTCGTGTGGTGTTGTGTGGTGTTGGATTTGCCTCTTGCTCACTTTCAAGAGCAAAGTTTTTGTTAACGTATAAATCATAGTGGTAGTGGGACCCCTAAATACGAGCAATCAAGAATGAGGTCAATATGAGTAGCGCCAACAATAATCGAGACAGTCTAAAAACTATAAAAGAAGTTTATAATTTACTCTTAAGAGAAATCCAGGTTCCTATTTTACAGGTTATCCCTTTGGATACTTATCAGGACATCGCCATGACATTATCGAAATTAAAGGCGCAGGTTTACGAAGGATTAGAGGCGGAGCTAAGAGACAAGATAGTCGAATTAGTTTCCCAGTCAACTACTTTACTGCTTGAAAGGCGCTTGCAAAAAATAGCAGAACAACAACAACTGAAACCATTTGGACAATTTTCGTCCTCCTTGGTCTCGCTAAATGCTGATTACTCAAAACTTACAGATGAGGAAAAGTATATTCTGGATGCTGAACAAGACTCAGCCAAGAGAAAAGGTTATGTGTTACTTGCGACCCTTGAAGGTCGGTCTAAGATTTTAGAGTCAATCTCTTCCAGAGTTCGCTCGATACAAGTGCTGGTAAGGTTCCTCAAACCCACAGAACAGTTTATAGGGATAGATATGAACAGGTACGGTCCATTTCACAAAGAAGATGTTGCAAGATTGCCACTTGAAAATGCAAGGTCACTTATAGGCAGCGGCGAGGCCGTTGAAGTTAATTTGATTTAATCTATGCACATAAGTCTCAGAGGCTGGAATAAAGATAACATAAAATAGTTGTCGAGAGAAATAGTACCGAAAGCTCGATTATGACACATAACGGCATTGATATCGACCAGTTCATTCTACTCACTCTTTATCCTACGGCCGCTTTTTTCATAACCGGTTTACTTGCAAGAAAGTTTGCTTTAAGTGAACCCTTAAAATATATAGCGCAGGCTTCAAGTTGTATTATTTTTGCTATCGTTTACATTGTAACAATTCCTAATGGGGGAGCACAAGGCCTAGCTACGGTGCTAATATTGTTTGGCGGGATACTCTTTCTTATGGCTCGAAAACATATCGTGCATCCAGATGAGGGGCAAGAAGATCTTTTGCCAAGCGAAAAGAAACAGATGGGCAATCAAGAATAGACTAGAGAAAATATACAGGATCTACGGTAAGCCTGTGATTGAAAATAGTTGCGGTATCTTAAGCTCAAATGTGTAACCTGAAATTTTTGCGGGTCGGTCGCATTTCAGGCGAATAGTTAGCTGCGAATTATTATAAGATATGCTGTCTGATAACCAGGTAATGGAAATAGAGCTAGAATTAGAGACAAAAATAAAAGACGTATCAGAGGTGATAGAAAAGCTGTCACCGGTGTTAAAATCAGTAAAAGACTTGGGGTTTGTTGTTAAAGAACTTGAGATTGAGTCAGATGACGATGAAGATGACGAAGACAAAGGTAGCCACTAAGTAGAACCTTTTTGGTGTCTGTCTGCTTGGGCGAATCGCAGTGTAGCTTCTGAATTTGCTACCTCAGAAGCACTTTTTATAATGATTAAGTTAACCTACTTCTGGGCGTCGTTTCTCGTCTCTCCCCGAGCACTATCGGCAATGGCATTACTCCGGATACAAGGTGACTCAGCAAGTCTACCAAACCATATTTTTGAGGTTCCGCCGTTGGTCTCTATCTGTAACAGAACCATCCCCGTCAATCGCTCAAGCTTTTGGAGTTTTTTGGTATTGAGAAGATAATCGGTGGCTGTGAAAATAAGAAACTCCCACTTCTGGGCTTGAGAATATCTGTAGAAAACTCTGTCCTTGAAAATAAGTTCGTTAAATATCCAGTATACACATTCTTCAATATCAAGAAGCCTCAACTAGACCAGCTCACGCACCTTGACTGATAACAATAGGATGGGCATCTTAAAAAAAGATGTGTATCTTTTTACATTTAGATATCATGTATGAATTCAAGGTATGAATTCAGGGTGTGTTATCTACACATACTATTTTCCATAGATGACCTGTTCAACCAGGTAAGAAGGACAGGGTATCTGGGCTGGAGCTAAGTTGATTTAGCATAAAATCTAACCACTTGCATCCTAGCTGCTATCTTTGCAGCCGTTGTTTAATTGTTCATCTTTTTATGTAATGTTTTAATTTATTGTTGTTTTAACTTATCTGTCTGTCATTTTTTTCTTGTTGCTAACTTGATAGGGCAGATGCCTTTTCTGATTCATCATTACTCAGGACTTCCTTCTTGTACATTCTTTGCTGTGGTAACATTATGTAAACACATGCACCCCCGCACATTGTGCAAGGAGCGCTATTAGAATGTATTTGCCCTTGTCTTCTGTTCCGGATCCTTTCTGCCTCTTCAGGGTTAATCGCTAAAGAAATTTGTTTATCCCAATTCAAGGTCCGCCTTGCCTCAGTAATCTCTCTGTCCCACTTGATGGCTTTTTCTCGCATTTTTACTAGATCGCCAGCGTGCGCAGCGATTCTGTATGCGATAAGTCCTTCCTTTACTTCCTCCGCGGTGGGGAGCCCTAGATGTTCAGCAGGGGTTAAATAGCATAATAGGTCGACACCCTCCGCTGCAGATACTGCAGCGCCAATTGCACTGGCGATATGGTCATAGCCTGCTGCTATGTCAGTCACTAGCGGACCCAAGACATAATACGGAACATTTCCGATAAGTGATTTGGCAAGTCTGACATTTGCAGCAACTTCATTCAAAGGGACGTGTCCTGGACCTTCGATCATTACTTGTACTTCTTTTTCCTTTGCTCTCTTGGCCAAGCGTCCTACATTGATCATCTCAGATATTTGCAATTCATCATGGGAGTCAAGAATGGAGCCTGGCCGTAAGGCATCACCCAAACTAAAAGTACAGTCGTACTTTCCTGCAATTTCACACATGTAATCAAAATACTCATAGTAGGGATTTTCTTTGTCATACTTTAGCATCCAAGCTGCTGTTATTGTTCCCCCCTTGGACACGATGCCTCCATGCCTTTGTACATCAAGGATGCGCTTTGCCAATTCCTTTGTAATTCCGGAATGTATGGTAGTGTAATCCACTCCATCCTTGAGGTTTTTTTCAAACGCATTTAAAAAGTCATCAGTGGTTATATTTAGAGGATCTTTAAACATCTCAACCCCCCGAGCATAGGCTTGGTATACAGGGACAGTCCCAAAAGTTATGGGAGCAACCTCGAGCAGTTCTTCCCTAATATGATTGAGATCACCGCCATCGGAAAGATCCATAATTGTGTCTGCACCGTGTTTAACGGCGACCCTTGCCTTGGAAATTTCTTCTTCCAAATTTTGGTAAAGGGTAGATGTCCCAATATTGACATTAACTTTGGTCTTTAGACCCTGTCCAATCCCGACAACCTTAATTTGCTGCCTTCTGGAAATGTTTTTAGGAATGATTATTGAACCGCTCGCTACTCCGTGGACGAGAGTCTCTAAACTGATATCCTCGTCCTTTGCAACCTGAATCATTTCAGCAGTCGGGATTCCTCGCCTCGCATTATTCATCTGAATGCCCATTTTTTCGTATTTCCTCTCCTATTGCTTACTACTTCGATTTCAGGATATAAAAAGTAGCAGCGTCAGCTCTGGACCACGTCCTTAAGTTCCGAATACCAACTTTACCCTAGGCTAAAATCTGAATTGAGGAGCGCAAATGAGGGGCAACTGTTTAGGTTTGTCAGGGAATGATTCTCACCAATTCTCTATTCTCAAAAAAGGGAGGGTGATCGTTAATGTGTAGATGTATCCTCTTGGGATTATAGTAATCCAGTCGTATTACCGGAAGATACTGCTACTACTTGATCGCGGATCTCACCATTTTTGTTCTTTATGGTGTGGACATTTACATATGCCTGACCGTTGCTCAATATATCAACCAGCGCAGAAAGCTGCATTCCTCTCATGGGTCCCTCTAGCATAGTTGATGTGATGTTCCCTGAAT
>OCZV010000569.1_pt1 | contig 13398 bp, 10 predicted proteins | sample 1539051 | NCBI WGS metagenome assembly OCZV01 (sample SAMEA3113581, study PRJEB22503) | soil metagenome
TAGCTAATACGAGTTTTGAATTTGTCATCTTGTGCGATCTTCAACCTGATCTATTGTATTGTTGTTTTTCTCTTCCAATTGATATCTTGATTTCTCTCCTTTTATTTTGTGAAACCCGCAATTAAGCACTTCTAAAATAGTGGGCCCAAGGAGCTGCGTGCTGATATCGGTTCTTTGAAAAGGTTCTCTGTTAATAGACATCTGGCTAGCTAAAAAGGTTTCTGGAAAATGACTAGATGGATTCGAGAGAAAAGCCTTCATATAATAGACCTTAAAGCATGCGGCACTTCCGGATTATTCTCATAGTCAGTTGGTCCTCACTATTGCATAGCAATAATATCAGGCTCCTCTTCTTTTTGTCTGCTATCCTCCACACCATCTCCTTTTTCTTCAATCATCATCTTCTTCTTGTTTCTCTTTCTAAGCCTTCTAACTTCCTCAAGTATTTCCCTTAATTGTTCTTCAGATATTTTAGATATTTTAGAATCGCACTCTATACCTTTGGCATCAAGTACCTGCTCAGTAAGCGTAACGATCTCATCCTTGTGCTGCTGCTCTTCAATAGTTAGCATATTATAGCTCATAAAGCGAAAGTATGCAAATTCACTCATCTATCATCACACCACACCATCAACAACAACAACATCATCCCTTAGTACTCTAAATCGTTATTTAGTCTATGTAATTATGTATGGTATGGAAATAAGGTGTGCTGACTGTGGCTGCCTGCCTTCTGAATGTAAGGCTAGCCCTTCGTCTATAGAGTTTCCCAACTGTACATGGAAAGAATGTTGCTGTTGGAACGCCGCTATAGTGCATCGCTAGCGTGCTCATAAGCAGACACTCTTGGTTACTAGGTTATCTTGGAATTCTTAACCATTCTGCAAACGAGCAAGGCGAATACTGAGCTTCCAATAAAAAGTGGCAGTCCAGAGAGCCACAGACTGCCAATTACGCAGGAAAGCAGAGCTGCAGCTAGCAACTTGGCAGGATTCATTGATGCACCAGAAAATGAATGCAAAGAAGAATATGCCAAGATCAACTATGCTGTCGATCGCCAAGCCACTTAAGACTCGCAGTCCATTGGCATAGACTACCAATTAAATGGTCGCCATCAACATAGATATAGCTAAAGATCTATATGCCAAATAGGGACGGAAGAAGGTAAGAGAATATTCCGGTGCATTTGCACTAAGCGAGGCTTTAGTCCCTATCAAAGACATTACAAACAGGTTTGCAAGAAGCGCGCGCCAGTAACTTGCCCGGCGAAATATTGCAGGTTCGATGGGATATGAGCTCGACACACATAATGGTTAGGCGATAGCTAGCTTAAGCATTGCATTAGATAATCCTCGTTTGTATGAGCCCTTCAACTTTCTCTACCAGAATTAGCTCTAAAAAAAGGAGGAGGAGGGAATCCGCCCACCATTAGGAGGATCCTTTTTGGTGTTCAAATACGGTTTCTTCGTCGAAGAATGGACAGTTCACTATGTGTCTTCCTTCCTCGGCGGGCGTTATCGTTATCAGGCCTTCTTGGAGCATTGTATTGATATCATTTTGGTTTTCCAAGATTTTTGCTTGTGATGGATCATTCCATTCTATGAACGAGATTCTCCACATAGGGCTATAGTTTGCATCATCAGCGTTTGCTGCTCCAATACCTGCTTGGAATCCCATTGGACCTGTGCCGTTGATTCCATTCATGAATTGGAATAGATCCGGAGCTGCTGGAGTCCCTACCAGATTGAAATCTGCTGGCACAAATGAAACGCCCATCATGTTTGCAGGCATTTCTGGTACAGCATCCGTGACTATGTAGTAAACTGTCTTGCCATCAGGACCCCATCCTCTATGCGCAACAAATGTTGCAGTCATATTTTCTGTATCGATATTTGTGACTTGCCCGCCGCCCATATATGGCGATTCATCTGTAATATTGCCGGCATCTTCTCTTATTGCAAGCGAGCCATCTTGCCATTGGACTGCTGGCTGGTTTACAATTATGTCTGTAGCTTCGATCGAAAGCTGTCCTGCATCACTTGCAGCGATAATATCTTGTTCTGATCTGAGCTCGGTAGGCTGAGCACCTTCATTCCATGTTACATGATTGATCTGTACTAGTGGGCTGTATCCTTCTTGTCCGGGTCTTGCATTAATGACTGGTAGTTGGAATCCTGGTAGTCCTTCGCCTTCAATACCATTTTCGAAAATGTATGCTTTACCTGTTGCATTTTCAGGAGTATCAGCCAGAAGTGGTGCAAAGTTTACTTTAAAACCAGTTGCATTAGTTATCTGAGTAGCAGTTTGATTGTCTGAGGCATCAGTTGCAATAGAGAATATTTCATTTCCATTTTCATATCCCCTCATCATAGGAATATCCATCTCTATATTTGCATTAGAAAGTCTAAGGACTGAGCCGGGAGAAGTTGTAGAGTCAGCTGGAGTAGTTACATTGGCAGTTGTTGATTGCCCGCCTTGCTGTCCTTGGCTGTTTTGTATCTGATCCTGTTGTGGCTGTTGTCCGGCTGCTAGCAAGTTGTTTGCACCCGGCGTCATCACTACAGCAGCTACCAACAAGACCGCAATAATACTTAATCCAGCTACCGACGGTAACGTCCTCGCATTTTTCCTTATCTTATTTTCTGACATCATTCTTGCAAAAGGCAATTGGTGTTTTTCTATATACACAGTCCCTTTGACAGTTAAGGTTTTACTCCAATGGTTGGACTTTCATTAACAGGTTGCCACTAGATAACAAGAACTATCTATCTATAGTCATGTTATCGATGTCAAATTGACGGCAAATCGCTAGTACTTATCTCATTGCATATGTTCGTGGTCAGAGCATATAAGAGAGAACACCGTAAGCTCAGACCCATATAAGGTGCAATGAAGCGGAAAAATTGTGAATTCAATTTAGTAATATATTCCACATGAATTATAGAATTTGCTATACGATATTGCCTGTCGAGCTGCAATAAAATCAAAGCTGAAGTGATGATAGAACCCCGAGAATATACAAGTAACTTATTCTACAATTTGAACTCTGCAGTCGAATACATCTGAGGCATCTACTATGGCATCAACCTCAAGGTTTCCATTAAAAACTTCTACGATCCTGAATTTTCCTCTCCCAATGTGCTTAATCTTTACAATTGAATCTATTCCATTTACTGACACAATGCACCAGCTATCAAGCTCGCTTGCCATTATTCTGCTTCGCTTCCATTTGACATGAAAATTGTATTACTTGCTGATGATGGTTGAACGGAGGATAAATTTGCAAGACAGCTAGGGGCGCTTGTTACCATCTTGTCAATATCTTTCTTAAAGTTGTATTTTGAAATGCAACCAGCAACTTCTCTGACCTCTTTGCCCTCACAGGGAAACTTGACATCAGGTATCCTCAGTATCCCATATTTTGAAGAAATATGTGGCATTTGATCGATATTGATCTTTACAAACTTGATATGCTGGTCGTTTGCTGCCACTGATTCAAATACTGGCTTGAATGCCCTGCAATAAGGGGACAACAGAGCCCAAAAATCTGCAGCGACGAGTTGCTGCTTGCCAGATACAAGAGAAGCCCATTCTAAATTTTTGCTGATGTATACTGACATGGCCCTGATCTGTCAGCAATACAGTTTAAGAATTGCTTCTAACCCATAAAGTACATCTTTGAACATTGAAAGTGGACAAAGCTTGTGATCCAAAAAAGCCATACTGGGAGGAATTCAACTCCTTCGATCACTTTTTCAGCCTTCAGGCTAGCATAAGATCCTGGGCAGATAAGGTAAAATCTGGAATGCATCAAGATTACTGTCGCCTGCTCTCCCAAGAGCTGGAAGTAAAATAGAGAAGCAGAATGATGGCTATACATGATACAATTATACTTCTTGACAAACCCAAAAACAGCCGCGATCAAAATTGCTAGTAATAGTTTTTACATTAAATGCATTACATTCTCAAACTGGGAAAACTGTTATTCCAGTATTTTATCTGTGCACAGTTTAATACTTCTTTAGCAATTGTTGTAATCTAAGACTTTCAGAAAATTTCCTACGTTCTTCTGGGCCCTATTTGTTTTAATGTTCTTGGTTATTGTGCTGCTGTAGCCCCTATTGAGAATAGAAATAAGATATCACATGCAGCACATTTGAAAGATCCGCTCCGTGACATTACAAGTTATAAAATGATAAAGAATTAAGATATTAGCATCCTCATTTATAATATTCGAAAAATTAGAATAGTTCAATTGAGAATTTAACGAAGTTGGGTTGGAGGTCAATGCTTACTACTTAATAAAGCATTCTCATCCCTTAAACTAGGGAAGATGGAAAAACAGTACCTACCGTCCACTACTATGCTGCTCATTCTGACCGTGTAGATAACTTGTAGTACCTATTAGGAAGCCTCTGCTGCCCTTCTAATTCTCGATAAGCCTTGTTCTTCTTCTTCTTGTTTCCACTTCTTTTTTTTTTACCGACAAACGTTTTAAGTTTAGTTAAATCGCGTTCGAAGAATAGATCTATGGTCCAATCAATTACAACTCTAATTTTTTTCTCAATCGTTGGAAGGTTAGCTAAATAGTATGTACGCCACATCCACCATGCCACAAATCCATGCACTTTAAGCCCTAGTATGTCGCCTACGCCTGTCCTCTTGCCAATTTCAGCCATAGTGCCTTTGGTTTTGTAATCGAACCTTTTCAAGCTACTTCTCTTTTCTTCTTCAGCTTCTCCTTTCTCCCTTCTATTTTTAATGATGGAAATTAGGTTCTTTGCAGCCACTTTGCCCTCCCTTATAGCATGCTGAGCGGTTGGAGGATATGGGTTTTTGGTATGAGGGTCAGTTATAGATGCACAATCTCCAAGAGCAAAGACTCTATCACATTTGTGAACCTGTAGATAATTGTTGACTATGATTCTTCCTCGTTTATCATGCTCACATTTAAGATCCTTGATCAGCTTGGAAGGTGTCACACCGCCGGCCCAAATCAGTGTAAATGTTGGTATCAATGTACCATCATTTAATTCCGCTTGACCATTTGTATAGCTAGATAAACGTTTGTTTAGGACAACCTCAACTCCGCTTTCTCTTAATTTTTGAAGTGCAAATTCAGACAAGCCTTCACTGACTTCCGGCAGGATTCTTTCACTAGCGTTGACAAGTATTACCCTGACATCCTTCTTTACGTCTATATTATGATAAAATGCCTTTATGGAATCTCGTACGAGGGTATTTAGTTCACCTACTGCTTCAACACCGCCAAATCCTCCTCCAACAACTACAAAGGTCACTAAGCTTTTTCTCAAATTATTACCCTGATCATTGTTCTCATGTTCTAGGTCTGCCTGCTCAAGCATACCAATAACATGATTTCTAAGAATCACAGCATCCTCCAGAGTTTTTAGGGTGAAGGCATTTCTCTCAAGATCTTTCATGCCAAAGAAATTTGTCTCGCCGCCTAATCCTATAACAAGATAATCATAGTTCAAAATATATCTGTTAAGATGTACCGGATCCATCGGATCGCCAATAGCCTTGGTTATGATTACTTGCTTATTCTCTAGATCTATTGAATCTACGGTTGCTTCATAAAACCTAGCTCTTTTGCAAAATGCTCTAATGGGTGTTACGATGTGACGAGTTTCTATCATCCCTGATGAAACTTCTGGAAGCATTGGAGTAAAAAGGAAGAAATTGTCTCTATTTACCAGAGTTATATCAACTTCTACATCATCTTCAAATGCATTCTGAAGTCTTTTCAAGACTTCTATTCCAGCAAAACCACCTCCCAAAATTAATATTCGCTTTCTCTGAATAGGAGTTGTTCCATGTATAAGTTCCAAATGTTTCTGCAACGAATCTATTCTGGAGAAAGAGATTTCACATTTTGGACATCTATACTTTGCTCCAAATTTTATCTCTAATAGCGATGAAATTATGCCAAGCGTTACACCAAAAACCAAATGCATCACTATAGAGCCTATCATTATAGAGAACTGATTTTCTCTGATCATGTTGGCGGCTTGTGCCTCTGTGGTGGACGGTTGTACTTCTGGCAGAATATCAATAATTTCTGGTGATAAAACAAATTGATTTACTGGAATGAAAAAAACAGCAAATATTACTATACCTGTAATTAGGCCATAAATGACTCCATTTGATGGTTTGCTTATGTTAAGCATATTGCTTTTGTATAGAAATATTCCAGTAACTACTCCTATTGAGACAGCTGTTATAATATGAAGCATCCCTCCTGCAATAATCGATGCTGAGGCTGGAGAGTAGACTCCTGCAATATGTCCAAAGACTATCCATGTTAGATAATAGGGCAGCCCCATCTGCACCTCAAATAAAGTCTTTGGAATCACCATTGCCACTGCTCCAACGATGGCTCCTATTACAACAAAGAATACCTCACGCTTGAAGGAAAAATCTACTCTGGCTATTTCAGGCTTATTCTTTGAGGTTTTCAATGATTTTACCATATCCTTCTCAATAATAGCAAAAAATCAAAAAATAAGAAGGACACTCAAGCCGCCACGCTATGATACATGGTTCTGATATGATGATCTTCTCTTTCTTCCATATTGCCAAAGCTTCTTCATTTGCAAGTACTGCAGACATATTTTTGGTGCTTCACCGATTCCCATATGAGTCTGCTATTCTTGAAGACTCCTTTCTTCCTTCCTTGCTCCCAGCTTAAGTACTAATGCTGAAGTTATCGCTCCAAGCACTGCACCATAGACCAAATGCTCCAAAACTCCAATTCCCATCATCATTGGCATACCTTGCTGCAGCATTCCCATTGCCTGTTGCTGAGTCATGCTTGGATTCATTTGCATCATCATCTCTACGAGCACAGTAGGCATTACCATCATGCTTATTGGGACAAAGAGTACCACAAATGCGATCATTCCTGTGATAAGACCTTCTGCGATCCCTTTTCCAAAGCTTGTAATTCTTAACTTGCCAACAAAGGAAGTTATTGCACCAAATATTACTCCTATTAGTGCACTTGTGAGTAAGTGCATACCAAGACCACTGGTCATTGCATCATTTTGGTTAGCGCCAAAGGCCAAACCCATGGCAACTGGCATTGTATTTGCTGGCATCCCTGCCATTATGGCGGTTAGCATCATGAAAGGAATCATCACCAAGCCGCCTACAAATCCTCCAATGGCTCCAAATACGACATTTTTTCCAACGGAGCGATTGCTCGATTGAATTGTCCTTCTCATATTTCTATCATACACCACCTTGTCGCTGTTGCGCAAAATATGATAAAAGACTTGCAACCAACTCTATAACCTCTAATTGAACAGTTAAAACTAATGTCGACTACTTTGAAGTTTCTTAGGTTATGTATCAGCTAAAGTTTTCAGATAGCTCTTATGTTGCAAAAATATATGTCTAAAGGGTTCTTAGGCTGTGAGATTCCCATTGTTATTGGGCGAAGTGAAGCGTACAGAAAAGGACCATATACCAGGATAACAAGCCAGCCAGCAACTACAAAACTGCTCCAAGAGGCAAGAAGATTTTTAGACAAAAACTCGAATGGCATCTATATACCATTCCCTCAACTATGCTGTATCTGCACCAATGGAGCTGGGATTCTGCATTCGCAGCTATGGAAAATTCGTGCTTTGACACAGCGAGTGCGCAATCAAAGAGCTGGAATTTTTGTTTAATGTCTAATGTAAGAATGGAATGCTGTCGCGAACAGGGTAGGCTAATAAGTAAGAAGAACAAGAACGAAGACACCTTTTTCCCTTTGCAGAATCTTATGATTGGACTAAATCTTCAAACACGCCAAGAGATGTCAAAACATCGGGAATTATGCAGGTTGTGATTCATGCTATATATCATATTTTATTGCATTTAAAAAAAACTAGTGATGAAAAAAGAGAAGGGGCAAAAGGATTCCTTGGCAAGAATCAATTGATCGAATAGAATTTTGACGATCACATAATTCATATTATTTTCCAACTAAGGAGGATTTCAAAATATCTCAAAAAGGACCGGTCTTACCGGTGAACCGTCTACACCTTCAAGTGGCAATGGTATACAAACAAGAAACATTCTATTTCCAACACATTCTTTTAATTTTGAGCTAATACATTCAATTATTCCAATACCATTAGATAGCAATTTCTCATGAGTCAACCCTCTTTGGAAGCCGTATTTTTCCATGCTAAAAGAGTCAATCCCGATGCATTTAATGCGATGGTCGACCAACCATTGAGCTGCAGATGGTTCTAAATAGGAAAAATTGGTTCTGATGTTTTCATTTTTGCCCCATTGATCGCTTGTGCCGGTATAAACCAAAATGATATCCCCATTATTTTGGTTTATCATGCCAGAGTATTCATCCAAATCAGAGTCTGTAATTCCATATCCAACATCTCTCTTTGAGATGTCGAGAACTACGCATTCTCCTATGAATGTCTCAAGAGGAATATCATTGACAGCATTCGCCGTACTAGTGGGTATAAAGTGTTTTGGGGCATCTATATGAGTACCTGTATGCGAACTCATTACAAGCCTTGTTACATTTACCTTGTCTTTTCCTATTGAAAAAATTGGTTGGAATTCTGGTTTGGGTTCGCCAGGATATACTGGCATATCTTGGCTTATAGGATTAGATAAATCGTAGAACTTTGAAAGTGAGATCCTGGCTGTTGCTGATCCTTTCGATTTCGATCTCTTGGTTCTGCGTTTATTCACATTTTTCACTAATATTCTTATGTCCTGAAAGCATTTAGCATTATTCCCAATGCACCAGGGTACGTTGGGCCTCATGGCATTTTAATCAGATTATATTTTTGGTTTAGTTTCTGATTTTTAGAGGCAGATTTAAACAGTTCTAGAGATTCTCTAATGCCGCATCTGCTTTGTTAGCTAATCTTAATATCGAATAGCAAACCTCTTACATTGTGAAGCTACAAAGTAGGGAAACTATTGAGGGTCCCTATAGAGCACCTCACAGAGCGATGTACAAAGCAATGGGTCTAAATGATGAAGACCTGGACAGACCCATAGTAGCTATTTCATCAACTTGCAACGAAGCCACTCCATGTAACATGCATCTTGGCAAGCTAGCACAGAGTACTAAAGAAGGAGTGAGGGATGCTGGTTGTACTCCAAGAGAGTTTACCGCGATTTCAGTTTCTGATATTATTTCGATGGGTCATGAAGGGATGAAAGCTTCACTTGTTAGCAGAGAAATCATTGCCGATTCAATTGAACTTATGGTGAGGGCTCACAAGTACGATGGTATTGTAGGCATTGCCGGCTGCGACAAAAGCCTTCCAGGTACCCTAATGGGGATGGCGCGACTCAATATACCCTCAATTTTCATATATGGCGGCACTATCATGCCAGGGCTGTGGAATGGCAAGCAGGTTACTGCTCAGGACGTATTTGAAGCAGTAGGCAGCTATGAAGCTGGGCAAATGACTATGCAAGAACTTGTAAGTTTAGAAAATGTAGCATGCCCATCAACTGGCTCCTGTGCCGGCATGTATACTGCTAATACTATGGCGGCAGTTGGTGAAGCAATAGGTATGTCTCTTCCTGCCAGTGCATCACCGCCAGCTGAAAGTGATAGGCGTAATGAATCTTGTTACAATACTGGAAAAGCCATAATGAATTTGATCGAAAATAACATCACCCCGAGAGACATCATGACTTTTGAAGCATTTGAAAATGCAATTGCTATAGTGAATGCTGTAGGCGGTTCAACTAATGCTGTGCTTCATCTCTTGGCAATTGCAAGAGAGGCAGGAATTAAGCTTGATCTCAAGGATTTTGAAAAAATACGCAAACGAACCCCCCACATAGCAAATATGAGGCCAGGAGGTTTGTATGTAATGCTAGACTTGGACCGAATAGGAGGCGTTCCGGTTATTTTGAAAAGCTTACTAAAGAAAGATTTGATTCATGGAAGAGTTACTACAGTCACAGGGTATACAATGGAGAAAAATTTGGAGGATAGTGGAAACCATCATCAACAACAATTACCAGTACCACCACTCCAGATAAGTGATGTTGTAAAGCCAATTGATAATCCAATCTGCAAAGAGGGAACTCTAAAAATTCTCAGAGGCTCTCTTGCACCTGAAGGTGCTGTTGTAAAGCTTGCAGGCATAAAGAATAAGAAATTCACAGGAAAGGCGAAGGTTTTCAATGCTGAAGAGGACGCATTTGAAGCAATATCAGAGCAAAAAATTGCTGAAGGAGACGTGGTTGTAATTCGCTACGAGGGACCAAAAGGTGGGCCAGGAATGCGAGAGATGTTATCTGTTACTGCAGCAATAGTGGGCCAAGGATTGGGAGAAAAAGTGGCGCTAGTTACAGATGGAAGATTTTCCGGTGCTACAAGGGGACTCATGGTTGGACATGTTGCACCTGAGGCTATGGTAGGGGGACCTATCGCTTTAGTAAAAGATGGAGATAAGATAGTTATCGATGCATCTAGAGCGAAGTTAGTCCTGATAGTATCAAATGCAGAGATGAAAGCGAGAAAGAAAAAATGGAAGCCAATAAGGCCGCATTACACAAGTGGAGTATTAGCAAAATATGCTTCATTAGTACGGTCTGCATCTGAAGGAGCGGTAACTACAGCTTTACTACCTCGTCAGTCAATTAATCAGGCTGCATCTGCAGCTGTCCTATGATCAATTTTCATCATATGCTTTAAAGTGTATTCTAAGATATTTAACAAAGACCTAGATAAGATCATTTAAAATTTTAAGGGTTAAAAGAACGATCTAGGTCCGCCCGCTATTACCCTGCTCATTTTTGTATTGCGCGTATTGGGATCTTACTTTCGAGTATTATCAAAAAGAGTACTGTTTACCTTTATTTCTTAACTCAGCGATTACTGTTAGTGATACGACTTTTTACTTTCTCTTTTTACACGGTTGCGATAGCAGTTTTTTCTTTATGCAGCTTCTGTGTCCTGTGTATGGGAATGCATTTTTCTCAACGCTTCATGCACCTTATCTCTAAATAGAGTTAGCCCTATCCTTCCTCCATATGGTTGTCCCCTTGCTAGCGATTCTGCCATATTGCTGATAAGTTTAATGTCTACCTTTGGAGGCATTGGCGGCTCAAATGGGTCAACGTACGCTTCAATTATAGTTGGCTTTTTTTCTGAAAAAGCTTGGCTTATAATAGATTGAACCTCTGCCGGTTCTCTTATGGAATAACCTCTCCCTCCACATGCTTCTGCGTATTTTGTAAAGTCAATTGGGGAGAACTCGACTACATATTCAGGGTTGCCAAGAAATGCCATCTGCTCCCACCTTATCATTCCAAGCGTGTTGTTCTTGATTATTATAACCTTTATTGGTAGCCCGTACTGGACAGCTGTCGCGAACTCGGCCATAAGCATTGAGAAGCCCCCGTCACCTACAAAGGCTATGCATTGCCTGTCAGGGTATGCTATTTGAGCCGCTATTGCGTATGGTAGTCCACATGCCATGCTCGCCAAGGTCCCTGACAGAGAAAACTTCATTCGTCTTCTGATCATAATATGCTGCGCAGCCCATGATGTATTTGTGCCGCAATCGACTGAGATTATTGCATCATCTTCAAGTTGCTCAGATACTGCAGCGGCGATCAGTTGTGGTTTAATGGGTTTGTCATTTCTAGTGCTACGTTCCCGCAAAAGACCAAACCAGTCTTGCATGGCCGCTTGCTTTGATTTTAGAAATTTCTTTTCTTCCTCTGGTCTCTGCCGCAACAGAGAAAGCAATGCAGATAAAGTGAGCTTGGCATCACCTATCAATCCAACTTCTACTGGAAAACGTAACCCAATTTTTTCTGATTTTATATCAATTTGGATGCCTCTGGCTTGACTGGGTTGTGGGAGGTATTCGATATATGGAAATGAAGTTCCTACCATAAGCAGGGTATCTGCTTCTGCCATGGCATCAGTAGCTGGTTCAGTACCAAGAAGACCAAGACCACCAATGCAATAGGGATGGTCATCTGGAACAACTGCTTTACCCAAGAGGGCTTTAACAATTGGTGCCCCTAATTTTTCAGCTACTGCAATTACTTCATCTTCTGCACCAAGACATCCTTGTCCTACCAACATTACAATTCTTTCTCCTGAATTTAGAATTTTGGCTGCCTTTTCTAGCAATGACCTGTCTGGAACAACTGCAGCAGTGAATACATCAGAGGTATGACCAGCAACTTTGTGTCTAGAATATCTTCCAGCGACCTTTCTTTCTTGAACATCTATTGGAATTGTTAGGTGGCTGACACCTCTATTAGATAGTGCTGTTCTGCATGCAATATCAACAGCCATCTCTGCCTGCTCAGGCTGATTGATCATTGTGTTATAAACTGAAACATTGGAAAACAAGTCAATGAGGTTCACATCCTGCTGATAGTCAGAATTCATTAGATCTGAATATGTACTGCCAGTTATAGCGAGGACAGGTGTATTGTCTAGCTTTGCATCATACAACCCATTTAACAGATGAATTGCACCAGGACCGGAGGTAGCAACACATACGCCAAGTTTTCCAGTAAATTTCGCATAAGCGCATGCCATAAATGCTGCTGCTTCTTCATGCCTGACTAAAACAAATTTAATTCGATTCTGTCTTTGCCTTAAAGCCTCAATAAAACCATTGATGCCATCTCCAGGTAAGCCAAAAATGACATCTATGCCCCAATCAATTAAAGATTCTGCAACTACATCTGCTGTTTTGAAGTTCTCAAATTCGTTCATATTATTATCATGTTAGATGATGACTTCTTTGAATATGTAAGTTTGTTATGATGGAGAGCATCTTGCTCTATCAAATGCAACCTTCTTATGACAATGTCTGCTCGTTGTGCACTATTGTCGATCGTGTGTTCTGCATGCTTTTATACAGCCATCATTTCATATCCTTCTCTGGCCATTTCGCCAACTGGTATATGGATGCCCTCGGAACTAAGTTTAACATTTAAAGATTTGGCTTGTTCAATTGACTTGAAAGCATGAGCACAATAATTGCATGCAGTATCTATAAATCCTTTTTCTATAGCCTGATCAAAGTATTGCCTTAATTTTTCATTTGGTTCTTGTAACTTTTTTAACCACGCTGTACCCTCTCCGTCAAAGTATATTTTAACTTCAAATCCATTTTCATTTAGGTCCAAGGCATACAATAAAGCATGAAATGCTTTTGCATGCTCATTCTCTCCAGATAATAGAATTATTGCTTTCTTTTTTATCTGTCCCTGATGTAACAATTGCTCATTTTCCTTTTTAGACATCAATCAACAAATGATCAAAAAAATACTTTACTGTTTAATCCAGCCCTGCAAGAATCATTTGAACTCTCCCAATTTTTTAAATATTTTATATAATAACGATAAATAATT
>OCZV010000570.1_pt1 | contig 13368 bp, 13 predicted proteins | sample 1539051 | NCBI WGS metagenome assembly OCZV01 (sample SAMEA3113581, study PRJEB22503) | soil metagenome
GGTGCCGGCGACCTTGAAGTCCATGTCGCCGAAGGCGTCCTCGGCGCCGAGGATGTCGGTCAGCGTCGTGTACTTGCCCTCGGCGTACACGAGCCCCATGGCGATGCCCGCCACCGGTGCCTTGATCGGCACGCCGGCGTCCATGAGCGACATGGTCGAGGCACACACCGACGCCATCGAGGTGGAGCCGTTGGAGGCCAGCACCTCGGACACGAGGCGCAACACGTAGGGGAACTCGTCGGCGCTCGGCACCACTGGCAGCAACGCCCGCTCGGCCAGGAGACCGTGACCGATCTCGCGGCGCTTGGGGCTGCCCACCCGGCCGGTCTCGCCGTTGGCCGCGGGCGGCATGTTGTAGTGGTGCATGTAGCGCTTGCGGTCGCGGTTGCCCAGGTTGTCCAGGATCTGGTCGGTCTTGGGCATGCCCAGCGTGGTCACGTTGAGCACCTGGGTCTCGCCCCGCTGGAACAGGCCCGAACCGTGGGCCGTGGGCAGCACGCCCACCTCGGCCGACAGCGGGCGGATGTCGCGGGGTCCGCGGCCGTCGATGCGTAGCCCCTCCTCGACGATGCGACGCCGGATGGCCTTCTTCTGCAGGGCCCGGGCGGCGGCCTTGATCTCGGCGTCGCGCTCGGGGAACTCGGCCGCCAGCTCTTCCCGGATGGCGGCGACGGTCTCGTCGGTGGCGGCGTTGCGCTCGGCCTTGAGCGTGATCTGCGACGCCTGGGCCAGCCGCTCGGTGCCGACGGCCTCGACCCGGGCGTACACGTCGTCGCCATAGTCGAGCTGGGGCTCCCACTCGACGGGGGTGATCAGGTCGGCGGCCTTGGCCGCGTCCACCAGCTGGCGCTGCAGCTCGATCGACTCACGGATCCAGGTCTTGGCGGCCTCGAGCCCGCCGGCGATCACCTCTTCGGTGACGTACGGCGTGCCGTCCTGGTAGAGCTGCCAGGCGGACTCGGTGCCACCGGCCTCGACCATCATGATGGCGATGTCGCCGTCGTCGAGCTGTCGGCCGGCGACCACCAGGTCGAAGGTGGCGTTCTCGCTCTGCTCGTAGGTCGGGTGCGGCACCCAGCGGCCCTCGGCCGACCAGGCGATGCGCACCGCGCCGATGGGCCCCTCGAAGGGGATGCCCGACGCCATGAGGGCGGCGGAGGCGCCGTTGATGGCGAGCACGTCGTAGGGGTTGTGGCCGTCGACGCCCATGACCGTGACCACGACCTGGGTCTCGTTGCGGTAGCCGTCGGCGAAGCTCGGCCGCAGCGGCCGGTCGATCAGGCGACAGGTGAGGATGGCCAGGTCGGTGGGCCGGCCCTCCCGCCGGAAGAAGCTGCCGGGGATGCGCCCGGCCGCGTACATGCGCTCTTCGACGTCGACCGTGAGGGGAAAGAAGTCGATGCCTTCGCGCACGCCGCGGGCGGCGTTGGCGGTGACCAGCACCTGCGTCTTGCCCAGGGTGGCGACGATCGCGCCTTGGCTCTGGAACGCGATCTTGCCGGTCTCGAATGTCAGTGATGTGTCGGTGCCCGAGATCGGGCCGGACACGACGATGGGATCTGCCATCGGTCGCTCTCCTTCCCGGCGGCGCTTGGGCCACCGGAGTCGGGGGCGGCGGGGCCAGTTCCCAGTCGGCAACCCACCGGGAGCTCCCGGGAGGAGGGCGACTGGCAGCTGACCTTCACGCCGCCGGGATTCTGTTGTGTACCAGTATGCGATGAGAGCGGCCCGAGGGCCGCTCCCGAGACGCCTTACCGGCGGAGGCCGTTGCGGGCGACGATCGCCCGGTATCGCTCGACGTCGTTGGCTCGCACGTAGTCGAGCAGCCGACGGCGCTGGCCGACGAGCTGCAACAGCCCACGGCGACTGTGGTGGTCCTTCTTGTGCTTGGCGAGGTGGTCGTTGAGGTGGTTGATGCGTGCGGTGAGCAGCGCGATCTGGACCTCAGGCGACCCCGTGTCGCTGTCGTGGAGCTTGTGCTCGGCGATGATGCCGGGCTTGGCCGCGTCGATCTGGTCGGACACGTGCTTCCTTCATTGCTTGGGTGACTGGTTACCCGGCCCCGATGCGCGCTAGGCGGCGCTCAGAGCGTCGAGAGAGCCTACCAGCCGCTTACCCTGATCAGCGAAGTTGTGCTCACGCCGGCTGCTCCTCTGCCGGGGAATCCACCGTCCAGCGGTACCGGGCCCGGCGGTGTTGCTGGCCCCCCGTGCGCAACTCGGGCGACGGCGTGAGCCGGCGCACCAGGGCGTGCGGCCCCAGGAACGCCAGCTCCATCTGCTCCGGCGTCGCGTCGGGGGCCAGCCCGGCGGCACCCAGCACCGCGGCGCGCACCCGGGCCAGCGGACCGTCGAGCAGCTCGGCGATCACCGCCGGGAGGGTCTCGGGGTCCTTGAGCACCCACGAGTGGGTCCCGCCATGGATCGTGACCAGCGTGCCGCCCGAGCGGCGGGCGGCGTCCACCGCCGTCCGGTAGGGCACGGCGATGTCGCGGTCGCCGTGGATCACCACCACCGGGATCCGTTCCTCCGCCAGCTTCTCCAGCATCTCCTGGCTGCCCTGGGAGCGCAGCATGGAGATCGCCGGGCCCAGCAGCCGCCAGGGCCGGCGGGCATGCCCCATCAGCGTCGGCGCCACCAGCCGCCCCAGCTTGACCGCCTGGCGGGGGTTCTGCAGCCACGGGAGGGTGGACAGCGTGTCCACGGCCAGCGCGGCCGCCACGCCCAGCAGCACCGGAGGGGCGAAGCGTGAGATGCGGATCAGCCGGTCCCAGCAGTCACCCACCACGGCGTCGATGAGCACCACGCCGATGGCCCGGTCGGGCTGGGACGCCACCAGCTGGGTGACCAGCCGCCCGCCCATCGAGTGGCCCGCGAACAGCGCCCGCCGCACGCCCAGCTCGTCCAGCACCCGGGCCAGCAGCCGCGTGTACGACTCGAGCTTCTCGCCGCCCGTGGGCAGGCCCTGGGTGCCCCCGTGGCCGGCCACGTCGACGGCGATGACCTTGAACCCCATGCGCACCAGGCGTGACAGCGTCTGGGCGTAGAGGATGCCCTCGGCCGTGAACCCGTGGACCAGCACGACGGGGACGCCCTGCCCGCACACGGCCACCCCCACCCGGTGGTCGTCGTCGAGCACGACCTCGTGGCGGGCCAGCCGGGGGACGGCGACGAGCTGCCCCGTCTCCGGGGCGGCACCGGTGGGGCCGACGATCGGATCCTGGGTCCCCGACGACGACTCGGCGCCGCGCAACGGGATGACCGTTGCCAGCTCTTCGCCGTCCGAGGGATCGTCGCTGTCCGACATCTGTCGCTCCGCTTACACCATAAGCCACGCGCCGGGCGCGTGACCGTCCATTGGTCAGCGGCGGAGGATGTCCCGGACCCGGTCCACGTCACGCCGGGTCTGCTCGACCAGGGCCTCGACCGAGTCGAACTTCCTGTCCTCCCGGACGCGGGCCACGAACCGCACCTTCACGTGCTCGTCGTACAGGTCGCCGTCGAAGTCGAGCAGGTGCGCCTCGAGCAGGCTGACGTGGGCCTCCACGTAGAAGGTGGGCCGGCGCCCCAGGTAGATGGCGCTGGGGTGGACCGAGCCGTCGGGGCGCTCGAACCAGCCGGCGTAGATGCCGTCGGCGGGCAGCAGGATGTCGCCGGGCACCGAGACGTTCGCGGTCGGGAACCCCAGCTCGCGGCCCCGCTTGTCGCCGCGGGCCACCACACCCCGCACCTCGTAGTCCCGGCCCAGCAGGCCGTTGGCCGCGGTCACCTCGCCCTCGACCAGGGCGTGGCGGATGCGGGTCGACGACACAAGCACGTCCTCGCCGCCCGGGCGGCCGTCGGGCCCGACCAGCTCCAGGCCCTCGACCTCGAACCCCAGCTCGGCGCCCAGCTTGCGCAGCAGCGGCACGTTGCCGGCGCGCCGGTGCCCGAAGTGGAAGTCCTCGCCCACCACCACGTCCCGGGCGTTGAGGCAGTCGACCAGGATCTCCTCGACGAAGTCCTCGGCCGCCTCCTGGCTGCGGGCCTCGTCGAACGTGATCACCAGGCAGTAGTCGATGCCGGTCTGGGCCAGCAGCTCCAGCTTCTGCTCGAGGTCGGTGAGCAGCCGGGGCGCCGACTCGGGGCGCACGACCGAGGCCGGATGGCGGTCGAAGGTGACCACGGCGCTGCGCAGCTCCCGCTCGGCCGCCCGCCGGCGCACCAGCCCGATCACCGTGCGGTGACCAAGGTGGACGCCGTCGTAGGCGCCGATGGTGACCACCGTGCCCTCGGGGGGCGCTGGGCAGCGGGCCTGGTCGCGCAGCACCTGCATCGGCGGCACAGTACCGGCCCTCGGCTCGCGGTCCGTCAGCGAGCATCCAGGCTGTCGAGCGCCTGGCGCAGGTCGGCCACGAGGTCGGCGGCCGCCTCGATGCCGACCGACAGCCGCACCAGGCCGGGATCGACCGCCAACGGCGACCCGGCCGCGGACGCGTGGGTCATGCGGGCCGGGTGCTCGATGAGCGATTCCACCGCGCCAAGCGACTCGGCGAGCGTGAACAGGCGGGTGCGCTCCACCAGCCGGACGGCCGCCTCCTCGCCGCCCCGCACCACCAACGACACCATGCCTCCGGCGTCGCGCATCTGGCGCTTGGCCACGTCGGCGCCCGGGTGCTCGGGCAGCCCCGGCCACAGCACCCGCTCGACGGCCGGGTGCTCCGCCAGCAGCTCGACCACGACGCGGGCGTTGTCGCAGTGGCGGTCCATGCGGACGGCCAGCGTCCTGAGCCCCCGCAGCACCAGGAAGCAGTCGAACGGAGAGGGCACGGCGCCGGCGGCGTTCTGCACGAAGCCGATGCCCTCGGCCAGCTCGGGGTCGTCGGTGACCGTGCAGCCGCCGACGACGTCGGAGTGCCCGCCCAGGTACTTGGTGGCGCTGTGGACCACCACGTCTGCACCCAGCGCCAGTGGCTGCTGCAGGTAGGGGGTGGCGAAGGTGTTGTCGACCACCAGCCGGGCGCCGTGGCGGTGGGCCACCTCGGCCACCGCCGCGATGTCGACGATGGCCATGGCGGGGTTGGTGGGCGTCTCGGCCCACACGACGGCCGTACCCTCCGGCCAGTGGCGATCGAGGGTGCCGGGGTCGGTCAGGTCGACGGCGGTCCACGGGTGGCCGGCCGGTCCGTAGACCTTGTCGATCAGCCGGTAGGTGCCGCCGTAGGCGTCGTTGCCCAGCACGATCCGGTCGCCGGGCCGGAGCTGGCGCAGGATCGCGTCCTCGGCCGCCAGTCCCGACGCGAAGGCATGGGCCCAGCGTCCGCCCTCGAGGGACGCCACGCACGCCTCCAGAGCGTCGCGGGTGGGGTTGCCGCTGCGGGCGTACTCCCAGCCCTTGTGCCGTCCGACCGCATCCTGGGCGAAGGTCGTCGAGACGCTGATCGGAGCCACCACGGCCCCGCTGGTGGGGTCCGGATCCTGGCCTGCGTGGATGGCCCGGGTCTCGAAGCCGTCCGTGCCGTGCTGGTCGTGCTTCTCGTGCTCGTGCACGTCAGCCGCCGTCCATGCCCGCCTGCGACAGGTGGTTGAGCACGTCGCTGCGACCGAGGACCACGTGGGGCCGTCCACCGGCCAGCACCACCACGGCGCCCGCTTGGTCCAACAGCTCGACGGCCAGCGCGATGGGCTGGCCGATGCCGATCGTGGGCAGGCGCGGCCCCATCACCTTCTCCACCGGCTCGTGCATCACCGTGGGGTCGTGGAAGGCCCGGTCCATCAGCGCCAGCTCGTCTACGGCGCCCAAGATCTCGGCGGCGGCCAGCGGCATCTCCCCCTTCGCCACCGGCAGCTGCGACACCCCGTAGCCCCGCATGACGTTGACGGCCCGGCGCACGGTCTCGTCGGGCTGGATGTACACCAGGGGCGGGATGTCGCCGCGCCGGGCCTCGATGATGTCGGCCACCGTGTGCTCGCCGCCCCGCAGGAACCCGTAACCGGCCATCCAGTCGGGGTCGAAGACCCGCGACAGGTAGCCACGGCCCGAGTCCGGGATCAGCACCACCACCAGGTGCTCGGGCCCCAAGTCGCGGCCGACCTCGAGCGCGGCCGCCACCACGGTGCCGCCCGATCCCCCGATGAGCAGGCCCTCCTCGCAGGTCACGCGCCGAGCCATGAGGAAGCTGTGCTCGTCGCTGATCGGCACCACCCGGTCGACGAGGGACGGGTCGTAGGTGGTGGGCCAGAAGTCCTCGCCGATCCCCTCGACCAGGTAGGGCCGCCCCGATCCCCCGGAGTAGACCGAACCCTCCGGGTCGGCGCCGACGATCTGAACGGCCGGGTCCTGGGCCTTGAGGTAGCGGGCCACGCCGGTGATCGTGCCGCCGGTGCCGACGCCGGCGACGAAGTGGGTGATGCGGCCGGCGGTCTGGCGCCAGATCTCGGGGCCGGTCGACTGCTCGTGCGCCCACGGGTTCCACTCGTTGCCGTACTGGTTGGGCCGGAAGGCGCCGGGCGTCTCTCGCACCAGGCGCTCCGCCACGGAGTAGTAGGACTGGGGATCGTCGGGCTCGACCGCCACCGGGCATACGACCACGTCGGCGCCGTAAGCCTCGAGCAGGCGGATCTTCTCGGGCGCCACCTTGTCGGTCACCACGAAGATGCAGCGGTAGCCCCGCTGTGCGGCCACGATGGCCAGGCCGACCCCGGTGTTGCCGGAGGTCGGCTCGACGATGGTCCCGCCCGTTTTGAGGAGGCCCTCGCGCTCGGCCTGCTCGATCATGGCCAGCGCCGGCCGGTCCTTGACGCTGCCGCCGGGGTTGAGCATCTCGAGCTTGGCGGCCACCGTGCAGACCAGGCCCTCGGTCACCCGGTTGAGCCGGACCAGCGGCGTGTCGCCGATGAGGTCGATCAGCGAGTCGGCGATCTGCGGCTCGTTCGTGGCGGGCTGCGGGTCGTTCTCGGCGGGCCGCTCCATTGCATGCCCCTTAGGTCGGTGAACGTGGTTGACCCTACCCGTGCCCGTGGGTAGCACGGCGGCGTGCGCTACACGCCGGGTTCCTACGTGATCGGACCGTACCTCCGCCTCCACCAGGCGCTCTACGAGCGCACGGACGGGCGGCTGGGCAGACACGTCGGGGGCAACGATGCGCTACTGCTGCACACGACCGGCCGCCGCACGGGGAAACGTCGGACCGCTGCCCTGCTCTACGCCCGGGACGGCGACGCCTACATCGTCGTCGCCTCCAACGGAGGTGCGCCCCGCCACCCGGGCTGGTTCCTCAACGTGCGGGCGGACCCCGAGGTGGAGGTGCAGGTCGGCCGCCGGCGCTGGCGGGCCCGGGCGCGGATCGCCACCGGCGACGAGCGCGAGCGGCTGTGGCGGCTGGTCAACCGAACCAACCGCAGCCTGGCCCCGCTGTTCCATCCGGGCGCCGCCGGGCGCTACGAGGTGTACCAGCGACACACGACCCGGGAGATCCCGGTCGTCGTGCTGGAACCCGAGGCCGGCGGAGATACAACGCCGGCGTGACCTACTTCGTCGTTCTGCGCCGCTCCGGCCCCGAGTGGGATCCGACCCGGCCCATGGAGGAGCAGGCCGAGTGGCCCGCCCATGGGGCATTCATGGACGGGCTCGTGGATGCCGGCTTCGTGGTCCTCGGCGGACCGCTGGAGGACGAGCATCGTGTGGTGCTCGTGATGGAAGCCGCATCAAAGGACGCCGTGCGCGCCACCCTGGCGCGAGATCCGTGGAGCGGGACGCACTTGGTGGTCGACACCATCGACCAGTGGACGATCCGGCGCGACGGTCGACGCTCGTAGGCAGAGCCGGGGTCCCCCACGAGAGCGGCGTTCGTCGGGCGCGGGCTTGAAGATGCCGAGAACCGGTCCTCGAGGCTTCCGGTGAAGACGGCGAGCATCTTCTTTTCCAGCCCGGAACGTCGGCCGGCCCCACGCCTCGTCTTCGGGTGCCTCGGCAGCCGCCATCCCGGTGCCTAGCCCCGAGCCCGTTGCGGGGCTCGCCGTCCAGAAACGCCGGCAGGCTCCGTGCTCCCCGGTTCAGCAACCAGTCCAGCGTCAGAATGCCGCTGATATCAGCTCATATGCGAAGAGTTACCTTTATGCGTAGACTGGCGAACACTCGTTCGATAGGCTGGCTCGCATGCCGCAAGGCCCCCGTCCGGTCGACCCCATCACGCGGCTCCCTCGGTGGTACGCACCGAGGTCGACGAGCTGACCGCCCAGTTGTGTGAGCTGGCGGGCCACGTTCACGCCGCCACCCGCCGAGCTGGTGCGGCTGTTGGGCCGGCTAGACGCCATTGACGGTTGGCAGGGCGTGGGCATCCGCTCGCTGGGGCATTGGGCGTCGATCTATCTCGGTATAGACCTGCGCACCGCGTCTCTCCAGGCCAAGGTCGGCCGCCAACTGGACGAGCTGCCCGCCATCGCCGCCGCGGTGGCAGCCGGGGAGCTGGGATGGTCCAAGCTGCGGCTGGTGGCCCAGGTCGCCGAACCCACCAGCCAGACCAAATGGCTGGATCTGGCGCGGGAGATGTCGGTGGGCCAACTCGCCCGGGTGGTGGGGGTCTACCGGCGAGCGGCCGAGACCGACGACGCCGACCGCCACGACAACCACCGCGAACGCCGCGGCATCTGACTGTTCGACGAACCCGACGGCCTCGTACGCATCACCGGCCTACTCGAACCCGACGACGCCGCCGTGCTGCGCGCCGCCCTCGCCGCCCAGGGCGAGCTTCTGTGGCGCCACGACCGCAGCAACCACCCCGACCGTGAACCCACCAGTGGTGACGCACCCGACCATGTAGCGGCCAGTGGCGACCCTGCGACAGCCACTGGCGGCGACACGCCCGACACGGCCACGACCGGCAGCGACGCCCCCGCAGATCGCGGACGGGCTAGCGCCAACTCCGACGCTCCACCCGCCACGGCCTCGATCGGCGAACCTGACGACGCGGCAGCCGTCGCCGCCGGCACTGCACCTGCCGACGCCGATGCCGCCGAGCCGGCGCGGCCCAGCGAGGTCGATCCCGCCCTGGCGGCCCGTGATCCAGTGGCGTCGCGGCGGGTCGACGCCCTGGTGGCGCTGGCCCGCGCCGCCCTAGCAGCCGGCGACCGGCCCGACGACGGCGACGACCTCACAGAAGTCCTCCTAGTCGTCGACCACGACGTCCTGTCCTTGCGGGCCGAGGTGGGCCGCTGCCAGCTCCACAACGGTCCCCCGATCGGCAGCCACAGCGCCCGGCGGCTGTGCTGCGATGCCCTGATCCGCCCGCTGGTCCAGCGCGACGGCCAACCCCTCGACCTGGGCCGCGCCCACCGGCTGGTCAACCGCGCCCAGCGCCGCGCCCTGCGCTTCCGGGACGGGCCCGGCTGCGCCTTCCCCGGCTGCGCCGCCCGCCACGTCGACGCGCATCATTTGGTGTTCTGGGACGACGGCGGACCCACCGACCTCGCCAACCTGTGTCTGTTGTGTCGGCATCACCACCGGCTCCTGCACGAAGGCGGCTACCGGGCCACGCTCGTCGACGGCCACCCCCGCTTCTACCGGCCCGACGGCACCCCCATCCGACCACCCGACCCACCACCACCCGAGCCCAACCGGGGCACCACCGAGCTACGCCACCGCCACCGGAACGCCGGGCACACCATCACCCCACACACCGCCGAGGCCCGCAGCGGCGGCGCCCCCTGGTGGTCACCCCAACCCACGCTCGACGCCCTCTTCACCTGACAACGGCGAACGTCTCCAGCGGCGACCAGACCGTGGGCGAGGGGTGCTCTCAGTACGTCCAGCGATCCGCGGCGGCCACCGGGCCACTACGCGCCAGCCAGCACCACGCCGGGCTTGACGGTCTTGTCGTGGTGGCGCTCGTACACCGCCAGCAGTGCGCCGTTGCCGTCCACCACGGCCCAGGGACCGTCGCCGGCGACGCCGAGCACCTCGTCCTCGAGGACGCGGCCGTGGCGCACCAGGGCCGCCACGTCGTCGCCGACCACCACCCGGGACCGGCCCCGCAGCGCCTCTACCGGGGGGAGCAGGCGCTCCGGCGTCAACGACTCCAGCGGAACCGCCTCATCCAGCGTGAACGGTCCGACGGCGGTCCGCCGCAGGTGGCGCAGGTGGGCGCCGCCGCCGAGCGCGGCACCCAAGTCGGCGGCGAGCGAGCGGACGTAGGTCCCCGAGGAGCACGTGACCGACACCGGGAACACGCCGGGCGCCACCGGTTCGCCGACGTCGAAGCGCGAGACGTGGATGGGCACCGCCTCCCGTTCCACCTCCACGCCGGCCCTTGCCAGCTCGTGCAGCCGGCGGCCCCCCACCTGCTTGGCCGAAACCATGGGTGGCACTTGGAGGATGTCGCCGGTCAGCGCGGCGGCGGCCGCCCGCACCCGAGGCAACTCGACGCCCGACATGTCCCAGGTGCCGCTGATCTCGCCCGAGGCATCGAGCGTCGTCGTGGCGGTCCCCAGCACGACCTCTCCCTCGTAGGCCTTCTCGAGCCCGGTGAGGTAGGTCAGGGCCCGCGTGACCCGGCCGACACCCAGCACGAGCACGCCGGTGGCATCGGGGTCGAGGGTGCCGGAGTGCCCGACCCTCCGGGTGCCGACCAGGCCCCGGACCTTGGCCACCACGTCGTGGGACGTCCAGCCGGCCGGCTTGTCGACCACCGCCACACCGTCGGGGCCGGCGGCCGGGCCCCGCCGCGTCATGCGCGGCGCTCGTCGCGGTCGAGCTCGCGGATGATCTCCTCGATGCGCTCGGCTTGGCGGATCACCGTGTCGGGCCGGAACACCAGCTCGGGCGTCCGCTTGAGATGCGCCTGGCGGGCGATGGCCGCCTGCAGGCGGGCACGGTTGTCGGCCAGCGCCTCCGCGACCTCGTCGCTCTCGCTGTCCGACGGCGACGTGGCGAGCGGCAGGCTCGTGTACCACACCGTCGCCCGCCGCAGGTCCGCCTCGACGTCCACCCCCGTCACGGTGAACAGGCCGAGCCGCCCGTCGTCCAAGCGCTCGATCTCGTCGGCCACGATCTCCTGGACGAGGTGGTTCAGCCGCGCCGTGCGGGGATAGTTCCGGGCGGTCGCATGCACACGGGAACGCTTGCTCATGGCTTCTCCTCCTCTTCATCGATCCACAGGCGGTCGACCCGGAGGACCTCGACCTCCGGGAACGACCACACGAACCGCTCCACCTCGTCGAGCACCTCGTATAGGTGCGACAACGTGGGAGCCACCGCGGCCACGCCGACGGTGCTGAGATGCCAGGCATTCTGGTGGGCGATCTCCGACGCCGAGACCCGGTAGCGGCGCCAGAGCCCGTCGACGATGGGGCGCACGGCCGAGCGCTTGGCCTTCAGCGAGCGGCACTCCCGCAGGTAGAGCTCGAAGCGGACAGCGGCGGCGTGCACGGAGCCAGCGTAGAGCCGGCGCCCATGCGCACTACCTCGGCCTACGTGCGGGGAATCTCCCGCTCCTCGAAGGTCTCGATGATGTCGCCCTGCTTGAGGTCCTGGAAGTCGGACAGGCCGATGCCGCACTCGAAGCCCGACTGCACCTCGCGCACGTCGTCCTTGAACCGCTTGAGCGACGAGATCGTGCCCTTCCAGATGACCGTGCCGTCGCGCAGGAAGCGCACCTTCGAGCCCCGGGTGATGACCCCGTTGGTGACGTAGCAGCCGGCCACCCGGCCGACCCGGGGCACGGAGAAGATCTCCCGCACCTCGGCCTCGCCGGTGACCACCTCTTCGAAGGTGGGCTGCAGCATGCCGAGCAGCGCGTTCTCGATGTCCTCGAGCACCTGGTAGATGATCTCGTAGGTGCGGATCTCGACGCCCTCGGCCATCGCCAGCTCACGTGAGTTGCGGTCGGGCCGCACGTTGAAGCCGATGATGGTGGCGTTGGACGCCGCCGCCAGCTGCACGTCGCTGCGTGTGATGCCGCCGACGCCCCGCTGGACGAACGACAGCTTCACGTCGTCGCGCTCGAGCTTGCGCAGCGCCTCGGTGAGCGCCTCGAGCGAGCCGGTGACGTCGGCCTTGAGGACGAGGTTGAGCGTGGCCACCTCGCCCTGCTGGATCTGCTCGAAGATGTCCTCGAGCCTGGCGCCGCCCCCCGTGACGGCGGCCTCGCGGCCCAAGCTGGCGACGCGCTGCCAGTGCTCACGGGTCTCGGCCACCGAGCGGGCCAGCTTCTCGTCGGGAGCGACGATGAACTGGTCGCCGGCATCGGCCACCTCGTTGAGCCCCAGGACCTGCACGGGCGTGGACGGACCAGCCTCCTTGACGGTCTCGCCGTGGTCGTCGATCAGCGCCCGGACCCGGCCCCAGGCGGCGCCCGCCACCAGCGGATCACCGACTCGGAGCGTGCCCCGCTGGACGAGGACCGAGGCAACCGGGCCACGGCCCACGTCGAGGTTGGCCTCGAGGACGACGCCGGCGGCGCGGCCCTCGGGGCTGGCGGCGATGGGCGGGTCCTGCACGTCGGCCACCAGCAGCAAGGTCTCGAGCAGCTCGTCGATGCCCTGCCCCGCGAGCGCGGAGACCGGCACCATCTCGGTGTCGCCGCCCCAGTCGCTGGGGATGAGGTCCTGCTCGGAGAGCTGCCGCTTGACCCGGTCGGGGTTGGCCTCCTCGCGGTCGATCTTGTTGATGGCCACCACGATGGGTACCTCGGCGGCCTTGGCGTGGTTGAGCGCCTCGACCGTCTGGGGCATGACGCCGTCGTCAGCGGCCACCACCAGCACGACGATGTCGGTGGCCTGCGCCCCCCGGGCCCGCATGGCGGTGAAGGCCTCGTGGCCCGGCGTGTCGATGAAGGTGATGCGGCGGCCGTTCTTCACGGCCTGGTAGGCACCGATGTGCTGGGTGATGCCACCGGCCTCACCCTCGACCACGTTGGCGTTGCGGATGCGGTCGAGCAGCTTGGTCTTGCCGTGGTCGACGTGGCCCATCACCGTGATGACCGGCGGGCGCGGCTCGGGCTGCCCCTCGCCGTTGGTGGCGAACAGCTCGTCGACGCCGAGCTGGCGCTGCAGCTCGACCTCCTGCTCCTCGCCGGGGTCGACGAGCCGCACGTCGGCGCCGATCTCGGCGGCGAACAGCTCGATCATGTCGTCGGTCAGCGACTGGGTGGCCGTGACCATCTCGCCCTGCTGCATCAGGAACCGGACCACGTCGGCGGCGGTGCGGTTGAGCTTGGGACCGAGGTCCTGCGGCGTGGAGGCGCGCTCGACCACGACGACGCCCTCGGGAACGGGGGCGGATGCCGGCGTGTACGTCGGCACCTCCATGGGCTGGAGCTCTTCACGGCTGCGACGACGGCGCCCGCGCCGGCGGGGCGGGGTGCGCTGCCCCCCGCGGGGACCGCCACCGGGA
>OCZV010000571.1_pt1 | contig 13363 bp, 13 predicted proteins | sample 1539051 | NCBI WGS metagenome assembly OCZV01 (sample SAMEA3113581, study PRJEB22503) | soil metagenome
ACCGGCGAGGTCCACGCCCTCGACGCCAAGGTCACGCTCGACGGCAACTCCGAGTTCCGCCATCCCGACTACGAGCAGTACGACGCCACCCAGGTGCGCGACGAGCGCGAGCAGGCCGCCCACGACAAGGGCCTCCAGTACGTGGGACTCGACGGCTACGTCGGCGTCATCGCCAACGGCGCCGGTCTCGCCATGTCAACCGTCGACATCGTCAACCAGGTCGGCGGCGAGCCGGCCAACTTCCTCGACATCGGCGGTGGCGCCTCGGCCGAGGTGATGACCGGCGCCCTCGAGGTCATCAACAACGACCCCAACGTGCGCGCGATCTTCATCAACATCTTCGGCGGCATCACCAAGGGCGAGGAGGTGGCCAACGGCATCGTCGCCGCCCTGGGCCGAGTGGACATCGACCAGCCGATCGTGATCCGACTCGACGGCACCAACGCCGACCTGGGCCGCCAGATCCTCGAGCCCCATCTGTCCGACAAGCTGCAGATGCAGCCCACCATGGTCGACGCCGCCCGCACCGCGGTCGCCCTGGCCGGCGCAGCCCCGAAGTGAGGACCACCCCGAAGTGAGCGAACGAAGTGAGCGAACCATGAACGGGGTCTCTTCTCTGCGGCGAAGCGGCAGCGTGCTCATCGGGTCGCCGACGAAGGAGGCGACACGATGAGCATCTTCGTCGACGAGACGACCAAGGTGGTCTACCAGGGACTCACTGGCAGCCAGGGTCGCTTCTACGGCCTGCTCAACCGCGAGTACGGCACCCAGGTGGTGGCGGGCACGAATCCGAAGAAGGCGGGCACCGACGTCGAGGGCATCCCCATCTACGCCACCGTCGCCGACGCCGTCGAGGCCACGGGCGCGACCGTCAGCTGCATCTTCATCCCCGCTCCCGGGGTGCGCGGCGCCGTGATCGAGGCCGCCGAGGGCGGCGTGGGCTTCATCGTGTGCATCACCGAGGGCGTGCCGGCCCACGACGAGGCCTGGTTCTTCAACAAGCTCCGGCGGGACTTCCCCAACGTGCGGCTGCTCGGGCCCAACTGCCCCGGCGTCATCAGCCCCGGCAAGGCCAACATCGGCATCACCGCCGGACACATCGCCAAGGCGCCGGTGCCGGGCGAGGCCGCGGTCGGGATCGTCAGCCGCTCGGGGACGCTCACCTACCAGGCGCTCTACGAGCTGAAGCTCAACGACATCGGCGTGTCCACTTGCGTTGGCATCGGCGGCGACCCGGTGCCGGGGACGTCGTTCATCGACTGCCTCGAGGCCTTCGAGGCCGACCCCGACACCCGCGCCGTGATGATGATCGGCGAGATCGGCGGCTCGGCCGAGGAAGAGGCCGCCGAGTTCATCGCCTCCAAGATGACCAAGCCGGTCGTGTCCTACATCGCCGGTGTGACCGCACCGCCAGGCAAGAAGATGGGCCACGCCGGCGCCATCGTTTCCGGCGGCAAGGGCACGGCCCAGGCCAAGATGGACGCCCTGCGCGACGCCGGCGCCAAGGTCGGGCTCAACCCCACCGAGGCAGGCCAGGTCATGGTCGAGGTGGTCCGCAGCCTCGCCTAGGACGGCGGGGAGGGAGGCGGTAGTGGCGCCGGCGGCGCTGGTCGGTCCGACCCCCGGACGGGCGGTACGGGCGGACCGGACGGGCCGGAGCCCGGCGGCGCGTACGGCGACGGTCCCGGCCACCGAGGCGTCGTGCCGGGACCGCCGAACACCGACGGCCCGGGCGTCATCTGCGGCGACTCGCCCGTCTGCATGTGCAGCAGCTGGGCGCCGACCGCGAGGGCCGCGCCCACGAGTAGCAGGGCGACGCCGATGCTGGTGGGGCTGGCGTCCTGCATGGCGTCGCCGATGACCAGGACGGCGCCCAGCGCCACCCCGCCCGCGCCGATGACCGTCGACGCCCGGCGGCCGCTGCGGGCGCCGAACCACGCCACCACGAGGCCAGCGATGACCGAGGCGACGCCGGCGCCCGCCGCCTCGATGCCGTCGCCGAGGAAGGCGATCCCGCTCGGCAGCGCGGCGAGGGCCGCCACGACGAACGGCGTTGCCGTCCCCGCGAACCCCCGGCGGTCGAGCAGCCAAGCCGCCGCCAGGTAGGCGGCCCCGAACAAGAGCAGGATGATCCCGATCGTCGTCGGGTTGGGCTCGTCGGGCTCGCCGTCGAGCGACTCGTCTCCGGCGAAGGGGTCGTCGCTCGGGAACGGCTCGTCGGCCGAGAACGGTGCGTCTTCGGCGAACGTCTCTTGATCGAACCCGGCGGAGAACGGCTCCTCGGTGAGCTGGATGGCCAGCAGCGCGACCGCCACCAGCCCGGCCCCGAGCAGCAGCGGCCGTCCCCTCGCCGGGCCCACGATGTACGAGACGAGCCACACCAGCGCCGACAGCGTCAGGATGCCCTCGGCCGACCACGGGGGCAGGCCGTCGTCGTCGAACGTCAGGAAGTAGAACAGCGGCGGTACCGCCAGCGCGATGGCGGTCACCCCGGCGCTCGCGGCCGGGCTCTCGTCGAACAGCCGCAGCAGCACGTAGCCGCCCGCCGCCACCGCCAGGCACAGGAGGATGCCCGGCAGTCGTGACCCGTCGCCGAAGCCCTCGTCGCCCACCTGGGCGTCGCCGGAGATCATCACGACTCCCACGATCGCGAGCGCGCAGCCGGCGCCGGCGAGCGAGATCCACAACCGTGGCTCCGCCCGCCGGCCGGCCCACGCCCCCAGTCGCGCCAGGAAGCCTGCCCCTGGGTCAGCCATCTGTCGCCCTTCCGCCGAGCGTGACCGACCGATCAGGATGGCGCCGGCGGCGGCGCGGGGCTCGCCAACGCCTCCTCGGACTCCTGGTTCTTGAGGAAGCCGCCGACGGCGAGCGCGAGTGCGGCGATAACTGCGATCCACAGGCCGTACTTGCGGTCGAGATCGATGTCGAACCGGTCGGCTGTGATGAGCAGGCGCAGAACGACCAGCACCGCCGCCAGCACGCCGGCGATCAGGTGGATCTGCGACCACGGGATCGGCGGCTTGGGCAACGAGGTGGTCGTGAAGTTGCTGATCGCGATCTGCGCCGCCATCACCGCCGCGAGGATGAACGGGATGATGCCTGTGAGGAAGTAGTCCCAGCCCTGTTCGCTGTAGCTCCCGACCCCCTCGACGTCGAACCCGTACCACGGCATGAACAGTGCGATCAGGAACAGGATCGCCGAAGCGCCGATCACCTTGTCGGCGGTGGAGAGCTTGTTGAGGTCCACGTTGGTAGCCGCCTCTCGTCTGCACGAATCGAACCGCCCGAGCGCGAGCGCGCGGCCCCTTGCCGGTCGGCCGTCGGGATGACCTCGGCCGCTAGCATCCGAACGATGCCCCCAGCCCGGATTGCCGTGCTCGCCTCGGGCAGCGGCACCCTACTGCACGCCATCGTCGGTGACGGCGTACCCGTTGCTCTGGTGGTGGCCGACCGCCCGTGCCGGGCGCTCGACATCGCCGCCGAGCACCGCATCACCACCGAGCTGGCCGAGCGCACCGAGTGGGGTGCGTCCTTCGACCGCGGGGCCTACACCGAGCGACTGGTCAAGGTGCTACGGGCCCACGACATCGACCTGGTGGTCATGGCCGGCTTCGGCACCGTGGTGCCGGCGCTGGCCGACGCCTACGCCGGCCGGGTGCTCAACAGCCACCCGGCGCTGCTGCCGGCGTTCAAGGGTTGGCACGCCGTGCGGGAGGCGCTGGCGGCCGGCGTCAAGGTGACCGGCACCACCATCCACATCGCCACGGCCGAGGTGGACGAGGGGCCGATCCTCGCCCAGGAGGCGGTCCCCGTGCTGCCGGGCGACACCGAGGAGACGCTGCACGAGCGCATCAAGCAGGTGGAGTGGCGCCTCTACCCGGCGACGATCCGCCGGTTCGTTGCAGAGACCTTCGGCGCCGAGGGCGGCGACGGCGGTGACAACGAACGGGAGGACGTGTGAGGGCTCTGCTCTCGGTGTACGACAAGGCCGGCATCGTCGAGCTGGCCCGGGGGCTGGCTGCGCTGGGCTGCGACCTCGTGTCGTCGGGTGGGACCGCCACCGCCCTGCGCGAGGCGGGCCTCGAGGTGACCGACACCGCCGAGATCACGGGCTTCCCCGCCATCCTCGGCCACCGGGTGGTGACGCTGCACCCCAAGGTGCATGGCGGCATCCTCGCCGACCGCAGCGACCCGTCCCACCAGGCCGACCTGGCGGCGCACGGCATCGAGCCGTTCGACCTCGTGGTCGTCAACCTCTACCCGTTCGGTGCCGACCCCTCGACGTTCGAGCACGGGGCAGCGCAGGCCGAGGAGCTGATCGACATCGGTGGCCCGGCGCTCATCCGTGCCGCGGCCAAGAACCACGCCCAGGTCGCGGTGGTGGTCGACCCGGCCGACTACGCGCCGGTCCTCGACGAGCTGCGCTCGGACGGGTCGCTGTCCGCCGCGACCCGGCGCAGCCTGGCCCGCCGCGCCTTTGCCCGCACCGCCGCCTATGACGCCGCCATCGTGCGGTGGTTCGACGACACCGCGGCCGGCGCTGCGGGTGAGGCGGGATCAGCAGCGGACGCCGGCGAGCTGCCCGAATCGTTGCACCTGGCGTACCGCCGCGAGCCGTTGGCGCTGCGCTACGGCGAGAACCCCCACCAGCGGGCCGCGCTGTACCGCTCGCAGGTGACGGGGCCTTCGGGCGCCGAGCCCTGGTGGGCGGCGATGACCCAGCACGGCGGGATGGGGCTCAGCTACCTCAACCTCTACGACGCCGACGCCGCCTGGCTGCTGGCCCACGACCTGGCCGGCCGGTTCGGCCGGGCGGCGGCGGCGATCATCAAGCACGCCAACCCCTGCGGCGCCGCCGTCGCTCCCACGTTGGCCGACGCCTACCAGCACGCCTTCGAATGCGACGAGCGTTCGGCGTTCGGCGGGATCGTGGCGCTCAGCGAGCCGGTCGACGAGGCCACGGTGGAGCGGATGGTGGCGGCCGCGCAGGCCGACGTCGTCATCGCTCCCGGCTATGCACCCGGCGCCATCGAGGCGTTGCAGGCCAAGCGCAAGAACACGCGCATCCTGGAGGCGCCGGCGCCCGTCGCCGACGCTTGGCACCTGCGCCCCATCACGGGCGGCCTGCTGCTGCAGGACCCGCACCGTTTCGTGGCCGAGCGGTCCGACTGGCGGGTGGTGACGCAGCGCCAGCCCACCGAGGCGGAATGGGCCGACGCCGAGCTGGCGTGGCGGGTGTGCGGCTGGGTCCGGTCCAACGCCATCGTGCTGGCCAAGGACGGGACCGCCTGGGGTATCGGCGCCGGCCAGCAGAACCGGGTCGAGTCCGGCGAGCTGGCCGCGTCCAAGGCCGCGGGCCGGGCGGCGGGCGGGGCTTGCGCCAGCGACGCCTTCTACCCCTTCCCCGACGGCATCGAGGCTGCGGCCGCCGCGGGGGTGGCGGTGGTGATCCAACCCGGGGGATCGGTGCGCGACGAGCAGAACATCGCCCGCGCCGACGAGCTGGGTCTGGCCATGGTCTTCACCGGCGAGCGGCACTTCCTGCACTGACGACGGGTAATCCGCCGTTGGGGCCCACCGCGCCCACCAGGATCAACGATCGGGGGCAGATCGTCGGGCTCTACAGCGACAACGCCCCCAACACCAAGGATCCGGACGCCATCGTCCACGGGTTCGTGCTCGACCGTCGCAAGGTCACCACCATCGACTTCCCGGGAGCGGCAGCGCCCGGCACCGTGGCCACCGACATCAACAACCGGAGCCAGATCGTCGGCTTCTACTACCGGAACCCCGATGCCGGCACCGGCCGGGCGAGGCGATCCTCAGGTGACCCGCCGCGCCGCGGGGAGATGCCGCTCGTGGGCGCCGCTCTCGACCAGCCGTCGTAGCCGGTCGAGGGCGTGCCACACGTCGACGAACCGGGTGGCGATGGGGGCCGGCCCGAGCCGCAACCGATCCGGCGCCCGGAAGTCGGGAACCACGCCCGCGACCTCGACGAGCGCTTGGGAGATCCGCCGGGCATCCGGGTGCGCGACTGCCACGTGCGATCCCCGCCGCTCGGCATCCCGGGGGCTGGCGAGCGTGAAGCCCAGGGGAGTCAGCCAGGCATCGGCAAGCTCGACGATCAGCGACGTGAGGGCCATGCCCTTGGCCCGCAGGCGCCCGATCCCGGCCTGCGCCAGCAGACCGACGCCGGCCTCCACGCACACCAGCCCTGGGACGGCCGGAGAACCGGTGAGCCAGGAGCCGATGCCGTCCACCGGCTGGTAGCCGGCCGCCATGGCGAACTGGTCGCGCTGGCCGAACCAGCCCCAGATCGGTTGGCGCAGGGCGCCCTGCAGCTCGCGGCGCACGTAGGTGAAGGCCGGGGCGCCGGGGCCAGCGTTGAGGTACTTGTACGTGCAGCCGACCGCGAGGTCGGCGCTCGAACGCTCGAGCTCGATCGGCACCGACCCGACCGAGTGGCACAGGTCCCACAGCACCAGCGCACCGTGCTCGTGGGCCAGCGCAGTGAGCCCCGCCATGTCCGCCAGCGCCCCCGATCCGTAGGCGACGTGCGACAGGCACAGCACGGCGGCGCCGTCCAGCGCGGCGGCGATGGCCTCGGGGTCGGGCCCGGCGACCGGGTCGCTCGCCACCTCGCGGTACTCCAGCCCGTGTTGAGCCGCCAGCCCCTCGAGGACGTAGCGGTCGGTGGGGAAGTTGTCGTCGTCGGTCACCACCGCCCGGGCACCGGGCCGGGCAGCGATCGCCGCCGATGCCGCCTTGTAGAGGTCGACGGTGGTGGCGTCGCCGACGACGACCTCCCCGGGCCGGGCACCCAGGAGGTGCTCGGCCAAGGCGTCGCCCACCTGCATCGGCAGATCGATCCACGACTCCCAGGACCGCACGAGCCCGGTGGCCCACTCGTCGTCCATCAGCCGCAACAGGCGCCGGCGGACCGGATGCGTCGGCCGCCCCAGGGAGTTGCCGTCGAGGTAGAGCAGCTCGGGCTCGGCCACGATCGACTCGGCCACCAGCGGGGCGAGCGGGTCGGCTGCGTCGAGCGCCTCGGCCCGCCGACGGTCGGTGGGGTCCGCGGCCGCCACGAGCCCGGGCAGCTTCCTCAGGCGGACGCCGTGAGGACCAGGGGCTGGCCGTGGGTGACGACCACCGTGTGCTCGAACTGGGCGGAGAGGCTGCCGTCGGCGGTGCGGAGCGTCCAGCCGTCGTCTCCGTCGACGGCGTGGGTCGCGCCGGTGGACAGGAACGGCTCGATGGCGAGCACCAGCCCCTCCCACAGCACGGTGTTGTCGGACGGATCGTCGACGCTCGGCACGCTGGGTGGCTCGTGGAGGAAGCCGCCGACGCCGTGCCCGCACAGGTTGGCGATGACCCGGAGGCCGTGGCGGTGGGCCCGGCGCTGGACGGCCCGGCCGATGTGGCGCAATGGTCGGCCGGCACGGGCGGCGGCGGTGGCGTCGCGCTGCGCCAGCCGGGTGGCGTCGAGCAGGCGCCGGGCGACGGGCGACACCCGGCCCACGGCGGCGCTGGCGCCGGTGTCGGCCCAGTAGCCGTCGAGCTCGGCGGACACGTCCACGTTGACCAGGTCGCCCTCGCGCAGCCGGCGCCACGGCGACGGGATCCCATGCGCCGCCTCGTCGTTGACGCTGACGCAGGTGGCGGCCGGGAAGCCGACGGCGAGCTGGGGTGCCGAGCGGGCGCCGTGGGCCCGGAGCACGTCCCGGCCGATGGCATCGAGCTCGGCGGTCGTCACCCAGGGCGCGACCGCGGCGAGCATGGCGTCCCGGGCCTCGGCCACCGCCCGGCCCGCCCGCCGCAGCCCGTCCAGATCGCCGTCGCCGTCGATGGTCATGGGCCCGACGCTACCGGCGGGATCCCGAGCAACCCGAGGCAATGAGTTTCACCACGTCGAGCCCGAGGTCATGAGTTTCAGATCTGAGACCCATTGCCTCAACCCCGGCCGGGTGAAACCCATTGCCTCGGGGACTACTCCCACCGGCGGGCACAATGGCGGTGATGACCGCGCAGCTGCTCGCCGGGGCCCCGGTGGCCGAAGCCGTGCTCGCCGACGTCACCAAGCGGGTCGAGGCGCTGGCCGACCGGGGCAAGACCGTGGGGCTCGGGACGATCCTGGTAGGCGATGACGCCGCCTCCGCCGGCTACGTCCGCAAGAAGCACGAGACGTCCGAGCAGGTCGGCGTGCAGAGCCACCACATCGACGTCCCCGGCGACGCCACCCAGGCCGATCTCATGGCCGCCGTCGAGCGGTTCAACACCGACCCGGCCGTCGATGCCTACCTGATCCAGCATCCGGTGCCGCCGCAGTTCGACTTCAACGCCGCCGTGGGGGCCATCGATCCGGCCAAGGACGGCGACGGCCTCCACCCGGTCAACCTCGGCAAGCTGGTCCTGCAGGAGGACGGGCCGGTGCCGGCCACGCCGGCGGGCATCCGCGAGATGTTCGTGCACTACTGCATCGACATATCCGGCAAGCACGTGGTGGTGTGCGGGCGGGGCCCCACCCTGGGACGGCCCCTGGCGCTGCTGCTCACGCTCAAGCAGCCGGGCGCCAACGCCGCCGTCACCGTGGTGCACAGCGGCGTTCCCGACCTCGCCGAGTACACCCGTCGGGCCGACATCGTGGTGGCGGCCGTGGGTGTGCCGTCGTTCGTGACGCCCGACATGGTCCGCCCCGGGGCCGTTGTCGTGAGCGGGGGGATCAGCTGGGAGGGCCGCCGGCTGCTCCCCGACGTCGACGAGTCGGTGGCCGAGGTGGCGTCGTGGATCACCCCCCGCCTGGGCGGCGTCGGTCCCACCACCATCGCCATGCTGCTGCGCAACACCGTCGAGGCGGCCGAGCGGACGGTCGGGGCGGCCAAGGGCTAGGCTCGTGCGGACTCGGGCCGACATGGGTGGTGCTGCTGCATCCGGCCTGGACGCACATCCGACGCATCGAGGGAGTTGACCCATGGCTTCCGCGCCCGAGGACCACAGCAAGATCGTCGATCTGCTGGCCACCGGTCGCACGCTCAGCTTCGAGTTCTTCCCGCCCAAGAACGACGAGGCGGAGCGGCAGCTCGAGAAGTCCATCCACGAGCTGGCGCCGTTGCGGCCGTCGTTCGTGTCCGTCACCTACGGCGCGGGGGGATCGACCCGCGACCGCACCCGCGACATCGTCCTCCAGGTGAACCGCGAGCAGGCGTTCCCGGCCATGGCCCACCTCACCTGCGTGGGCCATGGCCGCAGCCAGGTCGTCGACCTGCTGGACGAGTACGCGGCCGGCGGCGTCCACAACATCCTGGCCCTGGCCGGCGACCCGCCCGCCGACGGAAGCGACCCGGGCGGCGACTTCACGTACGCCCTCGAGCTGGTGGAGCTGGTGCGGGCGCACCCCGGCGGCTTCTCGGTCGGCGTCGCGGCGCACCCGGAGCTGCATCCCCGGTCGGACGGGGACCGGGCCCGCGACCGCCGCAACCTGGCGGCCAAGCTGGCGGCCGCCGACTTCGGCATCACGCAGTTCTTCTTCGAGCTGGACGACTACCTGCACATGGTGGACGAGCTGGCAGACCTCGGCTGCACGACGCCGGTCCTGCCGGGCGTCATGCCGCCGGGCGTCGCACCACTCAGCGGGCTGATACGGATGGCCAAGATGAACGGGTCGGTGGTGCCGCCGGAGCTCGTCGCCCGGCTCGAGGCGGTCGGCGACGACGTCGACGCCCGCCGGACCATCGCCGTCGACGTCGCCACCGACCTGTGCCGCCGCCTGCTCGACGCCGGCGCCCCGGGCCTGCACCTCTACGCGCTGAACCGGTCCGAGGCGGTGCTGCGCATCGTCGACAACCTGGGCCTGGTGTCCGCTTGATTGTCACACCGGCTTCCTAAGGTGGCCGGCATGAGCGAGCGTCCCGGAGGGCGAGAGAGCGAGCGTGGCCCGAGCGGCCCGCTGCGAAGCAGCAAGAGCGGGAAGCAATGAACGAGAGCGGGTTGCGGGTGGCAGAACGTGGGGGCCGCAAGCGGGCGGCGACGGCTACGTCGTCGTTCGGTGTCGGGCGCCGCGAGGCACACGACTCGACCGCGTTCTACGCCCGGTTCACGGCCCCGGCGCTGTCCGACGACGCCGTGGTCAACCCGCCCGGGGTGGTCGACCAGATCTACGTGGGCGACAGCCGCTCGATGGATCGGGTGCAGCCGGCGTCGGTGGCGCTGGTCGTCACCTCGCCGCCCTACTTCGCCGGCAAGCAGTACGAGGAGGAGCTGGGCAAGCAGGGCATCCCCGCCTCCTATGCCGAGTACCTCGGGCTGCTGGAAGGCGTGTTCGCCGAGTGCGTGCGCAAGCTCGAGCCCGGGGGGCGCATCGCCGTCAACGTGGCCAATCTCGGGCGCAAGCCCTACCGGTCGCTGTCGGCCGACGTCATCGGCATCCTGCAGGACCGTCTCGGCCTGCTGCTGCGCGGCGAGATCATCTGGCGCAAGGCCCGGGGGGCGGGGGGCAACTGTGCATGGGGTTCGTTCCGCAGCCCGTCCAACCCGGTGCTGCGCGACCTCACCGAGCGGGTGGTGGTGGCCTCCAAGGGCCGGTTCGACCGGGCGATCGACCGGTCGCAGCGGGCCGCCGAGCGCCTGCCGCACGTGGCCACCCCGTCGGCCGACGAGTTCATGGAGGCCACGCTCGACGTCTGGGAGCTCGCGCCCGAGAGGGCCCGCCGGGTCGGCCATCCGGCACCGTTCCCGGTCGAGTTGCCGCAGCGGCTGATCGAGCTCTACACGTGGCGGGGCGACGTGGTGCTCGATCCGTTCATGGGGGTGGGGGCGGCGGCGGTGGCGGCGGTGCGCACGGGCCGCCGCTACCTCGGCTACGACACCGACGAGGGGTACGTCGAGGTGGCCCGGCGGCGGGCGGCCGAGGAGCTCGAACGGGTGATAGGCGGTGGCGGGCCCCCGGAGCCGGCCGGGGACAAGGCGGTGGCGGCGGCGGCCGAGCTGCTGCGGAAGGGAGGCTTCGCGGTCGAGGAGGCGACACGGCGCAAGGTGGGCGGGGTCGACGTGACGTTGCTGGCTACCGACGGCGCCGGTCGGGAGTGGCTGGTCGACGTGGTGGGAGGGTTCACGGTGGGCCGCCCTGGCCTGCGTCACACCGACGTGCTCGAGCGCGCGCTGGGCCGGGCGGCGCGGCTATCGGGGTTCGGGGCACGCCCCCTGTTGGTGATGGCCACCGACCTGCCCGGCCGGCGCTCGGCGGGGGCGGCCGCTCTGGCCGAGGCCCGGGGCCGGGTGTTCGTCGACGTCCTGCCGGTCGAGTCGGTGACGCCCACGGTCGAGCGGTTGCGGGCCTACGCGGAGGGCCGGTGGTCGCAGCCGATCGGCGAGCTGTTGGTCCCCGACTGAAGCGGCACCCGACGCCGTGCCCGCCGATCGCACCGAGATCACCGAGATCGTCACCGGTCTGGCTGCCTTCGGAGCCGGTGACCTCGCGACGGCGCTGGCCGACCCACCCACCGGCTTCGGCGGCGTCGGCCCCGAGCGCTGGGAGCGCCTGCGAGTGCTGCACCGGGAGGGCCGGCACCGCGCCGAGTTCGCGGCGGCGTGGGCCAACGGCCGTGCCTTCCTCGACGCCCGCGACGGCCTGCGGGGGCGTCCACCCGAGGTCGTCGAGTGGAAGGGCCCGCACCGCCCGCCCGGTGCCGACCCCGTGCCCGCCGACCTGCGCATCGACCACGTCTACCTGGTCAGCTGCAAGTACAACTCCCGCATCACGCTCAACGCCTCGCCGCGGCTGATCTTCGGTAGTGCCAACGGTGCCGATGGCTCCGCCGAGGCCTCCACTGACTGGTTCGCCGAGGTCGCACCGCGGGAGGCGCAACAGCTGTATGACGTCGTGCGGTTCGAGACGGGGCTGGTCGGGGCCCTGCCGGCCCGGCTCGACGCCCTGTCCCCCGGCCAGCGTCGCGAGCTGGCGCACGCACTCGGCCGGGGCGCTTGGACGTCGCCGGCCGCCGCCGAGGCGTACACCGCGCTGTCGGCGGTGGTGGCCGAGGCGTCCGCCAGGCGATGGCGGGCCCGCCTGCGCAGCGAGCGGGTACGGGAAGCCACGTTGTGGCGCTTCCTGCGGGTGGCGGCGGCCACCTACTTCGTGCTCGGCGCCGAGGGCGATCGGATGGTGCGCCTGCGGGTGGGCAGCCCCTGGGACTGGCGCCAGGCCTTCCGCTTGCGGCGGTTCGAGGTCGAGGCGGTGGTATCCCGGCAGCCGGTGGTGGGTTGGACGGCGACCGTCGACGACCTGGCCGCCGGAGCCTCACGCACGATCGCTGGACACGTCGAGGTGCGCTGGAGCCACGGCCGCTTCGCCCAACCCCCCGAGGCCAAGGTGTACCTCGACACCCCCCACCATCTCGTGGCCGGCTACTGGCCCCTGCGATGACGGTCGCCGAGGAGGTCGAGGACCTGAAGCCGGGCCCCTGGTGGCGGGTCCTCCACAGCGTGGGGGCGCTGGCGGCGGTGCTCGCCGTCTACTACGCCCTGCCGGTGGGGGAGGACCGGTCCAGTCACGCCCAGGCGTTCGCCGTCGCGGTGCTGGTCGTCGGCAGCGCCGTGCTGGGTTGGCTGATCGCGCGGCAGGTCCGCCGCCAGGTCGTGGCCCGCGACGACCAAGGCGTCCGCATCCAGAGCGTGCTGACGCTCCTGTACGTCGTGGTCGCCGTCTTCGCCCTCGGTTACTTCATGCTCGCCCGCGCCGACGGCGACCAGTTCAGCGGCCTCGACACGAAGACCGACTCCCTCTATTTCACGATGACCACCCTCGCCACCGTGGGCTTCGGCGACGTCCACGCGACCGGCCAGTTGGCCCGCGGGCTGGTCACCCTGCAGATCGCGTTCGATCTGGTGTTCGTCGCCGCGCTGGCCTCGGTGGTCGGCGGGGAGATCCGACGGCGCGCCGAGGCGGTGCGGGATGCCGGTCAGCAATCGCCGCCCTGACGCCGGCCCCGGTGCCTCGTGGAGCGGAAGTGGTTGCCTGGCAACCACTTCGCCGCCAGGAGCGGCGGCATCGCCGGGGTGGGCCCCGTCAGGCCAGGCTCATCGCCTGGTTGAGGTTCGTGTCGAGGGCGTCGAGGAACTCGTCGGTGGTGAGCCACGGGGTGTCCCCGCCCACCAGCAGGGCCAGGTCCTTGGTCATCTGGCCGCTCTCGACGGTCTTCACGCAGACGTCCTCGAGCGTGGTGGCGAAGCGCGCCACCTCCGGCGTCCCGTCGAGCTTGGCCCGGAACTCGAGCCCCCGGGTCCAGGCGAAGATCGAGGCGATGGGGTTGGTCGAGGTCTTCTCGCCCTTCTGCCACTGCCGGTAGTGCCGGGTGACGGTGCCGTG
>OCZV010000572.1_pt1 | contig 13359 bp, 13 predicted proteins | sample 1539051 | NCBI WGS metagenome assembly OCZV01 (sample SAMEA3113581, study PRJEB22503) | soil metagenome
CGCGAGTCTCGGGGAGTGCTTCATGTCCTGCCTACAGCTCACCCACGACGTCGGGCGAAGCCGGTTCGCGAGGTATGTCACCGAGCTGCGCCAGCAACGCCGCTTCCGGGGCGCGGCCGAGCCGGTCTTGCCGACGTCGTCAATGCGCGACGAATGGCCCGAGCCGGCGAGCGCGGAGGCGCCGATGGAGCGTGTGTCGGCGACCTCGGCTCATCGCCCGTCACCGTTCCGGTTCGATCGGCAGGTGCCCGACGTTTCTGGGCTTTTAGGCGAGTTCGGCTTGCAGGATCTGGGCGGCGGGTCGGCGGGCGCCGAGGCGGGCGGGGATGGTGGTGAGCGCCGCCATGACGAGCATGGTCACCGGTACCACTGCGAGCAGTTGCCAGAGCGGCGGCCCGGTCACCCCGTCTCCGCCGCCGCCTGTGGCGGCGAAGAGTGCGAGGCCTCCGGCGATGCCGAGGACGGCGCCGACGAGCGCCGGCAGAACCTGCGCTACCGAGAGTCCTGTGCTGACCTGCTGGGGGGTGGCGCCGAGCGCCCGTGCCAGCGCCGAGGCGTGTTTGGCGTCGAGCGCGGTCGCCCAGGTGACGAAGATGACGTTGACGGCGGCCAGGGCGACCAGCGTGACCGTGATCACCAGCAGCACTTGGTTGGCTCGGACGGTGTTGGGATCGGTTCCGCCGACGAGCTGGGCGTCTTGGTGGATCTGGGCCCGGGCTGCCAGCACGGCGACGATCCCGGTGACTGTGACGGTGATGCTGGCGGCGCTCAGCACGACGCGCCGCGGCCGGCGGGCGGCCACTCGCAACCCTAGGAGCAGGGGGACGGGCAGGCGTGTCGAGATCGCGATCAGCCAGGGCGTGCGCCGGGGTGGGCGGGCCGCGTCGGCGAGGGCGTGGACGGTGCTGGTGCGGGCGGCGCGGACGGCGGGAACGACAGTGGCGAGGGCAGCGACCCCGAGTGCCACCGCGGTCACCTGAGCGGCCGTGGCCATGGTGAGCGACGGCGCACCGGCGCTGCCGAGGAGGCCGGCTCCGGGGTCGGTGAGCAAGGGGGCAGTCAGCCATCCGGCCGCCAGCCCGGCCGCGGCCGCGACCAGGGCCAGGACCAGGTACTCGGTGAGCAGCACGACGGCGACGAGGCGGGGTGTGCTGCCGACCGCTTTGAGCAGTCCGACGCGGCGGGTCTGGTCGGCCATTCGGCCGCCGACGAGGACCGCGACGCTGGCCACGGCGAGCAGGGCGAGCAGCCGGCCGCCGATCTGCAGGGCGCGCTGCTGGTCGTGGACCACTTGGTCGTGCCCTTCGCGGATGTCCTGCCACGACTCCAGGATCTCTGCCTGCCAGCCCGGGCCCGTCGTCGACGTGAGGTGCGCGTTGGCGAACGCCGGCGCGTCGGTCGGGTCGGCCAGCTTCAGGTTCACGACATAGGACAGGAGTTCCGCGGCGGGGGCGAGACCGCGGGCGTCCGCCTCGGTGAGCCAGACGAGGCCGGGCTCGACTGGGTCCTCCATGAAGCGTTCCTCGTCGACCGTCTCATCCGGCGCCGGCTCATCCGGCTGCGGGCCCTCAGCCACTTCATCCTCCATGGCCTCGGCGAACCAGGGGCAGTACGGGGCGAAGCACACGTTCGGATACGGCCTGGCGGCAGCGGTGACCGCCACGCCGACAACCCGGAACGAGCGGCCGTTCACGACGCCACAGTCTGGCGGGCCGGTGGGTGTATCGAACGTACACACACGGCTCCGCAGGGTGATCTGGTCCCCTTGGCCGACGTCGAGCGCGTCGGCGAAGCCAGCCTCGACCACGACGCCGCCGTCACGGACCCAACTGCCCTGGGTCAGCTCGGGCTGGTCGACCGACGCCGCCGCGGGGTCGCGCCCCACCGCCCATACCCCCGCCGAACCGCCGACCACGTCGCCCCTAGGTGTACGCCTCGACCCCATCAGGCCGTCCGCCTCGAGCTCGGCCCCGATCACGGGGTACGGTCCGCTGTGGTCGATGACGCCGGGAGCGCCGGTCAGTGCCTCCATGCCGGCGCGATCGACGGGCTGGCCGGTGATGGGGTCCGGTGCGAAGCTGGCGACCACGTCGGGCCCGGCAGTGGCCTCCCGGGTGCGCTGATAGGGGTCGTTGGTCGCCCCGCGCAGCACAAGCCCGAGCGTCAGCACGGTGGTGGCCGCCATGATCGCCAGCAACAGCAGCGCGGCCTCGGCCGGGCGTCGCCGCAGGTTCCGGGCGGCGAGGCGGCCAACGAGCAGGACCCGGCCCACGGGTCAGCCCTCCAGTCCGACCAGGGCGCCGAGCTGGCCGGTGGTGCCGCCGGTCAGCCGGGTTTCGTCTACGAAGGTGCCGTCGCGCATGGAGATGAGCCGGTCGGCGGTGGCGGCGATCCGCTCGTCATGGGTGACGACGACCAGGGTCTGCCCGGCCTGGTGCAGGCTGTCGAACAGCCGCAGGACATCGATGGTGGCGGCGCTGTCCAGGTTGCCGGTGGGTTCGTCGGCGAACACGACGAGCGGCTGGCTGCTCAACGCCCGGGCGATCGCCACCCGCTGGCGCTGGCCCCCAGATAGCGCCGAGGGCAGGAAGCGCGCCCGGTCGGCGAGCCCGACCCGATCCAACAGCTCGGCGGACCGCCGACGTGCCGTCCGGGGTGAGCGTCCGTCCAGCAGCGCGGGCAGCTCGACGTTCTCGATGGCGGTGAGCTCGTCCATGAGGTGGAACGCCTGGAACACGAAACCAACGGCGGTGCGCCGCATCCGGGCCAGGGCCCGCTCCCCCAGCTCGTCGATGCGTTGCCCCCCCAGCCACACCTCGCCACCCGAGGGTCGGTCCAGGCCGCCGAGGAGGTGCAGCAACGTGGACTTCCCGCAACCGCTGGGTCCCATCACCGCCACCGTCTCACCGGGGGCGACAGCGAGGTCGACCCCGTCCACGGCGCGCACCAGTCCTTCTCCGTGGCCGTAGTGCTTGCGCAACCCGCGGGCCCGCACCACGGCGGTGTTGTCGGTGTCGCTCATGGCCTGCTCCTTCGGGTGGTCCAGTTCTGCTCGCATGCCTCCAGCCAGCGCAGGTCGGCCTGCAGGCGCAGCACGACGCCCTCCAGCAACAACCCGGCGTCAGAGCCGTCCGGCTCGGCCATCGCCGCCCGTTGGGCGTCGCGCAGCCGGCGCAGCAGCTCGCGGCGCTGCGCGTCCACGATGCCGAGCGGGTCCGCCAGCCCCGCCGCTGCGGCCGCGACCAGCTTGAGGTGGAACTCGGCCAGGTCGGGCTTGGGCCAGCTCACCTCGGCCAGCCACTCGGCGACCCGTTGCTGTCCTGGCGGGGTCAGCGCGTACACGGTGCGGTCCGGCCGGTCCGCCAGCCCCTCCGCCCGCTCGGAGGTCACCAGGCCGGCCTTCTCCAGCCGGGTCAACGTGACGTAGATCTGTCCGGGGTTCATCGCCTCCCCGAGGGGGCCCAGCGCCTGGCGCAGCCGTGCCCGCAGCTCGTAGCCGTAGGAGGGCTCCTTGGCCAGCATTGCCAGCACCACTTCCTGCCGCATCGGGCCTCCTCGATAACCGTTAGCCCTAAGATAGCGGTTATCCCATTCGTTGGCAACCCACGACACAGGCAGTCGCTGGGAACGGCGCCAGCGCCCTACCGAGCGCGGTTATCGGCCGCGGCACTGGTCAGCCCGACCTGCAGTCCGTGCAGTGGACGTCGTCGAGGGGCTCACCGGCGATCAGGGCGTCGACCCAGTCGACCAGCCTGACGCCGTTGACCTCCAGCTCGTAGAACCGTTCGTACTCGAAGATCCCGTGGCCGTCGCCGGGTGCGGTGTAGCTGTGCTGGACCAGCCCGGCCTCCTCGATCACCGCCTCGTTGGCGTCGATCACTCCGAGGAGCTTCGACGGGTCCAGACCGAGCGCCGCCGCCCCCTCGGCCGCTTCTTGGTCGTAGGCGTAGTCGAAGCGGGCCAGCACGATCTCGGGGTCGTGGAGGCCGGCCCGGATCCAGAACCGCCGGGGGCCCCAGTCGCGGGAGGTGAGCCCGTCGTTGACCTTCCAGTCGGGCATGTTGTCGTACGCGCCCCACAGCTCGCCGAAGAACGTGGCATTGAGGTCGGGGTCATCGGGAATATGGCCCGACTGGCCGCCGAACGCCGTCACCTGGGCGTCGGGGAGCCGGTCGCCGACGAGACCGCCGTAGACCGGGGCGGCGATCGACCCGACGGTCTTGCCGACGACGACGACCTGGGCGGCGTCGGGATAGTGCTGGGCGAGGTAGTCGAGCGCCACTGTGCCGTTGACGTAGCCGTTGTGCTCGACGGTCAGCTCGGGCGAGTACTCGCGGGTGGCGCCGCCGAGGTGCACGTCACCGGTGCAGGACGGGACAAACACGAAGCTGTGGTCGCGGAAGGGGTTGTCGGCCCGGCCCAAGTCGAAGATCCCGCCGTCCTGCGACGGATCGTCGCCTCGGACGTTCCAGTCGTACGCCGGATCCTCGGGGAGGAACGCGCAGGTCGTGGCGTCGTAACAAGCGCCGCCGCCGTCGAGGAAGAACACGACCTTGGTCGGGTCGGCCCGGCGCTCCCAGAACGCGAACTCGCCGCCGTCAGCGCAGTGGCAGTCGCCTCCCGGCACCACCTTCTCCCACCCGGCAGCGGTCTCGCCCGGCGCCGCGGCCTCGTCGAAGACGTGCTGGCAGGACTGTTGGGCTTCGTTCCACTCGTCGGTGTCTTGCTCCCACGGGGCACCGACCACCTTGAAGCCGTCGTCGTTGACCTGCGGGTCGGGGAAGCGGTCGATGCCCCGGTCACGCATGCACTGAGCGAACTCGGACTCGGTCTTGAGCTCGGCCTTCTCCGCCGCGGAGAGTTCCTCGTCCGAACTGATGCTGGCGCCGCTGTCCTCGGATCCCCCGCCGGTGCATGCGCCGAGTAGCCCGGCCAGGGCCAACGCCGCGAGCGTGAGTCTGACGAGGTGTGTTGTCTGGGGCGCACGAGGGCTGTCCGGCATGGCGCCTCCTCCCGTCCTGGCCGCGCTCCACCCGTGAGGAATGGATGCCCGCGCGGCCTAGGACGCCCGGGATGACCATGCCAAGTCAGGGACGATCTGGAGCGGGTGGTACTCCTGGCCCGCGTCTTCCCAGCTCTCGACTGCTGCGCCGCCATCTGCGGGCCACGGTGGATAGATCGCCCGAGTGTTGCGGTTCGACCCGATGCGCAACATACCCACCCAGGAACTCGCATCTCAGCATCCAGCACGTGCCCCGGTCGGCTCCCTGAACCGCCCCGGGTTGGATGACTGCTCGGGCTATTGGGCGACCGCCGGGGTGGCGGGGGGGCCTGCAGGTAGTGGTCGGCTTCGCTCCTCATGCTGGCGTCCCTCGCCGAGTGGGACACCGCTGCCCACGGCGGTGGTCAGGCGCCGCTTGTCGGCGCTTACCAGGCGGGGGTGTGGTCGAGGACGTGGCGCGCGGCGAGCAGGTAGACGGGGTCTGGCCGCAGGTCGTTTTCCCTGAGGCAGGCCTCGGTGAACTTCACGGCGTGGGGGTCGCCGTGTTCGGCCGCCCGCGCTGCGAGGTCGGCCGGGGTGGGAAGCGTCGGCGGCTCGTCCTCGGGTGGTGGGGTTTCGACGGGGCTGGTCGGGTCGAGAAAGCCACACGCGATGGCGGCAGCGACGTGCCAGAGCTGGGCGTACACCGCCCGGACCGACACGCCGGGCAGGTAGGGCAGCAGCGTCCGCACCGCGGCGGTCGGGGTGACCATGTGGACCGGTCCCTGGGGGAAGACCCTGGGGCTGGCGAGCAGCATCCGGCAGAACGCGGCGGTGAGGTCGCTCAGCGCTTGGGGATCGGCCTCGGGCGGACCGAGTGCCTCGACTGCAGCGGTGAATCCGTCGAGCTCGTCCAGTCGGGTAAACATGCCGGCCTCGATCGGCGACCACCGTTCCGCCGGCCATGGGAGCCCGTCGAGGGCCTTGTCGAGGGTGAGCGGTCCGCGCAGCTCCGGGCGGCCTGGCAGCAGCCTGAACCATCCCGCCCACGCGGCCAGCCCACGAGCCAGCTCGTTCAGCGCCAGCTCCGATGGCTGGCCGTCGTTGGTGGGCAGGGCTCGGACGCCGTGGGCGACCCTGAGCAGCCCGTGGGTCAACCCGCCGCCGGCGCCGGGCAGCAGGCGCGGCAGCCAAATGCGCAGCACGGTCGGCCACGGTTGCTCCGCGAGCTCCTGGGTGAACAGCGATGCCCAGTCCGTGAGCCGCGGGAAGCTTCCGACCGCTGCTCGCCAGCTGGTCTCGTCGTCGGGGTCGATTCGCTGGGTGGCCGGTGGTGCCGCGATCGGTGGGTGCTTGGACTTGTAGGACTCGACCCACCTGGGGATCAGGTCGTCGTAGCCGAGGCTGCTGAGGGCTTCGGCGCCCATGGGGCCGTGGCAGGCGAAGCCCACGCCGTCTTGGTAGTCGTAGCCGGCGAGTCGATCGAGGGCGTCGTCGAGCGTGTCGGTTCTGGTGGTCATCGAGTCCTCCAGGGGAGGGGTTGGGGGTTGGTGGGTAGTGGGCTGGGGTGGGTCTCTCACCCGGGCCCGACGATGCCGCTCACGTGGAGCGCCACCCCGATGGCGAGCGCCAGCACCACGGCGGCCAGGATGAGCAGATGGCGCCGGGTGTCCGGGGGCGGCTGGTCGGCCTCGATTCGCGGGGCAGGGGTTCGGTCAGCGGGTCGTTGCATCGTCGTCCTCCGGTGGTTGCATAGGCGTCAGACGGGCAGCGACCGCCGTGAGGACCCGCCTGAGCTGGCGTTTGGTGGGCCGGGGATAGCCCGGGCCGGAGACGATCAGGTTGTGGATCGCGCCTGCTAGGAGAAATCCGAACGCGGCTGCGTCGACGTCGTCCTCGATGCGTCCGGCCCGTTTCTCCGCCTGGAGGTAGCTGGTGAGGATGGTCTCGAAGGTCGCCGGTCCGGCGCCGGTCTGGTGGATCCTCGTGGTCACGGTCTTCATCAGCTGCTCGTCGGTGAAGACCTCCTGGGCGACGGCGACCGCCGGTGAAGCGAGCAGCAGGTCGGCGAACCAGGCCAGGTTCCCGCCGATCGTTCCGGTACCGGCCCGGGCGACCAGCTCGTCGACGACCAACTGCATCTCGACGAACTCGGCGTGGACCAGCTCGGCCACCAGATCGCGTCGATCGGTAAACACCTTGTAGGGCAGCCCGACGGCGCAGCCCGCCTCCGCGGCGAGCGCCCGCATGGTGAGCGCCGACGCTCCCTCCCGCGCCACGAGCCGTTGCGCGTGCGCGATGAGCGAGGCCCGCAGCTCCGCGGTGGTCTCGGCCGTGCGCCTAGGTGGTGACATCGTCACGCTCCACCAAGCGAGCACCGAACGCGAGAGCCACGGCGAGCACCCCGACAAGGACGGCCGCGGCGACCCCAGGTGAGAGCAGGCCATCGGCGGGCTGGCGGCGCAGACTGATCGAGGCCATACCCGGTAACCAGCGGAACACCGGCTTCGACGCCGCGAACAGGATCGGTTCCACGACCACCAGCCATCCCATGGCTCCGACGATGGCCATGACCTGGTTCCGGGCTATGGCTCCGATGGCGACTCCGAGCACTCCGAAGAGCACGGCGACAGCGACGCACCCGAGCAGGGTCAGCCACACGGCCGAGCGCTCCAAGGGAAGGGTGACGTCGTTGGCTCGGTACCAGATCCACGCCGTGGCCGTGCAGGCCGCGGCCGCCACCATGCCGAACAGCGCGCCGACCCCCATGTAGACGACGGTCTTGGCGCCCACGATCCGGCGGCGGCGTGGGGTGGTCAGGAAGGTCTGGCTGGCCTGTCCGAAACGCCACTCGCCGGCCATGCCGATGATGCCGGCGACGACCACGAGGATCACCCCGGCGGCAGCGCCGTGCATGGCCTCCTGCAGCGTCCGGTCGGACAGGAGGTTGGCGGCGTCCTTCTCGGCGACGACGAGTGGCGCGACGGTGCCCGCGATCCCGATCGCGATGGTGCCGAGCAACAGCCACCAGATGGTCGGCGTGGCGAGGACCTTGCGGGCTTCGGCCCGTAAGAGGCGGCTCACGGCCGCTCTCCGTTCGCTCCGGGGCCCAGTGAGCCGGCCAGCGAAAAGTAGATGTCCTCCAGGCTGGTCGTGCGCTCGCTGAGCCTATGGACGGGCCCCGCGCCGACCTCGGCGGCGATGTCGCCGGCCTCGTCGGGCGGGAGTCCCTCGATCACGAGCAGGTCGCCTTCGCGGTCGACCGACACGCCGCGGGCGACCAGCGCCTCGGCCAGGGCGGTGGGACGGGCACAGCGGAGCTCGACCACCCGGCGGGCACCGTTGACCAGCGCGTCGAGGGTTGTGTTAGCAACCAGGCGACCGCGGTCGATGATCAGCATCCGCTGTGCGACCTCGGCCAACTCCGCCAGCTGGTGGCTGGACACCAGCACCGCTCGGCCCTCGGCGGCCAGGTCGCGCAAGAGGCTGCGCATCCAGATGATGCCCGGCGGATCGAGGCCGTTGGCCGGTTCGTCGAGGACCAGGACCTCCGGGTCGCCCAACAACGCGGCCGCCAGCGCGAGCCGCTGACGCATGCCGGTCGAAAACCCGCCCACCCGGCGGCGGGCGTGCTCGGTCAGCTGCACGAGATCGAGCACCTCGGTCACCCGACGTTGCGGGATCCCCGCGGCGGTCGCCAGGATCCCCAGGTGCTCACGGGCAGTGTGGCCGGGATGGGACCCTGGGCCGTCGAGCACCGCCCCCACGACGCGCCGAGGATTCGGCAGCTCCCGGTAACGAACGCCCTTCGCCAGCGCCTCGCCCACCGTCGGCGTGACAAGTCCCAACACCATGCGCATGGTCGTCGTCTTGCCGGCACCGTTGGCGCCGACGAACCCCGTGATAGTCCCGGCCGGGACGTCGAACGACACGTCGTCCACCACCGGCGGACCGTCGAACCGCTTGGTCAATCCCCTGCAAGCGATCGGAACCGTTCGTGAACTCACGTTCACGAACGTAGCATGAACAATGGTTCACAGCAACCCCGACCCCGGGTGAGCGGGCCAGTGCCCTGCGCGCTTGGTTGGATCGCGGCAATTGGCCTCACCTCGTACGGCGGCGTGCTCACAGTCGTCGGCCTTCTGGTCGAGGCTGACCTTGTCGGGGCCGATCCCGGCGCCGACCGCAGGGCGCTGCCTGGCACGCCCACCTCTCCGACCCGTGGTTCTTGCTGTGCGGCCGCTGCGATCGCCAGGGAGCTAGCGCGCGGCGCACGCACCCCGGCCCGTCACGGGCCGAGGGCACGGGAATCGGCGCCACGCCTGCCACCGCATGGCCCCACCCTCACGGACGACGGCGATGACCGTCAATCGGGATCTCAGCTGGTCGAGCACTCGTGTGCACGCATCGCGACCTACGCGGCGCGGGCATGAGTCAGGAACTCGGTGGGGGTGGTTCGGGTGAAGGGAACTCAGCGGCGCCCCGGGCCGTGACGTGCTCGGCGAGGTGGTGGGCAGCCTGGCCGATGACCGCCACGTAGACCAGGTCGTAGAAGAGCTCGAGGAAGCTGACGGTCCGGTTGGCGATGGTCTCGCCGTGCGCCCGCGGCGGGCGCCAGAGCCACTCCCGGAGGCGGCCGGCCGTAGGGTTCCCGTCGGTCACGGCGCCAAGGTAGCCACGCACGGCCGCCGGCCCGCGGGAGGCCTACAGCCCGCCTCCCGACCGGCTTTAGGCGGTCACGTCGCAGCAGAGACCGAGCCCGACGACGAAAGGACCTCACGGCAAGGCCGGTTGGGGGTCGGTCTCGTCGCGGATGTCGCCGACCAAGGCTTCGAGCACGTCTTCCAACGCCACGATGCCGACGGTCTGCCCTTCCCGTGTGACCAGGGCCAAGTGGGCACGGGCCTGCTGCATGGCCACGAGTGCGTCTTCGAGGGTGGCGTCGGCGGCGAGGCCGAGCATCCGCCGGACGCGTCCCAAGGGCAGCGGGCGGTCACGTGCCTCGACCGGCACAGTCAGGAGGTCCTTGGCGTGAATGAATCCCAGCACGTCGTCGACGTCTCCGGGTCCGGTGACCACCAGCCGGGTGTGCCCCGACGCCGTCACGATGCGTTCCGCCTCCGCGGGCGAGGCGCTCCGGGCCACCGACACCACCCTGTCGCGTGGCGTCATGACCGAGCTGATCGGGCGGCCGCCCAGATCGAGCGCACCGGTGAGGAGCTGGTGGGCGACCTCGCCGATGAGGCCCTCGCGCCGCGAGGCACCGACCATGAATGCGATTTCGTCCGCGGTGTGTGTCGACTCCACCTCGGCGCGGGGTTCCACCCCCAGGGCACGCACCAGTCCGTTGGAAGTGGCGTTGAGGCCCCAGACGACGGGCCGGAAGACGATCAGGTAGGCCCGGTTGGGTACGGCGAGCCAGAGCAGGGTGCGGTCGGGCTGGGCGATGGCGATGTTCTTGGGGATCATCTCGCCCACCACCATGTGGGCGAACGAGACGATCACCAGCGCCAGCGCGAAGGCGATCGCATGGCTGACTCCGTCGGGCACCCCGATGGGGTGGAGCACGTCCTCGGTAACTCGGGCGAAGGCCGGTTCGGCCACGAAGCCGAGCACCAGCGATGCCGCGGTGATGCCGAGCTGTGCCCCGGCGAGCTGGGGGTTGACGTCTCGGATGGCGGCCAGAGCCACACGTGCCCGCCGGTGGCCCCGGGCGGCGAGGGGCTCGATTCTGGTCCGTGGGGTGGCCACCACCGCGAACTCCATGGCCACGAAGAAGGCGTTGGCCAACAGGAGCGCCAGCGTCGCCGCGAGCGCGCCGGCGGTCATGCGCTCCGTCCTCGCCGGGAAGCTGGCGCGGTGGCCCGGGCGCGGTGGCCCGCCGGGCCCTGGCGCCCGATCCCGGCGGCGCCGCAGGCGAGCCGGGCGCCGTGAGGCGCAGCGTCGCGACCCGCAGCCGGTCCTTGGCCGCTACCTCGATGGTCCATCCCCCGTAGGTCAAGCGCTCGCCGGTATCGGGGATGTGGCCCAGCCGGTCGAGCACGAATCCTGCCAGCGTCTCGTAGTCGCCCTCCGGCATCTCGAAGCCGGATCTGTCGAAGACTTCGTCGCCGTGCAACCCACCGTCCACCAGCCACTCACCCGGCCGCTGCATGGGCATGAGCATGGCGGCCGCAGCATCGTGCTCGTCGCTGATGTCGCCGACGATCTCCTCCAGCACGTCCTCGAGGCTGATCCCGCCGGCCGTGCCCCCGTACTCGTCGACCACGAGGGCAAAGGGGGTACCGCGCCGGCGCATCTCGACGAGCAGGCCGGTCAGCTCCTTGGTCTCGGGCACCACGTAGGCCTCGCTCATCACCCTGGCGACAGGCGTGATCGGCCGCTGCTCGTAGCGCACCGCGAAGACGTCCTTGGCGTGGACCACGCCCCTGACCTCGTCCAGATCGCCGTTGCACACCGGGAACCGGGAGAACCCGGTTTCGACGGTCAGGCGGGCCAGGTCGGCGAGCGTCTGGTCACTCGTCAGGTAGTGGAGGGCGGTGCGCGGCACCAGGGCGTCGGCGGCCGTCTTGTGGCCGAATCGGATGGTGCGGGTGAGCAGCGCGAACGCCTCGGGCTCGATGGCCCCTTCTTCGCCGGAGGCGCGGATCAGCAGGTCGAGCTCGTCGAGGGACCGCACCGAGCGCAGCTCCTCTTGGGGTTCGAGACCCAGTAGCCGCACGGCTCGGTTGGCGGTGCCGTTGAGCAGCCGGATGAGCGGACCGAACACGAGCCCAAAGCCGCGCAGCGGCCCGGCCAAGGCGTACGCGACGCGCGTCGGGTGTGCCACCGCCAGGCTCTTCGGCGCCAGCTCACCCACCACCATCTGCACCGCCGAGGCGACGGCGAGGGCCACGGCGATCGACACGCCCGCCGACCGTTGCTCGCCCACCAGCCCGCCGATCACCGGCTCGATCGCCCGAGCGACCGTAGGCTCGGCGATGAAACCGATCACCAACGACGTCAACGTGATGCCCAGCTGGACGGCCGACAGGTTGGTCGACAGCCTGCGCAACGCCAGCTCGGTCAGCCGGGCACCCCGTCGCCCGGCGAGGGCATCGCGCTCCACACTGCTCCGGTCGACCGTGACCAACGCGAACTCGGCCGCCACGAACACACCACACGCCAAGATCAACACGACGACGGCTGCAATACCGGCTGCGGTGACGATCCCGTCATCGTACGGGCGGACGGCCAGCCCAAGGCATCCCCTTGGGGGAGCGGTTGCTCGCGCCCTACCGACCCGTCGCAGGAGACGATGACCACTGCCGGCCCGCAGCTATCCATCCGTGCCAGACCCGGGAAGGACGTGACGTGGCCGTCCCCGGTGGGCGCAACATGGCGGCCGTCGCTGGGGTCGTTGGCAAACCCTCGCCTTCGGGAGATCTCTCGCTACGACGATCCACACAGAAGGCCGCGACAGGACGACGTCGTCGTCCCGGTCATCGCGCCCAGATCGGGCGCATCTGTGGCGGGCCACAATCCGGCACAAATGAGTGCCATGCGGTTCTTCGCACGGCGGAAGCGCGTGGGCGTCGTGCCACGCGAGTCTGAAGGCCCAGGTCGGAGGGTCCTTGGCCGACGCTGAAGGCCATGGAGCCTCGCGACCCTCACCTTTTGACGGTGATGCCTTACCGGGTCGGTGGCGACCGCGAAATCGCCTCTGAGCAGGGCTCTTGAGCGGACGACGGGACTCGAACCCGCGACCCTCACCTTGGCAACGAGACGGTTGCTGGGTGTTCTCATGGGCGTTTGGCCTGGAGGGGGTCTGGTGTGTGGAGCGTGCTCTCGCTGCCGGGCGCGGATTTCGGGCACAAGGTTGCCCACGGCGGCCATCCGTAGCAGCCGTACCGCTGCGTACCACGAGGTGGTCCGCTGTCGTGCCCCGCCATCGCAAGAAGCCCCTCGCCCAGCTCGAGCACGGCACCCGCATCTACGCCCCTCCCCGGCGAGACCCGTTACCGCGCGGTCGCCACCGACCCGGTCTCGGGTGAGCGAATCTTCGTCAGTCCCTCGCCCTGGACGAGAGGCTGGCCAAGGAGCCTGAGACACGCACCGCTGTCACTGGGTCGTCCCGGGATGCTGCCAGCCTGGCATCGGCGATTGCCGAATCTCCTACCTTCTGGCTCAAGGTGGTTGACCAGGAGTTACGCGCGGATCACGCGGCGCGGTGGTGTACGCAGAGGAGGTCCCGTCGGTCACATTTGCGCCTCTCACCGTGTCTCTGTGGTGAAGGACGAACCCCGCAGATGTGACACGGAACGAAAGCGAGAGCGTGATGAACGTGATGATGATTCGGGCCAAGGTCAAGGCCGAGAACGTCCCCGACATCCAGGCGG
>OCZV010000573.1_pt1 | contig 13343 bp, 9 predicted proteins | sample 1539051 | NCBI WGS metagenome assembly OCZV01 (sample SAMEA3113581, study PRJEB22503) | soil metagenome
TCGCGGCCCGAACCGAACATCTTTGATTTGAACCAGGCTCATTTCGAGTCGCATTTTTTATTCCTGTGTCGCGGGACGCCGCGCATCTCAACGCGATAGTGAATCACGTCCGAGGTTCTTACACACCTTCAGTTAGATCTCAAAGCCTTCGTTAAGGCAACTCTCAGCTGCGGCGTTGTTTTCGTGTTTCGAGTTGCCGTCGACGAACTGTGCATGCTTCTACATCAATGTCCATGGTGGGCCAATTATGTACGGAGCAGGAGCGGCAGGCGTTTCCACCTTCTGACAAAACAGGTCAGACCGGCTCCGCTCGAGCACGTCGGCGGTGGCAGAAAACTTGCGTAGGGGTTGTGGACTTCGACGCGGAGGCGCTATGAAAAAAATTTTGCTGATTGCTCTGCTGGCTCTCTCTTTCGCCATGCTTCAGAAAGTCCCCGCTTGGGGAAACGAGTTCAAAAGGCGGGAGGCGAAAATCGCCGACTATAAAAAATGGCTGGATACGTTAGGACCACAGGGTTCCCAGTTCTGGATCCGTCTCGACGACCGCCGTCGTCCTCATCGATTGTATCTTGGCGAAGCGTTTTACCGGGCCGACCATCGCAGCCAGGAACGTTTTATCGACACCTTCTCCAACTATCTTGCCAGCCATCCGGAAAAGTTCATGCTCATCGATCTCTTCGATGCCGCGACCAATAGGGCGGTAGGTGAATTCGGCTTTGGCGGGTTCAAACTCTACCCACAGCCGGTGCGCACCGCTGAACCGTTAACGAAATAACTGACGGTTGATAGGCGTTGCGGTTTCGGGCTTAGGATGGAACCGGACGCCGAACCTTTAAGGATGAAGTATGAAAACTAAACAGGAGAAAAGACAAATACACATTCACGGTGACAACGTGTGCTTGGGCCATCCGGCTTTGATCATTCCGTTTTCATACCTCACGTTTCACGCCTTTCGAGCCTAGCGCGGGATCTCGCCCCCCCAGATCTCTCTCAGAAATCCGCTCTTGTCGAGATTCTCGGCATAACCATTATCGATGAACTCGGCCGCCTTTTTGCGCACGTTGGTGCCCTGCTCGCGCGCAAACTCCACGACTCCAGCTACGGTGGTTTCCGGGACGATCAGCCGCCGGTTGACGAGCATTCTTGCGTACGCGTCATACGCGGCTTGAAGCGCGTCCGGATCTTTCAGTTTGAGCGCCTTGCTCACGGCGGCCTTACCTTTCTCGGGATTTTTCTCGACGAAGTGGATCGATTCAGCCAGCACCGCTACCGATTTCTGTATTAGCCCGGAGCGCGTCGTCAACGACTTGGCGTTGGTATGGAGAGAGCTGTAGATCGCGGGTATGCCGAGATCGTTGAGCCGGTAGACTAAGTTAAAACCCTCTCTTCGGCCGCGCGCGTCGAGCGGCGGTGTAACGAGACAAGCCTCGGCCAGTCCGGCACGCATGGCGTTGAAGGGTTCGACTTGGCCCGTCCCACCAACCGGTCTGATCCTCACTTCATCCTCCGTCAGGTTGAACTTCTTAAGCAACGCCCGTGCGAGCCGAAAAGTTAAGTCGCCCGGGCGGGTGACGGCGATGCTTTTTCCCCTTAGGTCTTCGGGCCTCTTGATATCCTTACGGGCCATCATCACCCACGGAAGACCCAACAACGGCGATCCGACGAGCTTAGCGTCACTCCCCGAAGCCATACCGGGAATCGTCGCGTCAGCAGCACAGTAGAGAAGCTGGATCTCGTCGGCAGATAAAGCAGCCAGCGCGACGCCGCTCCCCCGAATCGAGACGAACTCTACTTTAAGGCCATATTTGTCGAATAGAGCATGGTCGAGAGCGGCGTAGAGATGAATGAAACCGCCGGTCACAGCGCACGCGGCCGCTCGCATCGGTACCGCTGATTCGCCCGGCTTGGCGAGATAGGGATTGGCATGAACGATGGCAGATCGCACAAGGACCACCGCGATCAAAAAGCTGATCGCGCATACCCAGCGGTGAATAGGAGCTCGGCCCGACATGAGCCGGTCATAATGGAGCGGCCTGGTGCTGTCAAGCATGAAAAAGGCTGTAAGTTCGTATCTCAATTGTCCCACTTTCCGAAACTAAGCGGTTTATTTGTCGCTCCTTCTGTTTGCCTCCTTCGGGAGCGAGTCTTACGGCAGCGGCCGATAAGCCTGTGCCTTAATGGCCACCGCGCCAGCCCCATTGGCATATGATTCTGATCGTCTGGGCCTTAGCCCCAACCTCTCTGCTCCTACGTACGCTGCCTTCAGCCTCACTCCCTCGACGCAACTCGCGCGTCCAGAGTTGAATCCATAGTTCCAGGACAATTGAGATACGGGATCACAAGAGGGATTGAACGAGGTTCAACCGCTGCTTGGGCGAACGCCATCCGGACGGCAAGCGCTCCGCAATGATTTGGCTTTCGAAGGTCTTAGCTAGGGGAGAAAATCTTCCAATCGAACCGTCTGCCAACCCATAGGTTTTAGTCGCTCAAAAGGCTTGCGCGCTGGTTCGCCGGCGCAAAGCGGTGGTTTAGTGGCGTCGATGATGACTTTGCCGCCGACCCTATGCCAATAGGGTCCTCCGGGCGGGAAAGGCTCAAAGCCCGTCGGATCCATAGGATGCATGCGAGTGCCAGGAATCACGACAATATTTTCTTGCGGGTTGCATCGCGTGTTGATCGCCCAGATAATTTCCCAGGTGTTAAAAATATTCACGTCCTCGTCAACTGCAATCGCCACCTTCGGATGCAGAATCGGACTCGAGAGCACCCCCATCAGGACCTGCTTCGCTTCGCCATAAAAACGCGGCGTCATCTGCACGACGATGCCGAATAGTCCCGGCAGCACAAGCACATTGTGCAGATTCACATAGCCGCCGATATTCCTGATGTGGTTATAGACGGCAACGCCGAACGGCACTTTGTGAAACACGCAACCTTCCACCTCTGAGCCGTTCTGGATCGCTTTGAAAATTGCGTCGTGCCGCATCGTGATGCAGTCGATCTCGATCACCGGGTTCTTTCCCATGCCCGCCACGTAGTAATCGTGGAACTCCGAGAACGGGCCCTCGTCCTCCCGCACATTCGGCAGAATGCGGCCTTCCAGAACAATCTCCGCGTCATAAGGCGCCTCTAAGTCATTGGTCTCGCACTTCACTAGTCTGACCGGCTCGCCGATGAGCCCGCCGGCCAGCTCCAGCTCGTCCATCTCGAAGGGTCCCGTCGTCGCCGCGGCCATATAGTAAAGCGGATGATGGCCGACAAAGATCGAAACCGGCATCGGTTGATTGCGCGCTTCATACTTGGTGAGGATCTCGCGCGTGTGGCGGGGGACAATGAGGGCACCGGTCCGGCGCGGTCCTTTGATCTGGAGGCGATGGAAGGCGACGTTGCGGATGCCGCTGTCGGGGTCGCGGGCGACCATCAAACCGGAGGCGATATAGGGCGTTTCTTCCGTTCCGGCGATATGAGCGGGGAGTTGAGTCAGATCGACTTGGTTGCCGGTGAATATTTTTTCTTTGACCGGTCCGCTCGCGACGATCTCAGTCGGCTGTCGCTTCAAGGCTCGCTCTGCTGCCGCTGGTATGAGCTTCTCGACGGTCGTGCCGTAGGCGAGAGCGGCATGGCGCAGGTTGGCCTGCGCCATGCCGAGGCTTTTCCAGCCTGGGAAGCCGTCCACGCTTTCGAAGAGCAACGCCTTTTCTCTGGATTGATACAGGAGCGCGCCCATCTGAGTATGCGGATGAACCGGCTTGGTGATGCGGGTAAGCTCGCCGGCCTCTTCCAATTCATGAATCCAAGTGCGCATATCTTTCGGCATGTTTTCCCCTCGCTGCGCTATGGTTAGCGTCTCCGCCATAGAGCTTTTTAATAGACTCGAGGCTTTTATCGATCTTTTTTTGCCTCCGAGTCAAGCCGGCGAAGGCAAGGGTGATGCAAGGTCAAACCGGACGGGGAAACAAGAAGCTTAGGCCCGCTTTATTCATGCTGCGAGGAGAAACTGTGACACTGTGTCGATCAAGGGATGAGCTTGGAGAAGCGAAGGCGAAAGGATATTCAAGGTTCCATGTTCCAGATTCAAGGTTCAACTCGTTGGGACCTTGAGCATTGAACTGGAGACATTGAACTCTAGACGTCTGCTCTCGGTCCGGGAGGGCTCGCCCCTTGATCGTTGCCTGAGTGAATAATCCGCCTAACCAAAAATGCCCAGCAACCAAAGTAGTACGATAACCCCTAAGGGCACACCTAACAGCCACAAAATAAACGCTGGAAACATGACGCTCTCCTTTCTGTTCGCGGCGTTGCGTGCGGTTCAGTCACTCTCGGGCGCACGCAACGCCGGTAGAATTACTTACTCTTCACGCGTCTAAGACTAAGTGTCCGGGCTTCTTAAGACACAACCTAAGGTACCCCCCTGCCACGGCCCATGATAAGGCTCACGACAAACAGAACCAGGAATACCACGAACAGGATCCAGGCGATCTGAGTCGCGGCGCCGGCCACGCCCGAAAACCCTAGGAGTGCCGCAATGAGTCCGATGACGAGAAAAGTTACCGACCAATTCAGCATGATCTGCCCTCCCTTCTTTTGTATTCATTCGCCCCTATGGCGTACAAAAGAAATGAGCAACAGACATGCCAGACAGAATTGCTGAGAACTATTGAGTAGAAATCACCGTCTACATCTTTGGTTTAGTCTGTTAAAGAAGCGAAATGTCCCAAGCGCGGAACTGTCGTGTGGATTTCAAAGACAGGCATCATGTGAACTGGTCCGGATTCACACACACCGATTGCGTAAAAGGCGAAAGCTCTACGATCTTTCGCCGGCAAATTTTCGGCGCAACCATACGATTCCCCAACCGCTGATCACGACCAGCACGCCCAAGAGAACAAAACTTCCTGCTCCGGGATTCCGAATCGCGCGCTCGAATTGGTGCGCAAACAAATTAATTGCCAGAATTCCCGGCGCCAACCCCAGGATCGATCCGATGAAGTAATCGCGAAAGGGAACCTGAAACGCGCCCGAGATGATATTCACCACAGTGAAAGGAGCGACGGGAATGAGCCGCAGGGTCGCAACCGCCACTATTCCCGTTTGACCGATTTTGTGTTCCACACGCCGCCATTTCGACCCGGCGATTTTGCGGACGAAATCTCGTCCCAGGAAGTAACCGAGCGCATACGTGGCGGCAGCGCCGAGAAAACATCCCGCCAGTGAATAGACCATGCCCAGCAAGGGACCGAACACAATAGCTGTGGCCATGATCAGCACCGTCACCGGGACGAGCAGGAGGCTGCCGATAAGATAGGCCGCCAAAATGATCAATGGACGCGCTGGATTGCTTCTTAAAGAAAGAGCCCAGGCGGAAATTCTGCGGATATCGATCTGGTCGGCGAGCGGCGTCCATTTCCATGCCGCCGCCATAGCGAAAAGCACGACCAAGATCACGACGGCCAGCCAAATTGCCCGTCGCTTTTTCCTATCTGTTTGTTTCGTCATTTTGCGGTCACTATTCCTGGCGCATTTGAATATGATTCACTATAACACTGAAAATCATCTATGCAGGCGCTGCCGAACAATCCTGTGACCGCTGGTTTAGACAAAGCGTGGGGAAAACTCACTCGAGAAGCGGTGACCTTGACTACTCGGGTGAAGGGTTGAGGCGGGGTTGAACTACGTGTAATAAGGTAAAAGTGGAGATTAAACCCATAATTCAAGACGGGAGAAAAAGTGAGCATGGCTGCTGATGCTGAATTTGAGGCGGTTCCCATAAACGTCATGGTCAATGGGGTCAATCATCAAGCAAAAGTTGAGCCGCGAACCTTGCTTGTTTACTTTCTGCGCGATCATCTCAAGCTCACCGGTACGCATGTCGGTTGCGATACCAGTCAGTGTGGCGCCTGCACGGTTCATTTGGATGGTCGGGCAGTGAAGTCGTGCACTATTCTTGCGGCTCAGGCGGATCAAGCGGAGATCACCACCGTCGAAGGGCTTGCCAAGGACGGTAAACTTCATCCGGTGCAAGAAGGATTTCAAGAGAAGCACGGATTGCAATGCGGCTACTGCACGCCGGGCATGATCATGACGGCCGTGCACTTGCTCGAAACCAATCCAAATCCGACTGACGACGAAATCAAACACGCTCTCGAGGGCAACCTGTGCCGCTGCACCGGCTACGTCAATATCGTCGAGTCCATTCGCTGGGCCGCAGCTAAGATGGGAGGGCAACGTGTTTCCCGCTAGCTTTGGATATCTGGCTCCGCGATCGCTTCAAGAGGCGCTGGATCTGCTCAACCAGCATGGCGGCGAGGCCAAGCTGCTGGCCGGCGGGCACAGCCCGATCCCGGCCATGAAGCTCAGGCTGGCCTCGCCGCGTTATCTTATCGATATAGGTCGCCTGCCGGAGCTGCGCGGCATCAAGATCGCCGACGAGAATCTGGTCATCGGCGCGCTCACGGTGCATACCGACATTGCCTCTTCAGATCTGGTGCGCCAGTACCTACCCGGCTTGGCCGAAGCGGCCTCGGTGATCGGGGACGTGCAGGTCCGTAACCGTGGCACCATCGGCGGCAGCGTCGCTCACGCCGATCCGGCGGCGGATTTTCCCGTAATCCTGACGGCGCTGAACGCCTCATTCGTCTTGCGATCGCCCTCCGCCAATCGAAGCGTTGCCGCGAGCGATTTCTTTGTCGACTTTTACACTACGGCCCTGGCGCCTGCGGAAATGCTCACGGAGATTATCGTACCCCTGCCGCCTTCCGGCGCAGGAACGGCATACACAAAACTCGGCCATCCGGCCTCAGGTTACGTTGTCGTGAGCGCGGGTGTGCTGCTGGCACGTAACTCCTCCGGTCGATGCGCATCGATTCGGGTGGCGCTGGGCGGGTTAGGCAGCGTTCCCCTCCGCGCCGCGGCGACCGAAGCGGCATTGCAAGGACAATCGCTTACTCCAGAAGTCATCGCGGCCGCCGCAGGCAAGGCCGCCGATGGAGCGGATCCAGACGGCGACTCCTACGCGACCGCAGACTACAAGCGCTCCATGGCGGTGGTTTACACCAAGCGGGCTATCGAAGCAGCGGCGCGCCGAGCGACAGCATCGTAACAAAGAACAAAGTCAGAAGGCGGAGGATGAAAGCAATTCTGAATCATTTTTATTTTCATCTCTTTTTCTTCATGCCTCATCCTTAAAACTAGACGAGGTAATGTCATGACCGCAGAGCACGCCACGCATGGACTCATCGGTGCTTCCATTCGACGGGTCGAAGACCCGGTACTGGTGACGGGAAAAGGATGCTATACGGACGACATCGAGCTACCGGGAACGCTTCACATGGCTTTCCTGAGAAGCCCCTACCCGCATGCAAAGATAACTTCCATCAATACCACCGCGGCGCGGGCGATGCCCGGCGTTATTGCCGTTTTGACCGGAGCCGACTTAAGCGAGCGCCTGAACGTTCCTGCCGTCCCGCTGGTGCCCGGCATGAAGATTCCGCCGCATCCCCTGCTCGCGCGCGGAGCGGTCCATGCTGCCGGCGTTCCCGTGGCGGCCGTCGTGGCTGAGAGCCGCGCGCTCGCTCAGGATGCCGCCAATGCCATCGAGGTGGAATACGCAGCGTTGCCAGCGGTTGTGAATGCGGAAAAAGCCCTTGAGCCCGGCGCGCCGCTGGCCCGCGAGGAGCTGGACGGAAACGTTTGCTACGTTGCGACGAAAAAAGGCGGCGACGTGGACAAGGCGTTTGCCGAAGCCGAGCATATCGTTCGGATGCACATCGCCAGCCCGCGGCTGGTCGCGTTGGCGATCGAGCCGAGAGGCGTCGTGGCGAAGCCGGCACCGACGGGCGATTTGACCGTTTGGCTCTCTACTCAGAGTCCGCACCGCGTGCGTGCGGACCTGGCGACCGCGATCGGATTTCCCGAGCATCGGATTCGCGTCATTGCGCCCGATGTCGGCGGAGGCTTCGGCAGCAAGGGACCGCTCTACCAAGAGTATGCGCTGGCAGCTCATCTTGCCGTCAAACTGGGCCGGCCGGTCAAGTGGATCTCCACGCGCAGCGAGGACTTTGTCACGACCAATCAGGGGCGCGACCAGGCGATGACTTCCGAGCTGGCGCTCAAGCGCGACGGCACCATGCTCGGTTTGAAAGTCCGCGTGGTCGCTAACCTCGGAGCTTACCTACAATCCAATACCGCGGGTCCGCCCCAGCGCATGATGGCGATGGCGCCGGGCTGCTATCAGATACGCAACTGCCACGTCGAGGTGGTGGCGGTCTTTACCAATACCGTCTCCACGGGCCCGTACCGCGGCGCGGGGAGGCCGGAATCGGTGCTCAACATCGAGAGGCTGATCGACAAGGCGGCGCGCGATTTGGGCATCGATCGTCTGGAAATTCGGCGCAAGAACTTTATTAGGCCGGAACAGTTTCCCTACAGGACCGGCGTCGGCGTCGAATACGACTCCGGCGACTATGAGAGGTCGCTCAACGAAGCGCTGCACATGTCCAACTATGCGGAGATGGTTCGCCAGCGAGACGAGGCGCGCAAGCGCGGCGAGCTGGTCGGCATCGGCGTCTCGACATTCGTGGAGCCGAGCGGCGGCGCGGGCTTTGAAAGCGGTACGGTTCGGGTGGAGCGCACCGGAGAGATCACGGTGCTCACCGGTTCGAGCTCTCATGGTCAGGGACACGAAACCGTGTTCGCCCAGGTCGCCGCCGACAAAATGCGCGTTTCCATGGAGCACATCGCGATTCGCCACGGCGATACGCTGGTGGTCCAGCAGGGCGTCGGCACGTTCGGCAGCCGTAGCGCCGTCATGGGCGGCGGCGCCTTGGCCGTCGCTGCCGACCGGGTCATCGAAAAAGCTCGGCGCATCGCCGCCCATTTGCTGGAAGCGGCGCAAGAGGATGTCGTTCAGGCAGATGGAGGATTTGCCATCGTTGGGTCCCCGGACAAGAAAGTGACGTGGCGTCAAATCGCGGCCACCGCCTACGGAAGGCCCGTTCCCGGCATAGAACCCGGCCTTCAGGAAACGGCCTTCTTTGATCCCAGGCGGGAAGCCTGGGGCTTCGGAGCCCATGTCGCGCTGGTGAAAATCGACCGCGAAACCGGCAAGCCGACAGTTGAGAAGCTCGTGCTGATCGATGACTGCGGCGTCGTGATCAATCCGATGATCGTCGAAGGACAGGTTCACGGCGGTCTGGCGCAGGGCCTCGGCGAAGCGTTCCGAGAGCAGATGCTCTTCGGCGACGAAGGCGAGGTGCTCACCGGCTCGTTGATGAATTACGCCATCCCGAGGGCAGGCGACATGCCGCCGCTCATCCTCGGCGAAACCGTGACGCCGAATCCGTTTAATCCGCTGGGCGTCAAGGGCGTGGGCGAGGCCGGTTGTAATGGCGCACCGCCCGCGGTGGCGAATGCCGTGATGGATGCGCTGGCTCCCCTGGGCATCGACCACATCGACATGCCCTACACGGCGCCGAAACTCTGGGCGGCGATTCGGGAAGCGGAGGGGTGGGGTTACAGTTGAGAGTCCAGGGCTACTTATTTTTTATAACTGCTTAGCAATGACTCGTCGTTCGCTTGCTTTGCAATCCGGCTAGTCGGTTTCCCATCCCCCTCCGAGGGCCTTGTACAGAGCGACGAGATTCGCAGCCATAGTGGCCTCGCTTTGAGCCAGATCATTCTCTGACGCGTAGAGCGATCGCTGGTTTTCGAGAACGTTCAAAAAATCCACCAGCCCCTGGGTATAAAGCTCGTTGGCCATGCCTACCGCCCGGCGATTGGCCGCGACCGCGTCGCGCAACGAGCGATAGCGCGCCTGCTCACGGGAATAGTTCACCAGTGAATTCTCCACATCCTCCAGCGCCGCGAGAATAGTCTTTTCGTATTGGGTTAGAGCTTGTTCCTGCTGCGCACTCCGAACTTCGATATTGGCCCGAATTCTGCCGGCGTCAAACAATGGCCAACTGATGGTCGGGCCCACTGACCAGAACCGGCTGCCGCCGGTAAACCAGTCGCTGGCGCTGATGCTCTGCAGACCCGCAGCTCCGGTGAGAGAAAACTTCGGGAATAGATCGGCCATGGCGGCGCCGACTTGCGCCGTCGCTGCGGCTAACTGTCTCTCCGCCCGCCGAATGTCGGGACGGCGCCTGAGGAGTTCAGAGGGAAGCCCGACAAGCACTTCCGATGGGAGAACGGGAATGGCTGCTTGTTTTGCTAGCTCGTCCCAAAGCGCTCCGGGTTGCGCACCCAGGAGAACATCGAGCCGGTGCGCGGCTTGTTTCAAAGAACTCTCCAGCGTGGGGATCTGCGCCGCGGTGGTGTTGAGCTGACCTTCCGCTTGCGCCACCTCCAAATCACTGGCAAGTCCCGCCTGAAAGCGCACCCGCGTCAAATCCAGCGTCTCCTGCTGCGCCTTTAAGTTGGCGCGGGCGACCTCGATCCTCTGCTGAAAGCCGCGGAGGTCGATGTAGTTCTTGGCTACGTCTCCGAGCAGTGTGACCAGCGTATTGCGCCGATCTTCCACGGAAGCCTCGATGTTGGCATCAGCGGCTTCCACGCTTCGGCGCACGCCGCCGAATACATCGATTTCCCAGCTGGCGTCGAAGCCGGTTCTAAAAAGATCCTGAGGTTCGCCGATAGTGCCGATAAACGGCGATGATCCACCGCTCCCCTGAGAGGGCGACGAAAAGGCGTTTTCACTGCTGCGACTGCGCGTGTAGGAACCGGATACGTCGATTGCCGGCCACGCGCCTGACGCCGTTACCGCTCGCGATGCGCGCGCTTCGTGAATGCGCGCTTGCGCCTGACGCAAATCCAAGTTCGTTCGCACGGCTCTTTCGACCAGCGAATTCAATAACGGATCGTTGAAGGCGGCCCACCAGCGGGTGAGATCAGCGGATCGAGTATCGATGCCGGTCTGATGCGCTTCTTGCCAAGTCGAGGCGATCGGTGCATCAGGTTGGCGATAATTCGGGCCGACCGTACAGCCGCCGCCTGTTAAGGCGAGGCCAAGAACCAAAGCCCAAAATTTTGCTGCGGATCTTCTGGTCTTCATTTCCTTCTTTCCTTGGCGAAACCACCGGCGGCGACGGCGCGTTCCGAGCGAAAGAAAGAGGTGCGGTCGAGTACCTTCTCCTGGAACTCCTCGAGGTAAAGATAGATCACCGGCGTGATGTAGAGAGTGATGAACTGTGAGACGACTAGACCGCCGACGATGACCAATCCGAGGGGTCGCCGGGAAGCGCCGTCGGCGCCGACCCCGAGCGCGATCGGCAGCGCGCCAAACACGGCAGCCAGGGTCGTCATGATGATGGGGCGAAACCGATCCATGCTGGCGTCGTGAATCGCCTTTTCCGCGGACTCGCCCGCGGCCACTCGTTGGAGAGCGAAATCCACGATCATGATCCCATTCTTTTTCACAATGCCCATCAGCATGAACAGACCGACAAACGCGTAGAGCGATGCCTCTTGGCCGAACAGATAGAGCGTCAATAGTCCGCCCACTAACGCTGTGGGTAGCGTCGACAGCACAGTTAAAGGATGGAGGTAGCTCTCATAGAGGATGGCAAGGATCACGTACATGACAAACACGGCCAGCAGCATGAGAATGGTCAAATCTCGCACGGTCGTGCTGAAAGTCAGCGCCTCTCCCTGAAAGCTGGCGCGCACTGTCGGCGGCACGACCTCGGCCGCGGCCCTGCTGACGAAGTCGGTGGCATCGCCGATGGCCACTCCCGGCTTGAGGTTGAAAGAAAGCATGACGCTGGTGAACTGATTTAGGTGGTTTACCGCCTGGAGGCCCAACGATTCTTTCCAAGTCAGCAAGGTGCCAAGCGGCACGAGATTTTTCCCATCGTCAGACTTGATATACAAGAGCCTGAGGTCCCGAGGCTCTGATCGGGCGGCATCATCGGCCTCGAGGATAACTTGATACTGGTCTTGGGGTTTCTTGATGAGGTAAAGATAGTTCTGCGAGTAGGCATTGCGCAGGAGCGAAAGTATGCGCGTCTCTGAGACGCCGTACGTCTTGGCCTGGTCGCGCCGGATGTCGATGTCGAGATTCGGCGTTTGGCTAAAATAGTCCGAGGCAAGGCTCAAGAACCCCGGATAGGGGTCTAGCCTGCTCTTGAGTTTTGCGGCAACGTCATACACTTGATTGGCATTCACCCCCGATAAAGAGAACGAGTACTGCCCCTGGTTTTGGTTCGTGGCCCCCGTGCTGATCTCGAGAACGGGGCGTGGGCGCATGAACGGCATCACCCCTGGTATACTCCCGAGTCTCCCCGTCAATCGACCCGCTACGTCTTGGATGGGCGCGCGGTTTTCGGGAGACCTGAGGAAGGCGAGAAGCAGCCCCTGGTTCGAAGACAGAAACTGAGCGTTGCCCGTCATTGTGAAAGTTGCCGCAACGCCGGGATCCTGTCGCATCACTTCGTCAGCGCGGTCCTGGAGGGCGCGCATCTCTTTGGGTGACGATCCTTCGCGACCGATCATGACACCCCAAATGAAGCTGCTGTCACCCACCGGCAAGAAGGCTTTGGGAACCAGCATGAAAAGCCAGATCGTGCCCGCCAGACAGACGAGCCAGATCAGTGCGGAAATCGATCGCCGTTCAAGGAACCACCAAAGTGACCTGCCGTAAACCCCCAACACATGCTTTTCGGTCCCCCCGATCACGCGTTCCATCCACGTTTTCTTTGCTCCCTGACCTCTCTGTTTGAGCAGTCTCGCGCACATGAGCGGGGTCAGCGTGAGGGACACCAGACCGGAGGCGATGATAGCGACAACAATAGTAACGGCAAACTCGCGAAAGATTCGGCCCACCAGTCCAGACATGAAAACCAGCGGGATGAAAACTGCCGCGAGAGAGATCGTCATTGAAAGGATCGTGAAGCTGATTTCCCTGGCGCTGTTAATCGTCGCTTCGACCGCTCTCTCGCCGTGCTCCATCCGGCGCACCGTGTTCTCCAGAAACACGATCGCATCGTCCACAAGGAAGCCGATAGCCAATGTAAGCGCCATCAGTGACAGGTTGTCCAAGCTGTAGCCGAAAATTTCCATCGCTATAAAAGTGAGCAGTAAAGACAACGGCAGTGCCACCGCGGGAATCAGAGTATCCGTCGCTCGTCCAAGGAACATAAAGATCACAACGACCACCAAGACGAAGGCAATGGCGAGCGTCATTTGCACGTCTTGAACCGAGTGAATGATCGTCTGTGACCGGTCATAGATCGGGGTCACGCGCACCGAGCCGGGAAGTTCCGCGCTGATCAGCGGCAGCAGCTCTCGAACGCTCTTGGCGACTTCCACTGCGTTGGCGCCGGCTTGGCGGTTAACCGCAACGACGA